>Ga0179593_1676634_pt1 | contig 24414 bp, 25 predicted proteins | sample CZODoug2_1_08_16_FD_185931 | JGI IMG/M metagenome (GOLD analysis project Ga0179593, IMG submission 185931) | Vadose zone soil fungal communities from Angelo Coast Range Reserve, California, USA - CZODoug2_1_08_16fungal (PacBio error correction) | ecosystem: Environmental > Terrestrial > Soil >... | reverse complement strand
GTGCTGAGACATTCCTTCCTGGGTTCCCTATTTGTCTCCCGCGCAATTCTGAAGGAGACTTCGGGCCGTTTCGCTTACGAGGATCCTAGTTCATGTTGTATTTTTGTGTCGTCCCCAGTTCGCCCTTTCTCGGTATCACAAGGGTCTTTTTTTTTTTTTTCTTGACCTTTTCTTTGTTCCACACGAGATATGGGGGGATTTTGAACGACAGTTCACCACCCTTTTTTCGCAACCTTTTTCGCCCGGAAGCACGGACAAAAGGTCTTTCTTCCCATTGCTCTGTAAGAGGGGTTTTTGAGAGAGGCCCCCACGGTTTCTTTACCTTAGATTTTTCCTTCTCTGAGAGCGGGGTCTAAGAGAATTTCTGCCAAAAGAAACGGCCGTTCTTTTCGTCTCTTGGAGAATGTAGGCTTTTTCCCTTGTAGCTCTCTCCACCACAGCCTAGCGTGTAATTCGCTTCCTCCGATTGACAACTAAGTGACCTAACTCATTGAAGAACTCCCCCAACGCTTTACTTTTCTTCACGGGGCCACCCGTCAGCCGTATCCCGTTCTTTTTGATTGGGACGCGTCATTTTTTTCGCGTAGTGGTACAGGTAAAGAATTTTTTCAGAACTCCTCGGATCCTAGTGCTTGTTTTTTTACTGGACCTTTCTACGGCGGACGAGCGTGTCCCCCCCCCCTCTTCTTCCTTTACGAGCTTTTGCACTCCCGACGACGGGTGTGGAACGACCACCTTCTGATTTTCTGTTGTTTTCTACTCCCATTACAAAAAAAGCCTTCGGACGGCAAGAACTTTTTTGTCGTCCCCCCCCTCGGTTGCGATGTAATTCTGTATCAACGTTTCCACCTGATTTCTTTCTTCTTTGTAGACCCCTCCCCCCTATTGACGAGCACTTGTCGTTCCCCAGGAGCCTGCGTTAAATCCCAGACCCGTTTTCTGAACGGACTTTGGGTTTAGGCGTAGGTCTCGTCCCCCCTTTAGGGAAGACGAGTCCTCCTCAAAATTCGCCTGTACCGTTCTTCCTCACTTTTTTCTGGAGGTGATCCTCTGCGGCGTTAACCTGGCTAACTCACCTTTCTCCCCAAAAACGCCCCCTCCCTCCCCAGCAGCATCTTTTTTCTCCTGGTCGAGCTACGTGTTATCCTTTGCGAATCAGTGAGATGAGAACCCCCTTGAGGCCGTTGAACCCCGAATTTTCCATTTGCCCTTAACTTTTTTTTCCTCTTTTTTCCGCGTGTGGATTCGCTCCCGTCCTTCAGGGTGACGCCTTTTTCACTTCTTTTGTATCGGACTTCGGACCCCCTCTTTCCCTGATTGTAATGGTCTTTCCCCCCCCCTCAATAGAGAGCTTTATTGTTTGTTCCGTCCTCCTCTCTATCATTCCATCAGCCGCCTTTTTTCCTTCAGCAGGTAGCCCCGACCCCCCTTTTTTAGGGATCTGCACTGAGTGAGTCCCCTCCACACCTTCCCCCCTTCCCCCTTCGGAGATAAAAAGCGTGCCTTCCCCCCCCTCTGATCCCTTTTTTTTTTTTCCTTTGCGAAACAAAAGCCTTCTTTTTCACTTCTTTTTTCGTTGGCGAACCCACAGGGTTTTTCGAACTACAAGCAGGAGAGAGCGTCTAATAGTAGTCTTATCTCTTATTGCTCTTGGTTTTAAGACAGAGCATAGCACGTCCCCTCTTTTTTTTCCAGGAAACTGCCCCCCTCCCACGAAGCAGGACCCCTCCCTCGTCCGCGAACGTCAGCAAGAACCTTTCCAAAACCGATAACGGCCACCTTCGTCAGACCTCCATTCCTCGGAAGTGTTCCTTTTCAACCGACCCCCCTGGATCGCCTTCTTCCTGGGCAGAGGAATCCCCCTCCCCTCTTCTCTTACGTCTTAAAAAATCTCTCTCTTTCTCTTTTTTTGCTCTCTATTGTTGCCAGACGTTTTCTTTCCGGAGGGAGGTGCGTTTGCCCATTGTTGTTGCTTCCCCTTCCCCTTTCCACAAAGGTCCTCTTTTTCTTTTTCCGCTCAGGTGGCGTTTATAGGTTTTTTTTTGTTTTCTGAGGAAGTTAGCGTTTTCCCCCCAGGCTTAGATTCCGGATAGTGGTTCTTGGGACCCCCCTTTCCATAAGTGGTCCCCCCAGCGATCTCTTCCTTCCTATTTCTTTACTATTATAAAGAACGTGATGCATTTCTTTATTTCTATTGTCCACGTACTCCCCCCAAGTCGCCAAGAATTCCCTTTCTTTGGCACGGCTGGGTTCGAACACGACATCCTCTCACCCCCCTTTGGATAATCTTTTTCTTCCTTTTTTTTGCACGCTGGTGACTACGACCTACGTCTTTTTTTTTTTTTCCTGACTAAATAGGAAGATCCCCCTGGGACCGGTGGAGGTTTTTCTTCAGCTGGCGCGCTTTCTGGATGGAATCATCTCCTTCCTTCCTTCCCACATGACCCCCACTCCCCCCTCGTTCGGTAGTGGAACGAGACACCTTTTTTTTTTATAATTTTCCTGTCCCCTCTTTCCCTTGGGGGCGAAGTCGAGAACGCGTGAAGACAGTGCCTGCTTCATGCTTTCCTTCCTTTAGTCGCGTCTCCCCAGGTTAACGAAGAAACGCAAACTGGACGTGGTCTTTTTGGCCGTCAGGCCAACAAGGGTCTTTTTTTTTCAGCGTTCCCTTGACCCGCCCTTCGATATGTTCCCTTTCCTTGCGGTGTGCGTGGCTTATCTCAGTTGCTTTGAGCGTCCAGTGTGAAGCAAGGTCCAAACCCAATTTGTACCCCTGAAAGACGGTCCGCGAGGTTTTTTTTTTTTTTTTTTTGGCGCTGCCCGCGTCCCCTTTCTCACCGACCGCCGAAATCCCCCCCCCTGTTTGTTGGTTTCTTTCCGGGGTTGTGTGATGGCTCCCTTTTTTCGTAAAAATAGTGATGTAGGTCCTTTTCCCGAAGCATTGGTTTTTTTCTGCCCTCCGGGGTCGACTTAAATTTTTCCCGTCCACCCGCTTACGCTTTTCCTCTTTGTGGTTCCCTTTTTCGTCGAATCAGGAGTTGGAAGCCCCCTTCACGGAAGTAGCGGGGCGCACTTTGGCAAAGCTAAGTTCGCTCGTCACCTTTTCCCCCCTGAGAGCTCTCCCCCCCAACAAATCTCTATCCTGATGTTCAGTACCCCCTTCAATTAGAACCCTACCCCCTCGAGGACCAATCCCAACGTCTCTTTCGAGACATCTTCCCACGATACGTAAGGATATTGTCCGCCTCGGTTCTACCCCAATCTTGGCTCTTTGCTGCAGGAGTTTTTTTCTGAAAGGCTCTGGTAAATAGGGGCCTTCTTCCCCCGGATCCTTTGTTGTCCTCGCTCTTGCCCTCTCTGACCCTACGATAGCGGCGGTTCGTTTTCTTCCTGATAGTAGAACCCACCGCTCTTCAGATCCCGCATTGGCGATGATCCTCCCGTGGACTCTCAGGAACGGTCTCTTACAGAGCACCCCTCGAAAGAACTCCCAGGTGAGAACGGTTCCCCATTTCCTACCGGAGTTAAAATTTTTTTCCTCCGCCCCCTTGTGGCCAAATCAGACAAGGACCCTTTCAGGTCCGTCGAACCCTTTGATTTTTGAGAAAGGAAGCCACTCAGCAATTACTGATATTCTAGATAAGCCTCCCTTTCACTTTCCTCTGGTAGTTCGTTGCGCATTTTCCCCCCCCTGACAAGACCAGTTTAGAACAGATAATAGCCCCTTCCTTGTGTTGTTGAGAGCTGTTATTCTTTTAGTGTCCTTCCCTATGGCAGGTTTTTTGTCATCGAACGAACAAGATGTCCGGAGAGTTGACGGGGACATGACGCGGTAAATTCCTTGGTTTCCTTCCGTTTGCTGGGTCCGTTTTCTGGAAGACGGGTTTTTTTTTTTTTTTTTTCTCTTTTTCTTCTGAGGACCGACAGGCTGCATGGCTCTGATTTTCCCCACTTATGCTTCCCCTTACGCAAGGTAGCGAGCAAGAGTCCTTTTTTCTACACCTTTTCGTCGTCACAAATTTCTTTCCTCCCCTCTTTACTAGGGGGGGTTCTCGAAGCCGCTTGCCGAGCGAGGTGCTGACCGCCTTCTGATTTGCGTTAGAAGTCGGCTCTAAAGAAGGCTTCCCCCTTTACATCCCCCCCCTCCTTCGTTCTTTCGTTTTTCCTCTGTAAGATCGCTGCTTCTTGTAGATAGCCCTTTTCCGTCGAATCGCGAGGCCGACCCTTAAAGTGCCAGTGCAGAAGCTTCTCCTTCTCACAAGCCCACCTTTTTTTAACGCTAGAGGAATTCCAAAGTTCAGAATAGTATAGGGAGAGGGTAGAGCTTTTATGCAGCTTCAATTCTTTCGCGAGTGAGTTTCACCAAGGTAGTTCCTACCCCCCCCCCTAATCGGACTCTTCGTGATGTTATGGAGAGAGCTCGACCCCTATTTTGAGGAGTAGCGTATTCAGCGCCCCCCCTTCCAGATGCCGACACCGAGACGGCCGTTTGGACCCCTTGTTCTTCCTTGGCTTTTCGTCTTTTTTTTCTATCACCTTTTCATCCAAAAGCATTTTCCAATGCGATTTGTTGTCGCCCCCATTCGTTGGCTCTTTAAGTCTCCAAAGTCCACATTCTTTCTTACTTTTCCTCCCCCGAGAGTCTTTTAGCAATCAGCACCATTCTGAGTGAACTAAACCCTCCACTCCCCTGGCTTTGTTGTTAGGGGCTCTCCCCTTATCTCAAACTGTCAAACTTCCCCATTAGCAGGGACCGTACTTTTGTTTTCCTTCGCGTGTTTCACCAGGGCCCGGCGTGCACCCCTTTACTCACAATGAGATAAGAAACCCCCGCCCAACGCCCCCCCCTCGCAGCAATGACCGACTTTAGGTGTTTTTCTGTCGCTTTCCAGTCTGAGCACCCCCCTTTTTCTGGCAGTCGAACCCGACCACTCCCGCCTTTAAAGGGAGGTTTTTCCCTCCCCCGCGTTTGGGAGCGCTCCCCTTCCGGCCTGTCACTGTTCCCATCTCTCTGCTGCGGCACCCCCCCTTTTACCTATACCGGCACAAATTCTCGTTCATCTACCGACTATTCCTTGATGGTTGGTTCAGGGGGACCATGGAGAGATCATTCCTCCCGCAACTCTTCGTTCAGTCAGCAGTTTTGTAGCATTTTTCCCACGGCGGGGATTCTTCTTCTCTTCGCAGAACAAATTTTTGAGTCACCACGTGTAGTCCAAGCCCTTCATTTTCCCTTTTAGTCCTCCCTGGCGAACCAACAGCCGTGCCCCCCCTTTTTTTTTGCGTGGGAGAAACAAAGGGCGGTTTCCCATAGCACTACAAGCAGGAGCGCTCTCTTTTTCAACGTAGTGTATTTAGGCAGTCTTTTTCCTCCTGATCTTCTTTGACTTTGGCCAGAAAAACGTTTTCCCCCTCTGGAAAGAAAGCGCTTTTGCGTTTCCTCGAACGTCCCAAGAACAGCTCTCTTTCCCCCACCGATACCCCCGATCCTAGACCCTCCCCAGTAATCTTCCTTTTTTTTTCATCTCCGGACCAACCGCAGCCTTCCTTCCTGGTCGGCGGACGCCTCTCTTTATTTCTGTCAACATATCTCTCTCTTTCGATTGTTTTTCCCCCCCCCTGGACGTATCTAGGGTCTCCCCAGGCCCGGATGGAGGTCTTCCTCTTGTTGTAAGGACGAGAGAGCTGTCCCTACGAGGTCTCTCGTTTCTTTCCCGGTGGTGCTCGTATGGAGGAGGGCTGTTCCCAGAGCTTTTCGGTTCTTGTTCCTGAACCCCCTTTTTCTTCCCCCCAGATCAGCCCCCACTCCTTTCTTTTTAACCAGCGATTAGAGACTCTCCTCTCCGCAAGGTTTCTTCCTCGCTCCTGCTTGTAGTTCTATTGGCCACTACCGGTCGACCTCCTCCCCGTTGCACTGTTTTTTTGGTCGCAAAGACCTTCTTTCTTCTCAGGAATTGAAAGGATTGACTTTGCCCCCTTTTTCTCCGTCGGTGAATTGTTTCTCCTCAATAGGCCGATCATAGTGAGTTTCCCACGACTCTTTCGCGTTTTTCCCTTGCGGAAGCTTTTTTGGTCAGAGCCTCCCCCCCCATCATTTTCTTGAAAGAGAAAAAGATGACCGGCTTCCCTGTGGGCCGCAGCCCGATCGTCGTGACGAAGTGACACTCTTTCTTAATTCTCGCGACCTCCTTTTCCCCCCTTCCTAAACTCTTTAACGTCCCCCACCCCTTCTTTTCGGGTTCGACGGCCGTCATGACAATTGACCTTGATGAGCAGCGGAAATTCCCTAAGCTTTTTCGTAGGTCATTTTTGACATTTTTGGGCGTGTTTGTTTTTCTCTCTTTCTGTGAAGCGTAAAGGTGAAACGGCCTTTCCCCCCTCCATCACCCAATTTGTTCCATCCTTTGGTACCGGAGGAAGGTTGCGGTCAGGTTTTTTTTTTTGCCCGCGAACACTGTCACGCATCCCCCCTCACCGTAGTTTCTATTCACCTTTTTTCTTTTTTTCCGCGGGCGAATGAGGGATGATGTTTTTTTCAACTATGTGATGTCGACAATAATCCTCATAGGGTAGAAACGTAGGACCCTTTCCAAGGTCTGTTCCACTGGCTTTCCTCCCAAATGCTTTTTTTGTTCCCCTTTTCTCTTCCCCCCCCAGAATCAGGCAGTTGTCCTTTTCTTTTTTCCAAACGCACGTAGTTTCTTTCCTCGTGGCAAGATAAGGGCTCGTAACGCTCGCGCTCCTAAAACCAATTCCTGCGCCATTCCCCCCCCCCCCTGCCCGGGAAGAGACTAGTGAGTAAAACTTTTTTCGCACATTAGGGACCCCCCAGAAATTATCTTCCCTTCTCTGATCACCCCCCTCCTTTCCTGCTGACTTGTGGTCCCCCTTCCTCTCTTAAAAAAGAGTGGAAGTCGTTGATTCCTTCTGAACGTGTCCTTAGGGTCAATAGGAATAGCCCACACCCCCCTTTCTTTCTAGGGCGCTCCTTCCCTCAGCGAGTGTCTCCCCCCCGAGAGAAAGGCTCCTTCTCGCGGCGGTTCGGTTTTGGCAGGAGTTTTTCTCGTGGACCCCTCATCCATCTTTTTAGAAGCACCCGCCTCCCTGTTCTGTAAGCATACCGGGCCCGTTCATTCGAGGTCCCCTTTACCTAGCCCCCAAGAAAGTTGTCTTTTGAGACAAGGTCGAAAAACGGGTCTTCCTCCTCTTCTCTCGAACTGTTCAGTTCAATTTGTCCTCTAGGCGTGTGGCCAATAAGACAATTTCGGGTCAGTACAGAACCGGGTGCCTTTCGACGACGCAAGCAAAAGAAGGACCCTCCGCTCTCAGTTGCCGTGACTCTCCTCCTCCAAGCTCCTTACTCTTTTCCCCGCTTGCGCATAGCAGCCCTTCTCCCTGTAAGCACGACATCGCCCAGATCTGTGTGTTTGCTCATCTCTGGTTCCTATCCGTGCTTGCCCTTCTTCTTTTTTTTGTTTTGCGGCGATTCTTTTTTTCAAGATGGACGGCGCGTTTTTTGACGGGGCGTATGAAGCCTCTTTTCTCAATCGTTTGGAGTTTCAGCGGTTCTTTTCCGTCGCCTTCGGTTCCCACGGTTTCTTTCTGGAGCTTGCCGTGGCTGATTTTCCCCCGCGCTCTGTGGCTGAGGAAACCACCCTTCGAGTCCCCAATCCCCCCCCCCCCTTTTTTTTTTTTTAAACTTTTTTTACCCCCCCCCTCGGCAAAATGGATTGCTAGGTAAGAGGTTTTCTCTGCACGAGCGAGGGCCCGGTTCTATCCGTTATTCTTTTTTTGCTGAACTCTCTTCTTCGATTTCTGGTCTTTTGTATAAGAGGAAGGAAGCGCATGCCCTCCCCAGACGCGATTTTCGATGGGAGACTGTATAGATGTCCCCCCTTTTTTCTCACACCATTTCCAGTAGTCGTGGCTTCTCCCTTCCGAGTCCTATTTCCCCCGTGCCAGTTCTCCCTTGAGCACAGACGGCCCCCTTTTAGCCAAAGATAGAGGAAGGTTTTTTGTCGTCGAGTCCCTCCTCTGAGTTTTCAGTTGCTTTTTCTCGTTGTTCCTTGTCTAGTCAGACATCGTTTCCTCCTAGGATGTTCTTTTTTTTTTTGCTTATTGCTTTTTTTCTATTTCTCCTGAGCGTGAAGATCGTCCTTCTTCTTAGATTTGAAAAGATTGCGCCCCACTAACAACTGTGTGCCCCCCCCCGCTTTTCCTCCCTACCACAAAAGACATGTTCCCCCTCACCCCTGTGGCGGCCCGAACTTTTGCCTTGTCGACCCGGTCGTAAACGTTCTTTTTACAATCAAGAGGTTTTATGCCATCAGCACCCCCCTTTCGGGCCATCCACAACATCTTTGTTTTTCTTGAGCTCCCCTTTTCTCTTTCCTTTTTTTCCCTTTCAACTGCCCGACAACCTGCGCCCTTTTTTTTCCACCTTGGGTGATGGAGGTGATCCTTTTCAGGCGCCCTTTTTCTCACTCCCCTTTTCATACCGACCCAAACCCTCCCCGGCGAGCAGACTAGCTCAAAAGGCGAGTCTCCTCAGGTCGCTGCGCACCCCCCTGCCGGCCGTCGAAACCCGAACCTAGTGTCTTCATGTTTCACCGCTTTTGTGTCTCCTTTCCCTTAAGGGTTCCCCTTCTTTCCTTCCTCCCTGTCGTCCAGACTCCCTTTCCTTCCCCCAATGAGGGAAAGAGTACTTTTTTCATCGTTGTCTTCGTTCCCAACCTCTCTTTTGATGGTTGGGTCCTTGCTGAACAGCCTTCATTCCATGACGCAGAAATAGCGTCTTGTAGCAACTCCATCCACGGGGGATCTGCCTCCTTTTCCTTTTTTCCCAATTAACCGCTCTCGTTTCATCCCCCCCCCCCCTTTCCCACCCTCCCTTAAACTCTTATTTGTCGCGCATGTCGTTGCGACCCTCCCATTGAACACATTGGGACTTTTCCGTGGGCGAAAAACAGAGAAGTCTTTTCCCTATTCCCTCCCTCTATGAGCGTTTCCTTCTGGCTAATAGTTAGTCGTATCCTCTCATCAGAGCCTGCACGTCCTCTTTTCTTCCCGACCCCGTCGTAGATTCCTTTTCCCCTACCTCTCTTCGAGAGACTTTCCCCTTCCCTGCCAGAAAATCCTCTCCTCCCCCCCGCCACTGGGAGACGACGTTTTGGAAGTGGGGGGACAGTCTCTCCTTGTCCCCCCCCGGTCCAGAATGGCATGCTTTCCGGGTTTCTTCCCGATGTCGATTTTCTCCCCAATAGATCTCTTTCCTCCTCCTTTGTTGAGAGAGATGTTGCAAAGACTTTTTTGCGTCAACCGGACCAGGCCGTCTGGTAGGAGGAGAATGCCCCTTCCACACTGCCGTTCCGGGGTTGTCGTCGTCTCTTTCCTTTTTTCTTTCACGGTGGTGCTTCTTTTTTTTCTTCCCCCCCACCCCCCCTGCGGACGTTTTTCTCGCAGCAAGAGATTTCTTCTCGACCCCGGGGAAGTCGTTCCTGCTCGGCTTCCCCCAGCTCTAAGAGGATAAGACTAATATTTCTTTCGTTCGATATGAGTGTAGTTCTTTCTTTCCTGCGGACGTGTTTCGCCAAAGTAGCCACCTAAGGTCTTTGGGCACTGGGTGTTGAGTCCCCCTCCCCTCGACCATATAAGGCTTTTTCCCGAATTTTCCTCTCTTCTCTGGTGACTCGACCGTGAATTTGTTATGCTCTTTTACCCGTGGCCTTTTGGTGTACGGTTTCTCATTCTCCCCTCCTTCTGGCAGCGATTTGCGGCGGATGCCTTCCTTGTCAGCGCCCTGACCAAAACCCTCCTCCGACAACGATGACCGGCCCCTCCCCCCCTCTTTTTTCCCTCATTGGGGGGACCCTTTTTTTTTTTGTTTTTGTGTTTTTTTTTTTTTGTTTGGGCTTTTTTTTGTTTTTGGTGGTTTTGTTGTTTGTTGTTTTTTTTTTTTTTTTTTTTTTTTTCTTCGCTTCTTCCTGAAGGACGTGGCCTAAATTTTCTTTCTCAAAAGCGGTCCCTTCCCTTTTTCCATTTCAGTGGTCTTTGTTTTTTCCCTCACCAGTTGTTTTCTCCCTCTTTTTTTCTAGCGGAAAGGAAGACTCTCATTTGTGAGCTGTCGGTCCTTCCCCGCGTGTGCGTGGCGTTTTGTTTTTTTTTTCTCTTCCATGTCCCGCTTCTCCGTTCTCCCCCTCCCCCTTGTACAGAATGACAAGGTAACTTTTGAGGCTCGCCGCTGCGCCCTCTCCTTGCGCTACCGGAAAGAAGGACGTAACCTTGGTGTCTTGCCTCCCTTTTGGTTCTGATGGCTCCCGCCACTCGTCAACTCTAGTTGATGTCGTCCCGCACTCATAGCGGTCTCCTTCCCTCCCGGGGTCGACTTAACTTCCCACCGTTGCGCCGTCCGTCCTTTTTTTTCCCCATGCTTTTTTTCACGTGATTGGCACACACCCTCCTGGTAGTTAAAACGTGCCTTTCTGTCTCCCCCCCCTTTTTCGTGGACAAGATCATCGCTCTATCACTTTTGCTTATCCCTTCTGCAGTAACACACCCCTCCCCTTCGGATGAGGGCGTAAACCGTTCCCACGACACACTCGCGACCAACTTAACGCGAATCCGTCAAGAACTCTCCTTGTGGATCTCCCAGAGTTGTACCCCTCTTTTTTCCGTCTGTTAGTCTTTCTGCACGGGCACGGGAGTGTTCCCATGGAAAAGCTCTTTTTTTCGCTTACACAGAAGCTTCCCATCTCCCTCTACCGTTTCGGGTTTCCTTCCTTTCTCTCGAGAAACCACGCTCTCCCCCCCCTCAACCGCGCCCTTGGTCTCATGTCAGCATAATTTTCTACTTTCCGGCTCGATTCCTCTACCGAGCATCCAGTTTCCCTACCTCCGACGCGTAAAAGGTTGAGAATTCTGTCTAGAACTGGCGTTCCTTTTTTTCCTCAGAAACCAATCCTTCCCCCCGCCCCGCTCTGACTTTCAACAAACCGTGGCCTCGCCGTGCAGAACCAAACGACTGAAGCCTTGCTATTGATAATCCGAGTTAAGTCTTGCACTCACCGCGACTTTCCCTCTTTCTCCCCGATTGAGATCGCCGCACTGGTCCAGGAGGCTGTCCGTCTAAGAGACCCCCCTTTCGTTTTTTTGTTTTCGCTAGGTCACTCTCGTGCATGACAGCCTCCTGGTTTTTGCGGCAGATTGAGAAAACGACCAAGCTTTCTGCGGCTTGAAGGGGCCTCTCGCTGAAGGACTTCCCACTTCGGTCTGGCTTCAGTCTTTTTCTGCTTCCGGTCTTCCTCCGGTCCCCCCTGTTTCCGCCAGGCTGAAGGAGCTGCCTTCTTTTGGCTGCTTTCCCCCATTTCTCTTTTTTTGTTTTTGTGAGCGAGCCATAGCTGATACCCTCTTCGAGGCTTCGTAACAACCTCTGACTCTGTCAATAAGTTTCAAGCCTAGCAGGTCCTCTCGAGCGAGGGGGGTTCCCCCCCGAGTGATTTATTTTTGAGTGTTTTCTTCGTCTCGCCGGATCGCTTTACAGCAGGAAGCGCATTGCCCCGCACGCGATCGTCGGTGTTCCTTGTCTCGCTGGAAACTCTCTTCCGCCCCTGACCGTCTTTTCCCCTTTTCTTTGGCCGAGTTTTGGGGATTGGACGTCCTCCCGAACTCCTTTTCCACAGGACGGAAAAAGAGTGTTTTCCCTTTTGACGGGGCCGTATACGGTCGATTTTTAGCGACTTCTTCCCCCTTTCCGTGCGTTGTTCCTCTTTTTTGGTCGGTGCAAGAAGGGGCGATTTACCTAACTCATCGGATTCGGTCGTGGTGTTTCCTTTTCTCACGGCGTTTCTCTTTTACGATGCTGCTCTTTCCACTGAAGTTTGAAAAAGATTGCTACTTTTGGAACTACCCCTTCACAACGATTTCCCCAGTCCAAAAACTCTTTCCCCAATAGCCATTCCTTTGTCTTCCCGTTTCTCTTTAAGTAGACCCTTCTCCAGAGGCCTTCGAGCTTTTCTTTCGACATCACGAGAGGTGCTCCCTCAGCCCCTCCCGGAACCCTCCCCCTTGTACTCGAACGAAGGCTGGTCTTTTTTGGGGAGAGAAAGTGTTCTTTTTCCACGGTCAACTGACCGCAACTTTTTTCCCGTGGTCAGTCTGGAAAAATTGTTTTTTTTTTTTGGAGGTTTCCCCCCCGGCGCTTCCTTCCTCACGCTCACTCACTGAGATAAAGACATTTCCAAACGCGCAGCAATGAACGACCTTTTGTTTCTTCCTTTTCCTTTTTCTGCGCATCAGTGTCGCTTCTCCCGGTGACTTTAGGTCCCCTCCCCCCCCCGAAAGAAGTCAAGGTTGCGGTTTTTAAAGCGTTTGGACTTCTGAAATAAGGCCCCGTCCCATCCCCTCCCTCCAGTTCTTCTTCTTAAAAACCCATATGTGGTACTCTAGTTACTTCTTTATTTCCCTTGTCTCGTTAAAGAACCGAACCCCTTTTGGTTCCATTTCTTCTTTCAACTTCCCCCCCCCCCCCATAGAGAAAGATGTCGTGACCCCCCCCCGACACAGGGCCCTTTTCTTCTCTGCCTGATTGATTTTTTTTCCCCCCCTTCGTAGGTTGGCGTTTTCCAAAGTCACCCCCCCCCTCCTTTTCCCCTCTCCAGTTGTAGCGAATGTGTTTCTCCTGACCTTGAAACATTGGGAAGTCTTTCCCTATGCGTGTCTTTTCAAGGACCCCCCTCAGGCGCGAGCGATGTATCCCGTGCTGGCTAATAGTAGTCCTCGCTGGTTAGACGAGCATTCACTCTTTCCCGAGCTTGGCCGAAAAAAGGGTTCGTTCCCCTGTACTCTTTTCGACTCCTCCCTAACTTTTTTCCCACGCCAAGAAGATCCAATGGCGACTACGAGACCCCCTCGGCCGTGGGGAAGCTAGAAATAGACCTTTCATTAGACCGCCTACCCGACTTTCCTTGTTCCTTCTAGTCCCTCCCAGAGATAGCGCTAACGTCTCCTCTTCTCTTTCCTCCATAAGGTGGTGTTTGATTCGAGGGTGGCAAGACGTAGGAAGACTCTCGGTCTATTGCTATTCTTCCTTTCCTCTATCGTTCACCATCTTCCCTACGCCACCCCTTACTTTCCCCACTCATTATTCTATTTACCACCTCCCCTCTTTCTCCCCTCCCTGTGTTCTCCTACCCATCTTTTTACCCCCCCCCCCCCCCCCCACCCCTCCCCCCCGCCACCCCCCCCCACACCCCCCCCCCCCCACCCCCCCCCCCCCCCCCACTCCCACACCCCCCCCCCCCCCCCCACCCCCCCCCCCCACCCCCCCCCCCCCCCCCCCCCCCCCCCACCCCCACACTCTCCCCCCTCCCCCCCCCCCCCACTCCCCTCCCCCCCCCCCCCCCCCCCCCCCACACCCCTCCCCCCTCGCGTCCCCCCCACCCCCCCCCGCCCCCCCCCTCTCCCCCTCCCCCCCCTCCCCCCCCCCCCCCCCCCCCCCCCCCCCTCCCCCCCCCCCACCCCCCCCCCCCCCCTTCCCCACCCCCCCCTTACCCCCCCCCCCCCCCCCCCCCCCCCCCCCCCCCCCCCTCCCTCCCCCCCCTCCCCCCCCCCCCCCCCCCCCCCCCCCCCTCCCCCCCCCCTCTCCTCCCTCCCTTTCCCAGCCCCCCATCCCACAACCACCACCACCACCCCCCCCCACCCCCCCCTCCCCCCCCCCCCCCCCCCCACACCCCACCTCCCTAAGTGCTTCACCCCCACACCCCCCACCCCCACCCCATCCCTACCCTTACCTCCTTTTCACCCCATCCCCCCTCTCCTCTTCTCCTCCCCACTCTCTACTTCTCCCATTCACTTTTCTCCCCATCACCCCTGCCCTCTTTCCTACTTCCCATCCCCCCCCCCCCCCCCTGACACCCCCCTCACCCCTTTCTCGTCCCCCCCTCCCCCCCCCCCCCCTTTCTCCTCTCACTCACCCCCCCACTTCTCCCCCTATACATTTTCTTATCCCTTCTCCTCCTCACCCGCCCCTTTGCTGGTTCATTTAACCCCTTGTTCCTTCTCTTCCCCCGCTCTCCTTCTTCTTGTATCCCCCCCCCAACTCGCACCTCTTCTTCAGTCTTTCCCTCTCCGCCCTCTTGTACTCTCCTTCCACACCCCCTACCACCCCCCCCTACTCTTACCCACCCCCTCCACACCCCCCTCTTGTATCCTCACCTTCCCCCACCTTTCCCCCCCCCCCCCCCCCCCGCCTCTTCTCCTTGTCCTCCACCCTCCCCCTCCATTCTTTTCGGAAGTTCAGGATGGATTTTTTTTGCATTCCTTTTTTATCTGTTTTTTCTCGAGGCTGTAAAACAGGTGGAGGTATCGTAGTGATAAGGTGAGTTATCCTTTTTTTTCTGTTTTTTTTTTTGTTCCTGTTTTTTTCCCCCCTCGGAAGTTAAGCGTTATGACTTTCCCTGCTTAGTGTGCTGAATGCGAACATGTTTCGGGCCAAGCTCGACCTTCTGCCCCCCCCCCAGCGATTCGATGCCTACCTGGTCTCCTACTACTATTATAAAGCACGTTTTTTCCCCCCCCCTGTTTCTTTCCTTCCCACATCTTCTGCCACCTTGCAAAGCATTCCCAATTTTTCCCCTTGAGTTGGGTGAGTCCAATGCGATCAGTTCCTTCCTTTGAATTTGGAACGTTCTGTGTCCTTATTCCTACCCAATCTCTCCCCTTTTTCCCCGGTGCGGTTTGCTTGGCACCTTCTTTTTTCCCTATGGTCGCGATGGAGGAGGATGGAATTATATATTTCTGGTTCCCCCTTTCCCCAAACCATCAGCATCCTAGTTCCCCCTCCCTCTCATCATTCTTCCTATTGGGGCCGACGCTCTTCGTGACGCCAGTGTACAGGGTCCTTCCTTTCTCGCGACCAACTCGTTCCCTGTTCAACCTTTTCTTTTGTTACTCCTGTCGCCCAGTGGTGCTCCTCTTTCACCTTTTTTCAGCGGAAAGGAAGAAAAAGTTGAGCTGTCGTGCTTCATTCTCTCTTGTGAGTGGCGTTTTTTTTTCCCAGGCCCTCCTCTTTTCATGGACACCTCCCTCAAACAAATTTGTCCAAGGTTGCGGTCGTTGACCGTTGTCGTTTTTTTCTCTTCCTGAACAAATAGGCGCCCCTCTTACCCCTTCGCGTACCCCTTTTTTTTTCACTTCAAGCGGCGCCGTTTGCTCCCCCCGCCCTTGCCTCGGAAAATCCCCCTTTCCTGAATACGAAGGCATAGGTTTCCGTTGAAGACCGGGGGATTTTTAATTTTTTTTTTCCACCTTGTTCTCCGTAGAATGGAAAATGTCTTTTTTCCTTATTAGGCAACCCACAGAAATAAGGAGTTTCTTTTCAAACGCCGTCTTCAGTTTTTCAATCGTTGCAAATCCCCCCCTTTTAATACGACGCTAGTACCTCTGTCTTTTTCCCCTTCAACCAAATTGCAGCAGAGAAAAACCACCCCAGGTGAAGAAAACACGAAAAGAGATAGAGAAATTGTAACCCAAACCCGACCTTTCATCTCCCTGTTACACTCCCTCGGCGCCCTACTCCCCCCCCTCCCCCTCCTTCCCTCTGTTCCCGTTCCCTTATCTACCTATCCCAGTCTTCACTCTCTTTCTGCCCTCCACCTTCGCTACCCCGTCAATCACTCACCCACTGTTCACCTAACCTGTCAACGAGACCTCAACTGTCTCTCACCTCCCCGCATTCCAACTCTTCAGAGAGCTCTTGTTACCTCCAACCCACCCCGCCACCCCTACGGTTGCTAACTTCTTTTCCTCCGCCAGCAAATAGAGAGCCGGAACCTTTCCCCGATCCATGACCCCGTACACAGATATTCCGTTGGCACTAGGCTTTGCGGCTTTATTGTGGACACCCTCCACAAGCAGCTACTCGACCCACAAGCTCTCTCCCCTTCTGTCAGCTGCACTTGTGGGTCACGAGCTCTCTATGATTTTGGACTGACTGGGGTACGACATCCGGACTCCAAGGATTCCCACGCCGCTTTCTATCTAGCGGGCTTCCCTTGTTGTCCCTTCCGATTCACCTCTCCCTCTCCCTGGCCGTAGTCTCCCCCCTTGCCACTTCCCTCCTATAAGCCTAAAACGACCCAATTCTTCGCCCTCGTTTCCCTCCCTCGGGATACCCCGCTCCAGATGAGCTGCTCTACAGTTAAGTACTCTCACCGCCTCTTAGACTCCCCACTGATTCCCGCCTCCTCTTTGCCCGTTGTACTTTCCTTCCTCTGGTTTCTTCTTCACTCCCCCCCCCTGCCCCTCCTCCCCTCTTCCTTTCCTCTGTATGAGATTCACTCTGTCTTACTAGTTCCTCTTCCCCCCTCCCCCCTCGTCGGAGTGGTTGGCATGACACTTCCCCCTCCTCTCCCCAAACCCGTTTCCCCCCCAGATCACAGTTTCCCACGTTTCTTGTAGCCCAGACTTACCCCTCCTCTACCTACTCCAACCCGACCCCCTCTCTGGTCCGCTCTCTGTTGCCCTAAACCGCCATATGACTTTTTCTGTTTGGAATTTTTACTCCCCCCCCGTTGTTTCACACGGATACCCCTTTCTGTCTGAACTCAAGATCATCCATCGCCCCCTGCCTTCCTCATCTCCACTACCCCCTCTCACACCTTGTGGAGTATCGCGTCCGCCCCCTCCCCTCGGATTCTTCGCAAACATACACCTATACCCCACTTATAATACTGCTCATAGACAGTCAAAACATTACCCTCGACTTTGGGCACTTCCCAACTACGATCATACAGCCCCCCGGGCTCCCCTTGCATCTCCGCACCGATGACTTAACCCACCGCTTCTGCTCTCCACCTCCGCAGCTGTCTCCCTTCTTGTCTTCCTTTTCGTACACGACGCTTTCCACCAACTACGCCTTCATCCCCTCCTGCTATTCCTGTGACCCTGCTCTTCGACTCGACCCCTCTATTGGCTTGAAAGTCCGAGGACCACTCCCTACCCGTCCATGTCCGGCTACAACTTCCTAGGGTGGATCGAACGACTTATAATTCCCCAGAGCCTGGGGGTGCCCTCCGTAAAAGGAAAAGAGACGGCCCTACGGGAGATCTTATATGTCCCGTACCTCCAGACTCCGGCTCCTTCGCCTTGAAGGTTATTTCCTTCTTACTCCCACTTATATTATCTGTGCTCTGAATTTTCCCACCCCTAAACACCATGCTCCCCAAGAAAACGATAAGGAAGATTCCCGAAGTCCTGTGATCTCAGAGACCCTTGCTAATATTTTTCTCTTCTTTCTAATAGAAGCCCCAGTTAGCCGTCATAGCCCCTCTATATCTTACCTAATACTTTTTTTTAGAGTCTGAGGAGCTTTGATCCTTCCCTCATGCGTCTTTTTTGTTTTGTTCCCTTTCGACGACGGAGTCTTGACTGGTCTCTGTCCGATCGCATGGAGAGATTATTCCCCTTTCCTTTTTTTCAGTAGGTCCCTTTTTACAGGGTAACCACTAGTTCTTAAAGAAATTCCCGTGGAGGCTTCCCCCACTGCGCTATGTGTCTTCTTCTTCCCCGGTTGGCCTCCTCGATGCTCCCCACGTTTTTTTTCCCACCTTTTTTAGAGGCTCTTTAGGAACTGGATTGTCTTTCTTTTTTTAGCTAGACTTCTTTTATTCTCGGACAATTTTGTTGGGCTTTCCCTAGTTTTGGGTATACGAGTCCTTTTTTTACTGCATTGACCCCTTCAGATTTATCTTTAACGCTAGCGGTTGTATCTAGAAACCCTCATCGAGATGCCGCCTCCCCTCCCCCGATGAAAGTCTTTACCCAGCACCCAACGATTGCCAACGATATGAGGACGGTTGGCCTCCCCCTCCTACCGGTATAGGTTCGGTCGCTCCCTTTGGTTTCGTTTGCCAGAATTGTCTCCCCTGTGTACGCAACTTCTTCTCGTTCGGGCTTGGTGTTTCCTTCTTCACTTTTTTTTCGCTGACTGACCGCCTCCACTGAGCTTTGCCCTCCCCCTACCGCCGCGTTTGGACCTTGCAAACGACTTATTTTCCATCACAGTTCACCCCATTTTCCCATTAGACTCAGCCCCCCCCTTGTAGGGCTTTCTTTAAGTCGAAACGGTCTTCAACGTCCCCCCTCTTCCTTCTATGATTCTTATTGGTCCCCCTTTTTACCCTGGGCATCCGGAAATCCCCACCAGTCCTCGAACTCCGATGGGATCTTGACTCCCTGCAGTGTTCTTTTTCCCCCTCCTCCCCGGTTCCCCCTCCCTTTCTGGAAATTGGTTTTCGTTGATTCCGTTCAACTGGTCCTTCCCCTTTTCTCTAAGAAACCCCCTCCCCCAGGCACACATTCCCCCCTTCACAAGGCGAGTCTGAGCATCAGGTCGTTCCCCCCCTTTTTGACTTTCGAACCCTTTTTTTCAAGAAGTTTCTTCAGGGACCTTGGACTCGCGAGATTCCTTCGGACGCCTGTCCACTGTCTTCTTCTTTCTTTCTTCGGCCCCCCAATTTTTCTTTCTTTTCTCCCTGTCACTCCCTACCTACAACTGTTTCGCGTGATGGTTTGAGTCAAGGGTTTCTTTCATTCCATCGCCGCAATTCTCCTTTCCGCCGTGTAGCAACCTTCCCGTTTTCCTTCGTCAGTCGTTCCAGCACCCCCAAAATTCAACGACTTTACCAGTGCAAAAAGTCAAAGCCTTTCATAACAGTTGTTCTTTTTTCGCCGAGTTTTTGCTTTTCCTTGGGAAATGATTGGCGACTTTTGTTTCACTTCTTTGTAGGGGAAAAGTAGCCCTCTTTCTGAATACACCTTTCTTTCCCTTTTAGTAGTAATCTTCCCGACCTCCCACTCACGTCATAGCCCTTTGTTCGATTCAGCACACGGAAGCCTCCCTCCCTCCTTCGCGAAAGATCCCGAACGAACAAGCCCGCCCTTCCTTTCCCCTATCCCGACACCCCCCCTTTCCTTTAATCTTTTTGATTTCTCAGGAAAAAAGCATGCATTGCATTTCTCTCCGCATGGGCCGGAGGCTTGGTATGGAAACAATCCTCCCCCTCCGTTGTTTTTTTTTTCCTTTCTCTTTCTATTCCGGGCTTACCTTTCCTGATGGGAGGGAGGAGCATCCATTCTGCGTCGGCGATGGAAATGTAAAAAGTTTCTCCCTTAGTAGATAAGGTGGCTTTATCTTTTTCCTTTTTTGGCGGGATGTTCTTCTTTTCTTCCTTTGCTCCTTAGAATTCCGTTCTTCCAAGCTCGCAAATAATTTTGATTTGTCTCTCGTATCCCCAGAGATTAGATGCCTAATCCTCCTCCCCTATAGCCTTTCCCGATTTTTTAGCCCTTCCTCCTGTGGTTCGAACACGCCTGCCCTTCCCAATGTTAAATTTTTTTTTCGCAAAGAAAATGAGAGACAACTTGTCTTCCTTTTTTACTTTTGGCACGCTTTTTTTTTTCCTCTCCTTTTACTCATCCTCGTGGTGGCCCTTTTTTTTTCCTCCTTTTGATTACCAAGACCTTTTACTGATATCCTAGTTATGGTCAGCCGCCTTCCCCCCCTTCTCTTCTAGTTAGTTCTTTCCCTCTTTCCTGATTTGATTGTCCCCCTTTTGCTAAGTAACGATACGGATCGTTGCCTTCTGACCGGTCGTCCTGAAGGATCCGCAGATACAACTTTTTGACGCAACTCTTTAACTTCCCCCCTTTTTCGAAATCCAAGGCTTTTTTGTCGCAGCGACTGATGCGCAGCGTCTCCCCTTTTTTTTACCCAAAGTACTTTTTCCTAGTAGGGAATTGCTTTTTTGTTTGAGTTTTGTTTTTCCTCGTCTTTGAATCTCCGGATAACTCAATCAACCCCCCCCCCCTCCATGAAAACCCCTCCCTTTTCAGTTGAAAGTTGAGGGATAGCGCTTTCCCTAAAGTAACCCCATATTTTTCCTTTGGTTGGGGATTTCAGCGGTTGTGTTCTATGTGCTAAAGCCCTTTTCGTGATGTAGAAAATAAGAACTCTCCTTTACTTTTCCAGTTGACTCCTCTTTCTCTTCACTGCGGCCTATTTTTCGTCGAATGGTCCCTTCTTTTTTTTCACTTTGATTAGGCCCCCCTCCTCTTGTTTGAAGCCAGAGTTGGTAGTTCCCCCCCTTTTCTCTCAATTTTTCCCTTTCCGCGCTTCAAATCCTTCCGCGACAAGTAAAACACCCCCCCGAGAAGAGATAAGATGAGGGAGCCTTTTCCCCCGCACTTCTGTGCACTCCCCCCCTTTCAACGAACTGGTCAATCCTCGACAGATACGTAAGTTCCTTTTTCCTGTCCGAGAGCGTTTTCTTCTTTTTCCGTATGTGATGAAAGGAGGTAGGGGTCCTTTTTATTTCCAGGGAGGTTTCCCGCTTCCTCTGCAGTCAGGTATTTTTTTTCCTTTTCAGAAGAGAGCCCATCTCTCCCGGCGCAAATCTTCTCCTTCTTTGTTCGGGTGGAAGGCATTCCTGCTCTTATAAGGCTCTCTAAGACGCACTTGGTTTTTTCTTCAGAATACCTTTCCCCCCGATCGGAAGCTTCTTCTCCCCCCATCATTACAGATCACTCTTTTATCCATAGTTTTCCCGTGGGTATCAAGCGATGGCTCGCTATTTTTGTTTCCTCAGCAACCTTTTGTGGAACAATCAGCCTTTCCCGCGCCTCCCTCAGTCTTCGTGGGAAATGCCCCGAAGCAAGCCACCCTCCTCTGGAAAGATTGATAATCCTTCCGTTTTTTTCTTCATCCTCCCCCCTCCTTTCCTCCATCTCTTGAGAATAGACGCACAACCTTCCTCCCAGGTTCCCCCCCTCCCCCCCCTCTTTTAATAGAAAATACGTTGTGTTGTTGAGAGAGATCTGGGCTCTTGCTGACTTGCCCCGGAGATGCGCAAGACAACTCCCCCCCCTCTGTGACGGGGTCTTCCCTTCTTTACTGAATAGGTCTTTATTTCAGATTTTTTCGGTAGGGAATTCCTCCCGTTGTATGTCCTTTTTCCCTTACGTTGCTCTTTTCTTTTATGATTGCAACACTCTCTTCTTCTGAAAAAACCCTTTTTCCTTCCTTTAGAAATAGCTGATACCCCCCCCCTTTAGCTCCCCCAACCGGACAACATGTATTTTTCCCTTCTTCCAGGACGAGCCGTTCCCCGGTATGTTCCTTTAAGGGAGAGGTGAGGCTCTTATGAGTGGATTCCCTATTTTCATCCTCCCCTCCCCCCCCAGCCGCGATTAGTCTTTCTTTTTTCTCCCGCTGTAAAGCTCCCTTTTTTCTGTAGCTAGCCCAACAGACCGCTTTGTCCGTCGCATCTGCTCTTCCCCCCTACCTCAGGCCCCTTTCTCAAAGAAGGAAAAACGCTTGTTCCCCTTTTTTGCGTGGGGAAATTCCTCCTTCTCTTCTTTCAGTGCGTTTTTCTGGGTCTTTTCTTCCCTTTTCTGAAGTCAGAACTCGTTTACGCCATCTGTGGGGTTTTTACTGTTTCCCGTTTTTTCCTTTTAGCGTGACGAAGCGCTTAACACTGATCTTTTTCCCCCTCTTTCCCCGAAGACGGAGTTTGGATTTTTTCCCCCCTGCAAACGCTCTTGTTTTTCCTCTTTCAACAAAAGCATTTTCCCCCCCCGGTGTCTTCCCCTCCTCCCTCACCCTCCTTCTATTATTGGTAGACCCTCTCGTTGCGAGAAATTTCCCCTTGAACCAGGCGCCGCTTTCCCTCCGTTTCTCGAACGACTTCTTTTTTTTTTGGTGTTTTTTGAGTTTTCAACGGTCAAAACTGACCGCCCCCCTTCCCTTTTTCCCCCCTCTTTCCTTTGGTTGATGGAGGTGATCCTCGTTCACGGGACTCCACCCCAACAACCCCAAGCGGCAGCCCATAGATCAACCTTCTTTTTAGTGTCTTACTTTCACGCTTGTTTTCTCACAAAATGGTGCATTTCTTTTTTCGATAATTCTGTCAGTAAGGGAACCCGAGTTTGGGTCCTAGCTTTTTTCCCCCCCCCCCTCCACAGTAATTAAGGAAGAATGTACAATTTTTTTTTCTAAGTACTGACTTATTTGAAGCTCCTTCGTTGTATAGTCAATAAAGAATAGAGCTTTTCAGGGCGCACCAGTCACTCCAATTTCCCCCTCTCCTCTGTAGTGAATTCAGCAGTGTCTCCCCCCCCCCCCTACCCCCTTGCAAAAGGTATTTCCTAGTAGCAGCACAATTCACCTCCCCCTTTCCACCGAGTGCCCCCCCTAATCTCCATTTTTCTTTTCAACCGCGTGCCTTTTAATGCTGTCTCCTTTTTTACAGGACAGGAGTAGTGGCAACATCTTTGGCAGAGAGATTCCCCCCCTCCTTCCCGTTCTTGTCTTCTTCTCTGAATCGCTTGGTTAATGACTTTCCTGGGAGAGCTTTTCCCTTTCTTGTTCGATTTCAGAACACACTCCTTCCTCTTGCGGATCCCCTGAACGAATCAATCCCGCCCCTCTTTCCTATAAAGCCACCTGAGAGACGCTCTCGTAAGAGGCTTTTCCCCCTCCTCCCTTTTTAACCAAACCGAAGCATGGCCGGGCTTCCCTGCAGGCGTTGACGCCCTCGAATCTCTCTTTTCCCCCCCCTATTCCTCCCCCCTCCGAGATTGTTGCAGACGTTCGGCGCTATCTTTTCCTCTTAGTGATGGTCTTTCTTCGTCTCCCCTTTTTGGTCGGCGATGCGAGTGTCAAAAAGGCTTCTTCGTAGTCAGTGTTCCTTTTTGGCGGGCTGCTGTTTTCTTTTTCTCTCAAGCGCTTCGTTACGGCTTCTACTTTTTTTTAGGGCCCTCTCGTCCCTCTCCGTGCATGATCGTCTACCCTATGCTAAGATGATATCCCCTCCAGCCTTTCCCCTTCCCGAGAGTACTGCTTGTAGTCCCCCTCGGCTTGCTGTTTTCGCCCCTCGCCAAGCTTTTTTCCCAGGTCTTTGGCACTTTTCCAGAATTTTTCAACTGGATGAGTTGACTCCTTTTTTTGAAAGCCCCAAGTCGGTGAATTTGGCTGCGTCCTTCTCGTTCCTCGGCCTTTTTTATCAAATGCCCCTCACCGACCTCTCGATGCGGCTCTTCTCTCTTTCTGTTCCCCTCCAACCACCGCCTCTTTTCACGAGACAACGAGGACCGGTTTTCTTTCTCTTCCATTGTTTTTCCCTCACCTGATCGCTCGTGACGACAGTGACCTTAAGGACGTGTCTTTACTTTTCAACCTTCCGACACTCTTAAAGGCCCCCTTCCTTCGGTCGGGTATCGGCCTTCTCACCAGTTTTTTCCGCTGACCTTTCTTCCAGCGGAAAGGCCCACGCTAGCTCGCCTTTTTCTTCATTTGGGAGTTTTTTTTTCTTATATCAGGGTCTTCGACGTTCCATTTTCTCTGCGCCGGTGAACTCAAATCCCCCCCTGTCACCTACACCCCCCCCCCTTTTCAGGTTGCGGTAAGTTTTCGGCACTCGAACACTGGCTTTCCTCCGCCCCTAAAAGCCTTTAAAGGTCTGTTTTTTCGCGGAGCCTGTTTTCTCCCGACAAAGTGCTCGTTATTTTCGACCCCCCTCCCGTACTCAGCAAGGTAGACCCTATTAAAGCGCAACTTTCCACCATTCTTCCTTCGCCTGTTCAAAATGCTTTGGTTGTCTTCCCACAACAGCACATCCGGGGTTTTTTTTTTTTGCACCCCTTTTGGTAGTTACAAAACTCCTTTTCAATCGTGGCCCCTTTTTTTTCTTCCTACTCGCGTCCGTCCTTTTCTCTTCTCACACCTGCGCCTCCCGCCCGAGACGAGATATGCGGGCGTAAAGATTTCCCAATAGAGACAAAAGCACTGACTCGTTTTTTTTTCCCCTCGACCCGATATCTTTCTTTTTTCCCTGAGCGTTGGCCTACACCCTTCCCGAGTTCGGGGCGGCTGCACTTTTTGAGGTCAATCGGAATAGAAGATCCGGTCTGGTGGCGAGCTTAAAACGCTCTTTCTTTACATGAAGGTCCCTCCCTCCGATAGCGGAGGTTCTTCTTTCAGAGTCCTGCTAGTAGACCCCCTTTTTCTCCAGGCGACTCTACTTGGTAAGCATCGACGAACCCTTCGTCGTCCTTCCCAGAGCCAATCCATTTGCCTCCCCCTTTTCCTCCGCTCAAAGGTTGCCCCCCCCCTTTTCGCTACCTGGCGTTCCCTTGTGGTTCTCCCCTCGAGCGTTTGTATCAGCACGGCCCCCCCAACTCTTCCGGGGTCCGTCCAGAACCTTTTTCGGCGACCGGGACGCATCCTCTTCATAACATTTTTAATACGAGTCCGCCTTCTCTTCCTCCTTTTAACCGTCACGCGCCGTCCCTTGTCGTTCGCTTTCCGGGCACCTTCCCACTCCAAGTGGGACCCATTCCTTCCACTCCCGACCCCCCCAG
>Ga0179593_1684261_pt1 | contig 24415 bp, 32 predicted proteins | sample CZODoug2_1_08_16_FD_185931 | JGI IMG/M metagenome (GOLD analysis project Ga0179593, IMG submission 185931) | Vadose zone soil fungal communities from Angelo Coast Range Reserve, California, USA - CZODoug2_1_08_16fungal (PacBio error correction) | ecosystem: Environmental > Terrestrial > Soil >... | reverse complement strand
TAATAAGGATTGTCATTGCGTCCCTTCCCCCCCTCCCTTCTGGGCGACGAGCGCGGAAAACCAGCGCCTTTCCCTCCGTCTGCCACTACTTCTGGTTTTTTGTGAGAGAGGACTAAATTCGATTTTTCTTTTCCCTTCTTTTTTTTACAACCTCTCAGAAAACCGCCACTTTCCTTTCTTTTCCTTATTCAGCCAAATTGCAGGATGACTCCGCTTTTTTCGGTACGGGCGCTTGGGAAGTAGACTACACAAAACATTCCGGGACTGCCCTCCTTCTTTTTCCCCTGTTGGCTTAAGACATTCAAGCTCCGAGGTACCTTTTTTTTTCCCCCCCTTTCTTTACAGTCCCCTTCCTTTTTCTCTCTTTTCGCTGTGTGGCTTTTTGACGAGGCAGCTTTTCTTTTTCCTCTTCCAAATGATCTTCCTTCCGCAAGAGAAACTCCCCCCCTCGTGGTAAATGACTTTCCCCTTCCTTTCGAGACCTTCCTTTCTTTTTAAAAAAAGTGCCGATGTTCCTTCTCTCGCAAAGGTCCCCTCCCCATAATGTGAGTAGAAGATCAATCCTTTTTTTCCCCTTCTTGCTGTTTCTTCTCCCCTCTTCCTTTCGATTTGCGAGCTGCAGAAATCATACTCATTAATAAGATGAATGAGGCCCTTTTCCTTTTTTCTCCATTCATGAGTACCCTATCGGTTCCCTTTCTTCCCCCCCCCCCCTCCAAAGACAGAACCCAGATTCTCCCCTCCCAGCGGGCAGTGACAATTCCTCTCCTTTCCTTCTGTTTCGGGAGCGTTCCTCTTTTTTTTTCCTCCTCGAATACTCTCTTGGCCGCGCTCCTCCTCCCCCCCCCCGTCCCTTTTCGTTTTTAAGAGGACAATCCCCTCCCCCGCCGAGGGGCCCGCGGAAATCTTCCTTTCTCTTTCAAAAATAAGTCCACGTAATTTCCTCCTTTTTCAACGGATGCATGAAACGACGCTACTCTTTCCTTTCCCTTTCTTGCTTGACAAGAGGTGACAATTGTAACACTCCCTTTGCAGATATCTTGTCCTTCCCCGTTGTTGTTGCAGAGAGGGAAAAAGTTGTTTCTCTCCCCTTCTCCCCTCCTCCCGTGCCGGAGGCCGTATCACCTTCCCTTTTTTTCTTTTTTTTTCCTTTTCCCTTTACGGTAACTTATATTGTTGTTCTGGCTTTCCTTCTCTGTTTTGTGTTATTCGTGCGCAAGAAAAAAGGTTGCGTTTCCCTTTTTTTTCCCCCTTTTTTTCATCTTAGGATTAGAATGGATTACACTGGTCCACTCTCTTCCCCTTCTCTTCCCTGCATTATAGGCTTGGCAACTGGCCCCGTCCCTTTCCCCCCTCTTTTTCGTCCTTTCCTGTAAGTTTCACTATCTTGTAATAAAACATATTGCCTTTCCTCTCCCCCCTCCCCCTTCTTCAGCGGTTAAGGAGCCCTCTTCTTTTTTGTTTTTTTTCCCTCCCAATGGAAAGCCCGACCTCGTCACCCCCTTCTCCAAACATCCCCCCTTTTAGTGCCGGTTTTCTTCTTCTTCGACTCAAAAGGAATTTGGATTGCGCCCTTTCTTTGCCAAAACCAAAAGCCATGCTACCCTCCCCCCCCCCCAGCGGTCGCTCCCTGGGTGAGTAGATAGAAACGCTGACTTCTCTCTTTTCAGCAGAGCATGTGCCTCTTCCTTTTTCCTTTGTGCTCGGAAAAAAAATCCCCCTTCAGCTCCTATGGATAATTTAGAGAGATAAAACCCCTTTCCTTCTCTTCCCCCGCATTCAGGCAAAACTTTTTTCCTTTTCCCCTCTTTTTACTTTTTGGGTGGCGGGAATATGGCCCCTTTCCAGCCTGACTCTCCTGATGAAGTAATAAGAAATTTTTCCTTTCCTCATGGTCAACTTGCTTTGTGCTATCCTCCCCTCCTTGCCGAGACCCCCTGCACCCCCTTCTTTTCAGTTTTCCCGCTCTTAAGTTGAACGAGGCCCTTTTCTCTCTCTCTTTTAATCCGTGATGGACATGATTTTTCCCCCCCTCCTCTTTTCCGGCCTAATTGATTTCTTCGTAACACCTTTCTTCACCCACTTCCCCCCCTTGCTTCAGCCGAAAGATGGATTTTGTGACCGACTCTTTCTTTTTCTTTTTTCTTCCCCATCGAAAAAAGCCCCGCCCCACCCCCTTTTCCTTCTTCATTTTGGGAGGAAAGCAGTTAAACATTTCTCCTCCCTCCCACTTGGGCCCTTTCGGACTCCGAATTAAGGGATGTTTCCCTCCTTTTTTCTTTGACACCCCTTGATTAACCCTCCCCCCTTTTTCTTTCCTTTTCCGTCCCGATACGTACGTCGCGGATTTTTTCGTTTGGCTACACCCCTCAATGATTAGGTGCTGGATTGAAAGTAGAGAACGCCCCTCCCCTTTGCCGCGACTCATAGGTAATTCCCTTTTTTCCCCCCCCCCCCCTCCCCCACATTGCCGTTAGGTTTTCCGATTTCTATCTGGTACTGATAGAAGAAGATTTAGGAGTCCCCCCCTCCCCTCTTTTGCATCAGTTCCACACCTTTGCCCCCCTTTCTTCCCCCTCTTTTGACAATGGATGCAGACAATCTTTTCCCCTTTCACTGCTGAATCCATGCATCATCAAAGAACCCTCCTCCTCCTATCGAAGAAATTCTTCCATGCTTTTTTTCCTTTTCCTTTCTTCCCAAGATTCAAGCTTCTCCTGCCTTTTCCTCTGACGATTCCCTTTTTTCACGGCCCCCCCCCTCTTCCCCCCTTTTCCCCTTTTTGATCTGCATGCAAGCTTTCCCTCGCCTGAATCGGTTCAGAAAGAGCGGACATCCCCCTTTTCCCAAATATAATGAGCTCCCCTCTCCCCCCCCCCCCCGTCCGAATCCCTATCGAAATGGCACCTCCGCCCTTCTCCATTGTAATCTCCCTGCCCTCTCCTCCCCAAGTTTCGCTCTTTGGCTTTTCCTTAACGAGGAAAACTTTCCCCTTTTTCCCACTCCGAGAATATGGGGCGCCCTTCTTCTCCTTTTCCTCTCACCCCGCCGATAAGCGAAAAACTTGCACTTCCCCCGATCAAAAACCTGCCCGTTCCCTTTCATTTTGTTTAAAGGTCCCTCTTCCCTTTCTTCTTGGGAAAGAAGACTCCCCCCGGCATCCTAGGTTTGATAATCTATCTATTTTCCTTCCCTTTTTTTTTTTTTTCATCTTCCTACTTGATAGATGACGGTTCCCCATTTTTCCCTTTTCTTTTCCTTGAAAAAGATATCTCTGCTCCTTTGCCCCCTGACCTATGGGAGAAAGCTTTTTCCCTTTTTTCTCGCGGGCTGAGCCTTGAACACAGTTTTTTCCCCTTTCCTTTCTCTTTTCTTCCGTGGGTGAAAACTATTTCGCACCTTCTACTCCCTTGGTGTGGTTTTCCCTTCCCATCATAGAGAGAGCCTTTTTCCCCCCCCCTTAAGTTTAATCGTAGGAGGGCAATCACTTTTTCTCTAAATTTTTAGAGAGCCCTTCCTTTTCCACACTAAGGGGGAGTAAGGAAATTTAGAGATTCCCCCCCTTTCTTTCTTCTGTCTCGGCAGTCTTTTTTGGTTTCTTCTTTATGATATTTTCCTTCCAACAGTCTGAAGATCACGTTTCCATTGGAAGCGTGGCAGGGCCTCTTTTTTTCCCCCCCCCTTTTTTTTTGGAGGTTTAGATCTATTTTTTGCATGACCAAATAGGGCATCTTTTTTTTTCCCCCCTCCCTACGCCAGGGATTTCCTCCCCAGCTGAGCTGGTTCCCAAGTCTGTTCCCCCTTCGCTTTAGATGAGAGCAGGTCGGTGAATGATTCATTGTTCCTCCTTTTTTTTTTCCCTCTTTGGAGTGCGCTTTCCTTGCCCCCCAAGCTTTTTTTTTATTGACATTTGATAATGATAGAAAACCCCCTTTTTTCCTCCCTCAATCTGCGGGGAGATTTCTTCCCTTCGAAATAGTAGGCGCGGTTGTTTTTTTGATGTCGATTTTTGTGCAAATCGATCCCCTTTTCCCTAGCTTAGGGCGTCCCTCCCCTTTCCTTCTTTTTTTTTTCCTGCCCCCAGAACCGAGCGGCGATTTTTGTTCTATGCAATTACCCGACTTCTTTCTCTTTCCCCACCTTCCCCCGTTTGGAATACCCCTTTTTTCCCAATCGGCATCGTGGAATCGCCCTAAATGTGGCTTTTTTTTCTTTTTTTCATTCTTCTTTCTCCAAGTTGATGTTAATAGAAACACCCCTTTTTCTCCCGTGACCCCCCAACTTAAGCCAGTTTTGCTTCCCTTTTTTTCCTATGGGGAACGGACAATCCTCCTTTCCGATCTCCCCTCTCAAACTAAGAGTTATCCCTTCTTCCCCCTTCCCCCTTCTTTTCTTCTCCCTTGACAAAGGTTTTTTCCGAACGCCCTCCCCTCCTTTTCCTCGGAGTATTCTGTGCCCCCCCCTTTATCTTTTCTCTAACCTGAAGAGGGAGGCCCCGAAGCGTTGTATCTTTTCCCCCCTTTTCAGATAGGACGTGGGCCCCCCTTTCTACCACCTCTCCTCTGGTGGTAAGAGGAAGGATTCTTTTTCTCCCCCCGAACCAAAGCACCTTTCCTTCCCCCCCCTTCTCCCCCTCCACAATTGAAGAGATGACGCGTAGCCCTTCCTCCCCCCGAAGCGCCCCATTAGTAAAGAACCCCCCCCCGTCTCTGTTTTGCAAAGGTTCACACTTTTTCCTCCTCCAGCTAAACGGACTTTACGTCCTTCAGTTTCTTCCCTTCCCCCTCTTCGGGATTTTAGGAGAGGAGTTGGCTTTTTTATCCCCTCTCTTTTCTTCCCGCGTGGAAACACTTTCCCCCTCCTCTCCCCTTCTAACAAATTCGCGTGGCGATCGCCCCCAACCTTTTTCGACGGTGGATTGGTAAAACAAGTGACGGAGTTTTTTCCTTCCCTTTTTGCAGGCCCCCCCCCATAAGAGTTTCTCCCCCCCCTTTCTTCCCAAATTACGTGTTTTTTCTCCTCAATCCGTTCTGTCCCGGGGGAATCGGATTGAGGTGTGAGTTTTCCCCTTCCTCCTCTTTTCTGTCTTTCTTGATTGTATGCCGAAAATTCCCCCCCCCCCCCCCCTCCCTCCTTCCCCTCCCCTCCCTTTAGAAAGGGCTGATTCTTTTTCCCGATAGTTAAAGAAGCTGATTCCCTCACGGCGTAATTGCTAAGGAGCACTCTTCCTCCTTTCCCTCCCTCTCCTTCCCCATGAAGATAATGTTGCGAGAGCGGTAATCCTTTCCCCTCATTCTGTCCTAAGAATATTGGCAGTCCCAGGATAAAAATCCTGCAACTTCTAACTTTTCCCCCTTCCTTAATCACAGAGTAAGAAAACCGCGATTTTTTTCCCCCTCCTTAATAGCCGGCCCAAAAGAAAAACCCTAACCGTCAAACTGGACCCATCCCCCTTCTGAATAACGAAGCCTCCCCCCTGGACCTTACTTTCTTGATCTCGTCGACAAAGGGGAAACATCGCTTTTCCCCCTGTTACAAGTCTCCTTCAATCCTAAGTAAGTTGGTGGTGTTCTCTCTTCTTTTCTCCCAAAGTGAGTGTTTTTCTCCTCCCGTTGTCATGAGGAGACCCCTCCTTTGCCGGAGGCCTGCTCCTTTTTTTTCGTCTGTTATGAGAGTTTTTTTCCTCTCTAGTAGTTGGTATTTTTTTCTTTTTCCTTTCCCCCCCCTCCCGGTGCTGTTCTTCTTTTCTTTTGCAAGTCCCCCTTTCGTTGGAAGGAGGGCTTTTTCCCCGGAAAAATTTATTTCCTCCTTTTTCCCCCCTTTCCCTTCTTTAACGATTCGCAACAGTATGCTCCCCGGTTTTTCCTTTCTGTGGATTAGGCTCTAAAATTAAGCACTTGGTTTCCTTTTTCAGCTTCTTACCTATATTGTAAGACTTTTATGCCCTTCCTTCCCTCAGTAAGAGGATTAAGGACGCGCTTCCCCTTCACTGCACTCCCCCTCCATAGACATAGTAAGAATACAACCCCCCCCCTCTTCTTCTTTTCTTCGAATAAAACCCTTTTATTTCCCCTCCCCCCCTTCTTCCGGAACAAACACCCAATCTCCTTTGTTTTTTCCCCCCCCTCCCGTCGCAGTAAAGGTTTCTTCCTTTCAGCTTTGAAGTTTTATTGGCTTTCTGGGCCCCTTCCCTAGGCAAAGAGTGATAGGGTGCCCCCCCCTTTTTCCCCACTCGAAACTTAGAAAGAGTTAGTTCATCCCTTCTCCTTCCCCTCCTTTTCCAAGCCGCGGAGATTGAAGGAGTTATCCCACCCCCTTTGCATTCAGAGTTTGGTTTTTCTTTCCCCTTTTCCCCTTTTTTCTTTTTAACGACGGTACTCCTTTTCATACTGCCAATCCCATATTTGAGAGAATGAGTCCCTGGGCTTTTTTTTTTTTTTTTGCGAAAGAAGCTTCCCCCTCCCCCTTTTCTATTTTTCGCCTCGCCCCCCCAGTTGGACTAGTAACGATCGGTTTTTCCTTTCCCCCCCCCCTTTTGCTCTTTTTTTTCTCCTTCTTTCCATTCAGTGATGGACCTGATTTCCCCCTTTTTCGGCTCTCCCCCTCCTTGATTTATTCGTAAAAAACGTTCCTCCCTTCCCTTGCGAGTCGGCAGCGATAGATCTTTCCCTGGACTCTCTTTTTTGACCTTTCCGTTCCTAGCCAGAACCAGAAAACCCCCCTTCCTTTTGGCGTACTTCCTTCCCCCCCCCTTCCTTTTGTGGCGATGAAAATGGTCCCCCCCCTCTTAAGACATATACGCATAAGGGATGTTTAAAAAGCCCCCTTTTTACTTCTATTCTATTTTGTAAACAGTGCTTCCCCCCCCCTTTTCCCTTTGAGTGAAGGCTCACTCTCCCGTGTTCATTTTCTTAAAACCCATTTCCTTACGAGATAGGTGATGGCTCTTCCCCCAAGCAGTCCCCCTCGTGATTGGACCTTCCCTACCTTTTCCTCTTTGGAATCGATGTTGGTGTCCCCCTGAAGTTCTTGTGGCCCCCCCGCACTATTTAGAGAAGGGTACTCTTCTCCTCCTTCCCTTCCCAACGAAGTGTTGATTTTGCGATTCCCCCCCCCCTTCGCCCCTTGCTGGCCCGAAAGAGAAATCAACCCCACTTTTTCCTGATTAGGAATTCCCCACCTGTCATTCCCTTCCCCTTTTCGCGATCAGCTCGTAATCCCCCCCCCTTGTCTTCTGGCCGTTAAAAAGATTCCCCTCTCCCCCTTGCTCCCTCCCTTCCCCCCGATGCCACGATTTTCCTCGGCCTCTCATATGGTTTGATCGGACATGGCACGCTGCCTCTCCATCGACGTGATCTTCCATCCCTTTTTTATAAGCGCGTTCCCCTACAGGCGCTCCTTCCCCCCAACAAAAAGACCGCCTTCCTGAAGCGCCCCTTTCCTCTCTCCCCCTTCCGGAGCGCCAGTCTCCCCTGCTCTAAAAAAGTCTCTTTCCCCTCCTACAGGGGCTTGCCCTCCCTCCTTCCCGGCAAATATCTTTATTTCTCCCCCTTCTTATCCTCCTTCCGAACTACTTTTTTCACCCCGAAGATACGCGACCCCCTTTTTTCCCCTTTTGGCAAGAATCGACTTCCTACCCCCTTTCTTCCCACTGTAGATTTGTTTCAAGGAGAATCCAGTCTCTCCCCACCCCTGGTGGTTTTCTTGAGCGTGATATCCTTTTTTTCTTTTTTTTTTTTTTTGATTTTTTTTTCAATCTTTCCCCCCCCTCGATGGCCGGGACCACCAGTGGGCCTTTTTTTTTTCGTCGTCCTTGCCCTCTCTTTATGCCCTGGGAAAATTCTATTTTCTAAGCCCTTAAGTGTGTCGCTGGTCGTCTCTCTTTTTACTGATTCCATCTTCCTTCGCTTCCGGGTGAAAAATCATTCTCCCACCTGGCACTCCTTTCTCTCTTATTAGAGAGAGAGCTCCTCCTCTGGTCAAAGGGGAAGCGGCTGTCTGTGTCCCCCTCCCCGGTATTTTTTTTCCGAGAAAACTAGCTAAGGGACTCGATCGGAACCCATAGACGTTTTCTCTTTCCCCCATTTCCTTTGCAATTGGCAGGTCCTTTTTTTCGTTGGGGTCGTTAGCGTCGAGAAGGCATATTTTTCGTTACAATCGTTCAAGAGAGTGCTGACCGACCTTTCGATGCCCCTTTTTCGAGGTGAAATTTTTCCCCCTCCCACCATGAGTTCTTTTCTTTTCTTTTTTGCGCATGGCCTTCAGTTCATGTCGAGCATAAATCCCTTTTCCCCTGAAAAGCTTTCATCTTTTTTCCTCCTCCCCCCCCACTGCATGTCCCATTTCTCCCCTCTTCCCTTAGGTGATGATGAAGTGGAAGTTTCCTCACTTCCAGCTTTGGATTTCTGGCTTTCCCCCCCCCTTTTCCTCCCCCGTTGCGAAGGGTTGCAATTTTCCCCCCTACCTTCCTTTCCGCCAGAAAGATGAGGCCTCTTCTTTTTCCCCAGTCTCCCTCCTTTCTTCTGGTGGTCCACTTTTCCCATTAACGCGGAATGACCAGTGATTTTCTTTCCTCGTGTGCGTCTAGACGTGGCAACTCCCCCCCCCTCTCTCTGTAGATTTTGTAGAAAACGATGCCCACCTTTTTTCTCCCTTCCCACCGTTACGTTTTGAATAATTTCCCAATCTTCACTTGGAACTCGTCCCCCTGGATGTGGAAAACAGACCTCTCCTTGTACGTTTTTTTGATGTCATCGACAACATCCTTTTTCCTCCCCCCCCCACCCAAAACCCCCCCCTTTCTTCTCCCCTCTTTTCTCTAGTTGTTGAGGTATGTCTCCCCCCAACGCCGATATTTCAGCGTAACAAAAATAAGAGTTCTCCTTCTTTCTCCCTTTTTGGTGCGTTAGTCATAAGGGACCCTTTTTTTCTTACCTCTCCCCCCTTCCCCCAATTAGGAGGGAAGATCCTCTGTCTTTCCTTGGCTGTTCAGATTCAAGTGATTGGAGAAGAGGCCTCCTTTTTTCCCCCTCCCCTTTTTCCACTTTCATCTTTTCCCCTGGAATGGGCTTTTCCTTTTTTTGGCTTTTGGTTTTCCCTTTTTTTCTCACAATACTAGACACAAGCCCTTTCTCAATCCGTTTCGCAATTGCAGGCTTTCCCTCTCTCTCCGGATGTCCCCCTCATCCCTTTCCCTCTCCCCTCCCAAAAAAAAACCCCTTTTGCACCGTTTCATTTGTGCTGACGAATTAAAGCTCCCTCTCCTTCCTTTTCCTTCTCAAAAGTTATGAAGCCCTCTTTTCCCCTCTCTTTCTCCTTCGGAGAACGCGGGCTCCCCCCTCTTGCCCCCCCTTTGTGAATGAGGAAGAAGATTTTCCCCCCCCTCTTTCCTCTGAAGGAAGCACACCGTGCTTTTTCCCAAAAGACTGGTATTTTTCCCTTGCCAGTTTTTTCCTTTGTTTTGGACATCCCTTTCTCTCCCCCTTCTCCCCCATCCAAAATTCCTTTTCTCTGAATCTCCCCTTTCCCCTTTTTTTCCCTTCTTTGAGTGTGAGGCATGACGATTTGCCTCCTTTCCCTTGTTATCCCTCCCCCTCTAATAAGTTCCTAGGTAAAGGCTGAGGCGGCTCGCCCTCTTCCCCCCCACCCTCCCTCCTCTGAAGATTCCCCCCGAAAAAGGCGTAATTGCTCTCTTTTGGCCTGCAAGCCGCATGAAGGCAAGGGCCTATCCTGTTTCGCTTGATGCCCCCTTGAGAATACTCTTCCCCCCGCGCAGATACAAACTTCCTCCCCCCCGCCTCCCTCCCTCTTTGAAAGTCACCCAGAACCCCAGTTCGTCTTTTGGAAAGAGAACCCTTCCCCAGCAAGAAACAATCCCTCCCCCCCTTTTTACCACTCGTTTTCCAACACCTCCCCTTTTAAGGTTCCAGGCAAAGGGAAAAGGAGCTGATTCCTCCCTCCCCTTTCCCCCTTTACAAAGAGTTTGGCTGTGATCTAAACCCCCACTTTTTCCCCCCCGTTTTTGTGGTGGAGAGAGATGGAAAACTTTTTCTCTCCATTGCCCCCTGTTCGAAAATAAGATTACAGTGAGGAGGCCTTATTTTCCCCTCTCTTTTTTTCATTTCACCGTGTGGAAAACTTCGTCCTTTCCCCTCCCTCCTTTTTGTCGGGATGGGAGGCGAGGGACGGATTTTCTCCGGGTTTGCCCCTGGGATTACTTAATTGAGGATTTCCTCCATCCAATTTAGAGGTTGCCGTATCCTCTTTCCCCTTTCGGCCAATAGTGAGTATTCCTAGTCAATTTTTCAAGCTCTCTCTCTAGAACCTCTCTGAAATTCCGGTCTTCACTCCCGGCTGGGTTGAGCGTGATCTACCCCCCTTCCTTTTTTCTCCCTTTTTAACTATATTGTAATAATGACGTCCTCCCTGCCTCGTCCCTTTGAGCTTCGATGGATTTCGAATAAACAATCTCCCTCCCCCTCCCCCCTCTTTCCCCTCGTAAGACTCACACCGCACCTCCTTTTAACTAACCGACTCCCCCCCCCAACCGTTAAAAAAGAAAATTTCTTTCCCTTCCCTTTCTTACGCAAACCCCACCTCCCTTTCCCCCCCCCTTTTACTTCCAGAAGTTAGAGACGTCCAGTTTCCCCCCCTCTGTCCTTTTTTTTTGGCCCGCGCTCACGGATTGGCCGTCTTTTCCTTCCCGCCAGGTTGGGTGTCCTTCCCCCCCTTTCCCCATAAGAATCGAAAATCTCTAACTTTTGCCCCCCCGAGTCAACCCGGAAAGTCCTCCTTTTTTTTTTTCCGTCCCACGTTTTAACTGTTCTCCCTGCTGGCCCTTTCTTTTTTTTTTCGGGATAGGTCCCCCTTCCCGGCCGGCCTTTGGGCCGGCGTCATCATGAAATTTGTTTGACTCCTGGCTTTCCTAATGATAAATGGCCTTTTTGGGTGAGAAAAGCCTTTCTCAACCCCGACAGTTGATGGCAAGCCCCTCCCTCCCTCTTCTTTTTTGAAGATCTGGACCCTTTTCCCTCCCCTCTGCGTATGGGGGACAGCGTTCTCTATTGTACAGTCCTTTCCTCAAGCCGGAGAGCTGCAAGCCTCCTTTCTTTTCTTCCTCCCCCTCTGTCAAAGTATGACTACCTCCCCCTTTCGGAAGCGATCCCCCCTCTCTATCTCCCCCCCCTTTTTTTTCTTCGGCCCCATCGAAAAGTCCCCCCTCCACTAGATGCACGCGGAAGTCTTCCCCCTCAGGAGTCAACATCTCTCTCCTTCCAGCCCAACCTCCCATACGATAAGGAACCTTCTTTTTCTGTTTTTCCAAAATTCCACCTTTCTTTCCTGACTGCGAGTTGAAACTCTCACTTCTTCTTGGTTCGCCCGGAGAAACGTACTTCCTTCTCTTTTTAATCGTTCTTTGCGACACCCCTCCTTTGGGAATTGCCAAGCTCTCCGTCCCAGCGTGATGACGCAGCCGCTCCCATCTCTGGCCTCGGATGGCACCCCCACCCCTTCCTTTCCCTGCGTTAGGTGGCAACACCAGCTTCCTTCTTTCGCGCAGCTTTCGGTGTCACAAGACGTTGTCTTTCCTTTTTTCCTCCAAAGGGCACACCTCCCCCTCGTTTTTGGGCCCGAAAGCGCAATCCACCCCTTTTTTTCTCCCCTTCCACTGCCATAAGCACCCTCTTTATTTACCCCTCCTTAGAAATGCGGATTTTTTTCTGCATTGACGGAACCCCTATTCAAGAGGTGAATGTCTCTCCCCCAGTATTGGAGCATCTCCCGAGGCCCCCGCTTTCCCCAAGGCCCTAGCCCCTCCGAGCGGAAACCCCTCTGGATCCTCCGTCTCCCTCCGGTGCCATAGACCAGTGAGCGTTCAGCAAGCTCTGTCCCTTTCTCCCTTGTGCACCAAATATCCTTTTTTTTTTCAACACCGACGAAGCCTCCGCCCTTTTACCGCGCCCCTCCCGCGGAAATGGCCTTCGCGCCACGTCTACCCCTTTTTAATATCTCCTGCCTATCCCCATTTATCGAAGCACGAGACCGTGTTTTCCCTCCACGATGGAAACCCTTGCCCGGCACCCTCTTCCCCCCTCTGAATATGGAGCGCCATGATTCCCTTTCATAATTTTTTTCCCCCTGTCCGAAAAATGGCATCAGTTCCCCACTTTTTTTTCCCCCCTCGCCGTTAACAGGCAAGTCGTTTCCCCCTCCCCCCCCTTTCCAGGAGAAGAAGAGCTGGGAAGTCCCCCTGGTGTCCCCTTCGAGCCGTCTGAGATTGATAATCTATATCTTTCCTCTCCTCCCTTGTTTTTCTTTATCCAGCTTTTTTCATCCGAGGAGAGATCCTTGGACCCCCCCTTTTGTTTTCCCCTTTAAGTAGTACTTGCACAGCTATTTCTTCTTTTTCCTTTCCCATTGATCCTTTTTTCTTTTCCCATTGTTTTCCCATTGTGTAGCGGGAGAGTAATTGACAACTTTTTTCTCCCCTTTGATCGGCAGGGGTGAACCCTTTTTTTCCCCTTCAGATGAAGTGGAGCAGGGAACATCTCTCTTTCCAGATTATTTGGAAAGGTTCAGAGGTAGCTTTTTTTCTCCACGGTCGCTTTTTCCTCTCTCCCCTTGGGAGAGCGATCATGCTTTTTTTTCCTCATTTTCCGGCCAGTTAAGCAGCCTTGAAATGGTCTCTCTTCTTTTTTGCATGAGGAGGGGTGGGGCGCTTCTTCTGTGCACTCAGCTTACAAGAGGCCCTCTTTTTTCGAAAGATCCCCCGGAGCGGCCATTGTACTCCTGCCATCTCAACCTTTTTTTTACGCTTTCTATGGCCTAAAATCGTGCATAGCTTCCTTTCTTTAGGCCATGAACAGCTTTGTCTCTTTTAAGAATGAGCCCCTAGTCCCCCCCTTTCCGAGTTTCCCGGTCGGTTGATGATCTTTCCCTTTCCTAATACTCTTGCTTCAATGGGGTAAACTTTTCTTGAGCAGGTGGTTGACCTTTGGTCCTACCTTCCTTCCCAACCAAACGGAGCTCTTCCTAGAAAAGCTGCGGCGATCGTCTCTTTGAAATCGGTTCCTCGTGTGAGGCCACAGAATGGTAATGGCGAGTTTCTTTTCCTAGAGTACCATTTCTGCCCCGATTTTCGGTGTCTTCACCCCCCAAACGCGGCCGTCCCTTCACCTCGCGGAGATTTTGTCTAAAGATGCAGCCGGCCTTCCGTTCCCTCCCTCCCCCGGTCACCTTTGCTCACGGTTTTTTTAGAATGTAGGGGACCGTATCCCCCTTAAAAAGGGGGCCCAACATGCACAGGGACCCTTTGAAGATAGGGACTCTGGACCAATCTGGGGAGGGAAGAGAAAACCCCCCCGATCTCCTGAGGTGAAGAACAATGCAGTGAACTCTATTTCTTTTTTATGGGAGAGTCTTCAAAGGCCCCTTTCTCGGTACACAAACTTCAGTTCCTGCCGAAATAGCATGTGGTGCAGCCCTTTTCTTTTCTCCGCCCCATGAGGAGGGCAGCTAAGACGGCTTTTTCTCTCCTCTTGGCCAAAGGAACGCAGTTAGAGGTCCCCCTTTTCCCAGGCCCCAGAATGGAGATGCTTTTCCTTTATTTTTGAGTTCTTTCCTTTTTCAATTCTGACAAAAGCAAGTCCCCCTTCTCTCCCCAGTCCGTTTTCCCCTTGAAAGTTTCGACATTTTCGCCAAGGAGTCAGGCTTTCTGTTCTTTTCCCCTTCTTGCCCGCCAAAAAAACCTTTTTCATTCCCGCAGGTGGCCAAGGAAAAACTTGTGCTGACGACCTTCAAGCTTTCCTGTTTTTCCCCCCGTTGAGCGAGCCAACCCCTTTCCCCTCTTTATTTTCGAGCGCTTTTATCTGATAGAGATATACCGAGGAAAATGCACCGCGATGCTGAAGAAAAGAGAAAAAATTCCCTTTGAGATCACGGGCCTCACAACGTGGCGTTAGAACTAACCGGAGGATGGTTCCCAAGTGCTTTTTTCCGGGTTTTGCCAGCAAGATTTTTTCCTCCCACGGAAACGGCTCCCCATGACTGTGAGTCGAAGATCCCTCCCTTTTTCCTTCCCTTCTGGGAATAGGATTGCTGTGTTTTTACGATGCGATCTACTTTTGGCTGCTGTTATGCCGAAATCCATTTCTTTTTCCCCGGCTTCAGGAGGTACATTTTTTTTTGGAGGGCTAGCCTTCTCCCCCCCCGCCTGCAAACCGTCGAACCATAGTAGATTCCGGGCGCATTCTTGCCAGCACTCCCCCTGGTCCGCTCCTGTTGCGAGTCTCGTTCCCCGGGACTCTTCCCCTAAGATGGGACGCCCTCTCTCAACCGCTAACTTTTTCTTTCTCTTTTCCCCCGCATCAGAAAACCGGAGCTTTTTTTTTTAGAAAGCCGGAATTCTACACCCATAGTTACCGTCCTCATTTTCCACTTCCCCCTCGAAGACGAGGAAGGGGATCAGGCCTCCTTCCCCTTACTTTTACCCAATTGAAAAATCGTTGGAGGAGAGCAAACACTGTTTTTCCCTTCTTTCCCTTTTTGTTGTTTGCGAGAGAGGGACCAACGTGTGTTTCTCCCTCCCCTCTCCCCCCCAATGGAGACCGCTTCTTCCCCTCTTTCCCGACTCTTAGGCGTTCTGTTATGCAAGACGTTTTTACCCTCTTTCCCCTTCCCCCTATATTTTTGTCTTGGTGCTGTTCCTTCCCGGATTTATATTTCATCGGCGGTGTTAGGATCTGTTCCCCTCATTCGGAGAAAGTCAAAAGTTATCTTTTTTTCTTTCAGGAGTGGTATATGCTCTATTTTCTCTTGCTGAAATTGGCAAAGAGATTACCTCCCCTCTCGCCAGGTCTTCCAATTCATCATCGGATTGGCCATCCCTCTCTGCTATACCAACTCCGGTTCCCCCACCTTGTAACTCCTACCATTTTTTCGAACGCCTCGCCTTCTTCCTTCTCTGAGGAAGGAAGCGCTCCCCTCCCATTCACAGCACGACCCTGCATCGGATCCTGTTTTCCTAACACCTAGGTTAACCTATTTCCTTCCCACCAAGTACATGTGGATGTGTCCTTTTTTCCCCCTCTGGATGGCCGCACCTCATGAGTCCGGCACTGGGGGTACAACATTCCCCCTCCCCTTTTCACTCCTTCACAGGTGTCCGGCCTTCTTTTTAAGGTGTGATATGGCGTTTTTCCGTCTATCATTGGCCTCCTTAATAGATACGCGCTTTTCTCAGCCCTCGCTCGAAAAATTGCTTCTTTCCCCCTTTTGACGAGATCCCCCCCTTCTCCTTCTTTGGCGTCCCTAACCACACGTTTTCCCTGGGACACCCTTTTTCCCTTCCGGTACGTTTGGGTGGCGGTTCTTTCCCCCCAAAGCGATGCGTACCTTTTCGATTTTCCTCTTCCCAATTTGATGATCTGATTTTTTTCTTCCTTGGTCCGTGGCTTGTGCTTTTCTTGGTTTGAGACGTGCCCTTTCGAACCGCAACACTCCCCCTACTTTTCTCCCCCCTTCCTGCGCCAGTCTGGTTTTTCCCCTAGGAGGAAAGTTGTCCCTCAGTTTTCAGCCCAGTTTGCGCGTCTCAATCACTCTTTATTCCCCCCCCCCCAACAGCAGAGTAGCTTCCTTCCCATTGGATGGCTTCCACGCGGGAAGGTCTTACGAACTGCCCCACTGTTTTGGCAGCTCTTTTTCTTTTGTTTTTACGCGAGCGTGTCTTTCCTGGTGCGGCCCCCTCCTCTTTCAAAAAACTTTTTAGGTTTTTTTTTCAGCGGTTCACACATCTACCTCTTTGTTTGTTTCACAGCCAAACCTTGAAGAAATATACTTCTTTCCCTTCTCTTACAGGATCCTCCCCCAGAGTATTGATTAGGGCCAACGATGAGATTTGAAAATTCTCCCCCCCCCGGTGGGGTGACTTCTGCCCGCTTTCCACGTTGGAGACAAAATATATCTTCCCCCTTCCCGTCGAGAAAGCCAGGCGTCTTTTTCCCTTTCATATGGTAATTAAACGGTTTTGGCGTGAAAAAACCCCCTCGCCATGCCGTTTCGGTGCCCCCCAGAGAAGAAGATTACCTTCGGCAAGCTTCGGCCTTCCCCAAGATGCGATTCAGTACAACATTCCCCCCCCTCGCCCCCGAGTTTGACACCTTTTCAAATCAAAAAGAGTTCCCCCCCGTTTCATCACCGACCTGGGTATCCTCTCAGGCTTTCTCTTTCCAGATTGGTCTCTCCTTCCTTTTTTTTTTTCCTTCCTTAGGTCGTCTTTATGCTAGACTCTTCCCCCCTTTTCCACGCCATGCGCCTTCCCCTCCAAAAAATACGGGTTGATTTCCCTTCACTCGGGCCGGGACGTGATCGTTCAGCCCCTCTGTCTTGGCTCGCGTGGCCCAAATATCATGCGCTCCCCCCCCTAGCAGCGATTCTCTGCCCTTTGCACGTCCCCCCCTTCTCTTCCGGTTAAATTGTTTCACCCCTCTTCGGAAAAAGTTTTATCTTTTTTGCTTTAACTAGCGGAAACACTTTCCCCCTTTATCTATCGCTCGAGGTTACCTTTTCCCCTGTTCCCTTTTGAAAAGTTTTCACCCCCCCCCTCCTCTTACAACTGGAATCAGGAAAACCTTTTTCTCCGCTACACAATTGAAGTCGTCACAAGACCCTTTTTTTTCCAGAGGTGCAAGGAACGACTTTACCCCCCCCCCCCCCCCCCCTTGTGGTCCCGGAACGAGCCCATTCTTGAGCAGAGAGACTTCTTTTTCCTCCCCCCCCCTTATCCCCATCATGCTCGATGCCGGGGGACCACCATTTTTTTTGGCCTTTTTCTTCTCTCCCATCTTCTTTCTGCTCCTTGAAACCCCATCTTCCTTTCTTCCCTACTTGGCAGAGTGTAGCGGGAGAGTCCTTCCTCCATTTTTCTGAGGTCCGGGGTTGAACACCCCTCTTTTCCCCTCCCCCCCCCTTTGCGCTTAAATTTCTCGAGCCCTCCCTCATTGAGCTCCAGTTCGCGTAGGAGGGAACTCCCCTTCTTCTCTCCGAACACTTTCTTTCCAGGTCATGAAAAATTCTCCGTTCTCTCGGCCATTTCTTGCAAATTTTATTCCTTTTTACGGTGGTGGGGAGCTTGCTCTTTTTCCCTTTGATATGTGGGACGCCCCCCCCTCTTGGATGAAGACAGGGAAAAGAATTTAGAGTGACTTTCATCGAAACGTTGTTCGGGCCTGTTTTTCTTTCAATGTCGAGCATTCTAGCCCGGGATTAGGCTTCAATTGTTTCTTTTTTCAGCGCGAACCATCTTTCCCCATTTTTCTTCGAGCTGATCTTTTAGGGGTGACAGTGGCCTCTCCAGGTAGCCGCCTTTGGACCTTTCTTTCTGCATCCTGTCATGTCGTTTGGGCGAAGGTGTTGCCCTTTGTTTTTCAGAGAAAACCCCCCCAATCCAGTATTTGTTTTTTTCCCCGTAAGAAAGCTGCGCCCTTCCGGAGAGTTTAGGTTTTTGTTAACGCCTTTGGGGGTGTGCACATTTCTACCACGACTCTTACGCGTGCCGTCCTCACTTTTTTTTTTTCTCCAGCAACGATCGCGGAGATTTTTAAACCTCCCCTCGGAAGGAAGTACTTTTCCCAAGTTAAGTTTTGGTACCTTCCCAGTGCACCCCTAAGTGGACCCCCCCCCAAATGTTTCTTAAACCTTTTAAGCCTCCCGTAGCGTAGCTGCCCCACTTTTATAGACACACATCCCTTTTTCCCTGAGTTACCTCCCCCCCCGCTCCTTCTTTTTCTTATGTGGCCCTCCCATTCAAAAACCGACTCCTTCCAAAATCAGCTCTCTTTTGTAGTTATCCCGGTTTTTTTACGAAGAAATCCCTTCGTCCCGGTTTCCTCTCCTGGGGAAAGTCCGGTTCATCCTTTTATCGCGGGGAAACCAGCGCCCCCCCCTTTAGGGAAAAGAATTTTTCCCGGGCCCCCTTTTTTTGTAGAGGAAGGCTTTCTCACCCCCCCTTCAGGTTTGACCATTCGATAAAATCATTATCCCTCCCCTTGAGGATGAAGCCGTCGCCCCTTTCCCGGTAAGAAGCGCTTTGGGCCCCCCCTTTGCCCGTGGGCCCAGGGGAAAACGTTGTTTCTTTCTCCTCCCTGTTTCCCTGGTTGGTAGCGATGCGCAAAGTTCTTTTCTCTTTGAGAGGAGGTGGGCGTTTTTTTTTTAGGTTAAAAAATTCCTTTTCCGCTTCCACCTTCCCCCCTTTTTTTTGGAAGCAAGAGAACCCAAGAGGGGAGAATTTCCTCCCGGTGAAGTTACTTTTTTGGATTTTTTTTTCAAAAATCTTTTCGCCTTTTTTGTGTTTTGACGGGCCATCAGAGTTAGCCCCCGTGGTTCCTTTTTTCCCGGCTCACAATCCACCCCTTTTTCTATAAAGAAGTAACAACCGGCGTTCTTTTGATGTGTGAGGCTGACGATTGCTCCTTTTGATTTCCCAGACATCCATCGCCGAATCCTCCCCCCCCTCTTTTCTCACTGCTGCGGCCCATGTAAAAGATAGGTAACTCCCCCCCCGACACCCGCCCTTAGTAACGCGCAAACGGCGTTCTCCCATCCGATGAATGCCCCTTTTCTTTGCGAGCCTCAGTTTTTCCCCTGCGCCATGCGAATACTCCCATTTCCAGCGCAGATCACCCCCCCCCCCCCTTCCACTTTTTATGGCGCAAGATTCATTCCCTTCCGGCGCTGGGGACCGAGAAATCCCGTGACTCCGGCTTTTTCTCGCAAAATATAGTACAGTAATGGACAGTCCCCCTTGTTCCTAACGAACTTCCTTTCTGGTTTTATAAGGACTCAGGCAAGGAATCCCTTTTTTTCCCTGTGACAAATTTTCCACTTTTTCCCCCACCCACCGTTGGAAATCCCCCCCCCTCCTTTGTGGGTGTTGTGAGAGAGATTTCCCCCTTTTTCCCCGATTTGTCCCCATTTTTTAAACAAGAGTAGACCTCCGCTTTTCCGTTGAATTTCTTTTCGATAAAGGAATAGTAGGCGTCGTATTCCTTCCCCCCCTGAGTTTAACTCCTTTTTTGGATGTCGGGTCGGTATTCGGATTATCTTGGTGGGGTGATCTGTTGATTTCTTTCCCCCCCGTTAGAGTTTGCAGGATTTGTCTGACTTCTTCGGGAATTGGCAAGCGAGTCCGTTTTCTCCTGTTGCGGCCATTTGCTAGACATTTTTCCTTTTCGCTCCTCGGATCTACAATTACGACTGGTTCTTTCGACAGGCAGCTTTTCCCCCTCAGGAAGAGAGAAAGCCTCCGCCCTTATTTTTTTCTTTGCGATGTATCGGCAATAAAAATCACTGCCCCTTCCTCTTCGAATCGTCCTCCCCAGCCGAGTAAGAAGGTTCCCCCGTCCCCAAATTACTTTGGATGGAGCCTTTCCCTTTCCTTCCGCAAACACCAAGCCATGCGCCCCCTTTCTTCCCCCCCCACGAAGTTTCTCTTTGCCATTTTTTTTTTCCCTGCACGCCATAATGTTTTCTCTGGTCCCTTCTTCCTCAGTTCCCGGCATTGGAAGCCCGGAGATATCTCTTTCCAAAGAAAAAAACTCCCCGGACCCCGTATCCACAGCCTGCCTTTTTTTTCTCAGCACAAGTTTTCCCTGGGACACCGTCCATGTTTGGGTGGATGTCCCGTTCCTCCGACCGGCCGCGACCTTGGCGCCTGCTCCTGAATTGCTGATCCTGTTAGATTGTTCCTGTTGGGTGCGAAAGAAGCGTGGCCCGGCCCCTCCCCGTCCAACTCGAAGTGATGCCTTCAGTTCTTCTTCAATTCAGTTTGTCGGTTTCCCGAGCTCGTCTACCCTCCCTTTTCTTCCCCACCCAAGCCGGCGGAGCTGCCATGCCAAAACGAGGGGCAAAGTATTGCGCTTTGATCGAAACGCTGGATTCTTTGTGTCCCCCCCCCTTTTCCTTCCGATCGTTTTGCCTTGCGGCCTCTTTTCTTCCCAGAAAAAACTAGTATTTCATTTCTTTTTTGCCGTCACGCATTTTTTTTCTTTCCCATTGATGGGGGGCGATGACAGTCCTTAATATTAAGCTATTTTTTTGGTTGTCATTACAGGGATTTTTTCCCCCCCCTGTTTAGGGATGCTCGACGATTTGCTACTATTCAAAAAACGTAACTGTGAAGGACTCCCCCTCTTAGCGGACTCCCCGTTTTCAAAATCTAACGCGCTCATTTTCTTTGGGCCCCCTTCGAGAACGCCCTTTTCTGAAGCCGGTTTTTTCCCCAGGTGGAATAGAGGTCCCCCCCCTTTTCCCGCCCCGGACGGTCCAAAGAGACGCTACGTCTCGCCGCTTTGCCACCACGAGTTTTTTCTTTATCAAGTACAACCTCCCCTCTGAAACCTGGCTGCAGAACTCGTCCCCTTTTCCCGATTTTTATTTCTCCCCGAAAGGGTCAAAGAAATGTTGTCCCTTTTCTCCAGGCGTCACCCTCCCCTGGTTTAAGGGAAGAGACCCTCTCACCGTGCCGGGAAACGGAAAAGGTTTTAGAAAGGAAGAGTTCCCGGTTTCCCTCAATGTAAAGATGACATCCGGGGCCTCTTCGTGATTTCATTCTTAACGCTTTCCACTCGGGGACCACCCCTGAGCTCACTTGCCCACACACCAGCCTCCCCCCGCCTCTCCTCCCACGGACGCTCCTCAGGAAATGTCTTTCATTCCCCTTGCAACTAGGCGCTCGACCCCGGTTTCCCGGCCCTGAAGCACGCGACCTTTCCCTGCGGAAACTGGCCCGCAAATTTTTTCCCTTCTTTTCCGCCCCAGGGCTTCCGACGGTGCCGAAATAAGTTTTCCCCCTGTCTGCGAAAAATGGCCTCTTTTCCCTTACTAAGCCCGACACACACTGCCCCCCCTTCTTTGTGTACGGGCAGAAATAGCTGGGCCCGTGCCTCCTTCACCAACTTTTCCAAGGAATAGGTGCCCTCCCTGCTTGTTGTTGCTCGCTCCCTCCCCCCCCTGTCTCTCGATGACGAGGGAACAACAATTTTCCCCCTCAGTAGTCCTTCCACTTTTCCTTGATACCGTTGATACGACTTGAAGTGTTTTTCCCTCCTTTTCGAGTCCTTGCCAAAGTTTTTCCTTTTTCTCTCCGAGGGGTTGAAAAGTATTTCGCCCCTTCTTCTTCCCAAGATTGGCTGGGCAAGTTTCGCGTTCTTCCTTTTTTCTCCCACTTTCGAGTGCTTCGCCCCGCCTTCGCAGTCATTGAAGGAGATCCCATGTTTCGACGGGCGTCTTTTCCCTTTCCTCGTGGAAATGGCTGTAGAGTCCCTGCCCCTCACCCGTTGGTGGGGAGCGTTTGACTCCCTTGTTGGAACGAAGACCAAGAGGAAACCTTCCGCCCCGGTGGACCCCTTAATGCGTATTTTTCCAAAAGGAGTGTTCCTTTTAAATAGGGGCATTCTCCTTTCCCCCTTAGAAGGGTAGTCCCCCCCTCTCGGAAGATCCTCTATTAGAGAAAAGCGTTTTCCCTTTTCTTTCTGAGAGATACCAAGTTCCGGTCTTTCCCTGACCCAGATTTGGATTGAGCTTTTTCTTGTCCCTCCCCCTTTTTTTCTCATTGTTTGACCTTCCTTGTCCTCCCCCCTCAATAAAAGTAGGTGTGCCTCCTATCTCCGCCGTCGTGCGATGGTGGTGCCCCTTTCTTCCTGTAGAGGTGGTTTTTTTCTCCAAGGGAATGAACTTTTCTTTTTTCCGTGTGTCGGTCTAGAAGGGCAAGCCGACCCCTCTCTCTTCTTTTTTTGTCGGCCAAGATGCCAAGTCCGCCTGATTCTTAGAGGGACGCCTTCCCCTCTTTCCCCGGTGTCAAAAGCATTCTGTCCCCCCCCAACGGTGGATTTCTTTTCTGTTAATGCGAATTTTTCGTAGATGTCCACCTTTTTCTTTTAATAGCCACACTCCTTAAACTGCGTGACGCCTCCTCTATCCTTTTTTTTTTTTCTTCGATGGGGCCTTTTTTCCCCCCGATAGAAGACTCGTCGGTACCCCCTTCCCTCTCCCTCAGGGAATACTTTGCACGGTTTTTTACTGTGGGACTGGGACACAATGCTTTTCTTGGTCTTTATTTGGAAATCAGGTCCATCCCTCTCTCCCCGGGAAGGAAAACCCCCCCCTCTTTTTTTCTGGTTTCCATCGGACGAGGCCAAGCTGGCGTGCGGCAAGGCAAAGTCGATTTTTTTCGGGACCAAAAAGCTAGCACCCCCCACTTTAGGATGAAATTGAGGATGAAGCAAAGTCGCCAATTCCTCACTCCGAGATTTGGGCCTAGCCCGCACCTTGACTCCCCGGTGCCCAATGTGGGACCCACAGTCCCTCCACGCTCCGCGGCACTTTCCTTTTCCCGAAAAGTGATGACGAACTCCCGATTTCTTTGGTCGTAGTTGGCTTGTTGCCGAGCCTTTTTTTTCCGAGCTATCTCCGAGGCCCTTTTCGCCAGAGAGAAATTTTCTAGTTCCTGGCTTACCCGTGACGTCGCGAACGGCTGGATTGTTCCACCCCACTTCCTCCTTGGTGTTTGTCTTTTTTCCCCCCCGGAAAGGTCCTTGTCTGAAGATCCATCCGTAGGTGTCCCCCCCTTTTTTCTGTTTGGTTTGTCCGATGCGAGCGATTGCCCCTCTTCTCCGAAATCCATCTTTTTCTTACTGAGGTAAAGGCTGAGGCTTTTGTCCTTTCCTAGTAACAAAGATAGGTACTTCCTCCCCGAAACCGACGCCCCCTTATCTTTTTTTGGTTCTTTCAAAACCCCCCGCGGGCAGTGACAAGCCCGATGCCTTTTCCCCTTTTTTTCTACTGTTGGCTTTTCCTCTTTAATAGATTGAAAATTGAAGTCCCATCTTGCAATAGCCCAGATAAAAATCCTGCAACGCTTACCCCTTGCTTTCCCCTTTGAAGTAATCACAGATCCGACCCCTTTTTTTTTTTCAAAGTCTCCTAGCCCCGACCCCAGGCCCCCTCCCCTTTCTTTGTTACCGTCCCTTCCCTTGGATGAATAAAGACGCATTTCCTCTTTTTATTCTCGCTTTTACTTTTCCCCCCCTTTTGTTCCCCCTTTTTTCACACAACGTTGGCCATCTCTCTCTTTTTTTCCCCCCTTTTTAGAGGAGATGGCAAACGTTGTTTCCTTTTTCTGTCCCTTCCATGTCGTCGTGCAGGAGGCCTTCCCACCTCTCTTTTTCGTTATGCAGACGTGGAAAAATGATGTCCAGTTACGGTGAACTATATTTTTTCTCTTTTTGGTCCCATCGCCCGGTTTCTGTGATTAATTCATCTCCCTTTAGAGGTGACTTCCCTTTTTTCCCCCCACTTTAGATGTATCGAATGGCTTCCCCCACTTGGCCCTACCTCTATAGAACAGGTCTTTCCTTTCTCGGCTTGGCACTGCCTCTTCCAAATTCCGCGTTTCTTTTTTTTCCCTTTTCTCGTCAGCTTCTTTCTTTAAATGGAAGGAGAGACAGCCTTCCTTTTTTATCCGAGGCGCGATGGTGCTTTCGTCCCCCACAAGCAAGCCCGTCCCTCCCCGATAGAATAGTCCACGCGCAGGGTTCACCTATCTCCTACACGTAATTGGATGGAGGGCCCTTTTTCCCTCTTCTGTTTCTTCCCCGTTGTTTTTGTTAACATCCAGCTGTCTGACCGGAAGTCACGGTGTCTTGCCCCCCCCCCCCCTATGAATGGTTTTCTTGTCCCTTTCTTTCGGCAATTGGTTTTCTCCTGTCTGCCCCTCTTTTCCTCCTGCTCGGCAAAAAGCCACTCCCCCCCTCTAAGAGTCGTAAGAACTTTGTCCCTCTCGTAAGGAGCCGCACACGTTTTCCCTGGGCACAGGACGGCATCGCCTTTTTTCCCGGGACCAAAGCTGCTTCTTCCGCCTTGGGAGACGGCGTTCCCCCGACCATAGACTGGTCCTTGGCTTGTGTCCTTCTTGCGGAAGAAGACCGCCGCGCCCTCTGACTTACCGGCGCAAGTCTGGGCCTCTTTCCCTCCTCTCCTCCTTCGAAACGCGTGCGTGGTCCCCATCACGTTTCTCCCCCCCCCCCCCCCCGGATTATCTTCCCCGAATAATTGATTTCTCCCCCGCGGGAAATTATTTCCCTGAGAGGTAGCATCCCCTTTTTCCGTGAATTCGTCTATCGGTTTGTGAATTGTCGGTTTTCCCCCCCCCTCTCCCCCCCTAGAGGAACTGAGGAAGTGGCGCCCTTTTTCCCCTTAAATATGGTGTGTCTCCTGTTCTCTACTGCCCCATTTCTTACGCATTAAAAGGCTGTTTCCCCCCCCCCTCCCCTTTTCTTGGACGAGGGCCAACGATTCCCTTCCCTTCAAAAAGAAATTTTTCCCCTCCCCTAGTGATTTTAGGTTTCCCCAAAATATACTT
>Ga0179593_1554790_pt1 | contig 24415 bp, 33 predicted proteins | sample CZODoug2_1_08_16_FD_185931 | JGI IMG/M metagenome (GOLD analysis project Ga0179593, IMG submission 185931) | Vadose zone soil fungal communities from Angelo Coast Range Reserve, California, USA - CZODoug2_1_08_16fungal (PacBio error correction) | ecosystem: Environmental > Terrestrial > Soil >... | reverse complement strand
TTTTCGCAAGAGCTTCCCAATCTTCCCTCCCACTTGACCCTGTGCCACTCCAGCGAAACCCCCCCGCTGAGCACCTCCCACCCCTGCCCCCTTTCGCCATAGAGGCCGTACGGATGAACAGACCTTTTGTTCCAGATCGGTCGCCCCCTTTTTCCCGCTGTCCCGTTCCCTTTTTTCCTTCAACAGTTCCCCCCCATGAAGATGTGTGATGGCCCGTCCCCGCTCCTTGATGGTGGCTTCAGTCGAGGGCGTCCCGAGCTATTACCGGTCGAGTCAACATATCCACTTGTCCCCTCTACGAATGTTCTTGCTAATCTGCTTCATGTTGAGTCGTCTCCGGGAGATAGGGTGCGATTGCAGGTCTATCCTATTCCCTCTTTCCCCTTTGTTGCGAGAGATTCCCCCCCGTCGCACACTTTTTTTTCTCCATGATACCGCCCAAATCCAGCCTCTTTCTCCTGACGATTTACCCCCTTTGGAGTGAGTCTTCTTCCAAGGGATTGTGGGAAGGCTCCCGTCCGGTTTTTCGTTTCAGACCGTCTTCCTTCTCCTGGCGTTTTCGCCCCGGCCTCCCTTCATGGCGCCGGTTTGCACCCCCTGCTTCAGCAATTTTTGACGAAGTTTTGTTAAAAGAAGGTCCCGATAAGTCCTCAAAATGCTGTTCCTGGAAGCTGTCTAGTCTTTTACTTTTATTCTCGTGGGAGGTGAGGTGAGCTTTTTCCCTTTCTTGGCCGCGCCTTCCTTTTCCCTCGTGTGGGGTTTTTTTTTTGGGGCCGCCTCGTTCACTTCTTCCCTTGAAGGTAAGCCCGCACACGTCAGACTCCTGCTGTTTCTGTCGATTCCCCCCCCCTTCTCTAATGACTTCTTAAGCCTGTTCGGTCGGCCATTCACACTGGTTGCTTGATCTCTCCCCTCTCTCCACCCGATTTCCCAGGATTTGACTCGCGCTTTACGTGAGGTCCGGTTCTGCGTTTTCCCCCCTCCAATTTCCCCTATAACGTTCTTCTCCTTGAAGTGGCCCCCGGAAAGAGGTATTCCGAGCTGGCCACCAGGGCGATCGTAGGAGGGGAGGTCCTCCTGCGTTTTCTTCCGAACTCTACCTGTTTCGACTTACGGCCGACTTCTCCCAGAAGAGGATTTGCTGGGGCCCCCTCTTCACCTGAATTAATAGGGAAGCTCAGCCGTATGGGGTGCTTCTTCGCTCCCTCAGGTTCCTTCGCTATCTCCCTTTTCACGTGCGTCCCCTCTTTTGTTCGGTCTGCTCGCCTCCTGGACAGCCTCCCTTCACTTTTCTCCGCACCAATTCTGTAGAGTAGTTTTTTGGAATCGTCAGAAAAAGCTGGGAGCCGCTGACTCCCTCCTTCAAGCGCTCCCAAGATTGCATTTTGGGAACTCCTCTCCCCGCCCCACCGCTTTCCCGTACATTATCCCGATTTGGCACCTCCTTCTGGCCCAGGAGTTTCAGGGGTCTTCTGGGAGTGGGTTTGTGGTGCCCCCGAGATCCTACGAGGATCGAGCAGAACTGGCACGGTTGGCCTCCTCTTCCCTTCGCTCCAGATCCCTGGAGATAATTAAGATGTCCCCCCTCTCTTCTTTTTGTCCGTTTCCCTCGTCTCACCTCCAAAGACCTCCGTGCAAGACTGCCCGGACGCAACTTCGTTTGGGCGTCATATCGACGCTCTCTTTCTTTTCGCGGGCACCCCGCCGGCACCATCACGACACCCATTTCTCCTCCTGTCGGCTTACTTCAACGGTGGCCACGGTCCCTTGCCTGTCTTTTCCTTGCTGCATCCCTCTCCTTTCTCCAGAAGCTCTGATGCCGAGGTGCTCGACGTTCCGATCGCCTTTTCCATGTCTCCTTCTAGAACCCATCTGACGCCTTCCTTTGCCATCTAAGGGCTATGAAGCGTACTTCTGCCCGGCTGTCGATCATCGTCCCCTTCCTCACTTACCCCGGCACTGTCCCTCTGTCTAACACTTCCCCTGAATTCGCCCTCGGCCCTGCTCGGTCGGCTTTTTTCCTTCACGGTGCGCGGTCCTTTTGGAAATTCCGATTTCTCCCTTTTCTTTTTCGAAGATCCCCAAAACTGCCGTCATCCCCCCACTGACCCCCCGGTTCTGTGATCTTCCTCCAACCCCCCCCTGGGGGCGACGCCCTCGGCACTTGATACCCCAAGTTCCACGCTTTTCCCCTCTCAACGGTTCGACGGTGTCGCCCCCCCCTTGAAGTTAACCTCCTACCATCTAGAGCCCCTGTTCCGCCCGCTCGAGTGAATCCGTCTCCCGGCTCTGACGTTTCGTCCTGACGAAAGGACCATCCGATTTGTTGTCTTCCAGGCCCTCTTTTTGACCGCCACTTTGGAGGGTCCGAAATCTCTCTTTCCCTCCTCCTCTTTTGCTCTCTTAACTGCCGCACAAAACCCCAACAAAACCCCCCCCCACCCCCATCCCACAAACACCACACCCACCCCCCCCCCCCCCCCCATCTAAGGGATTTCTATTGTGGCGGTCAGTTCCTTCATCTAGTTGTCTTTTTTCTTCCGGCGTCTGAGATCGGTTTATGGAGCGACATCACTTCGTCTTGCGTCTTGGGTCGATTTATAGAGTTGGCACGGCCTTATGTTACTTCCTTCTTTTTTTTCCCCCGCCATCCGTTTGAGCGGGATGTCACCATCGTAGATTTTCGCGTTCTTTATTGCTTTCTTTTTCTCTCAACCTCGCGGGAGCTTTGATCTTATTCCCTTCTCCCTTAGGCTTGCCCTTTTTTTTTCTCTTGCGAAATCTTTCCTCCCCAATCGGCTCTTTTTTTCGACCTTCGCCCGTGCCCAAAAAGCAGACCCTTCTCGACGTTCACTCCCTTTAATTTGTTTCTCCAGCAGAGCTGAGAACCTTTTTTTTCCTCTTTGGGCTCTTCCACCCTCTTTGGGCAGGTCGAAGTTCGCTTCTGAGGCCCTTTGGCAGGCGTCCTTTCTTTGGAGCATTTTTGAGCCCCCTTTTCTCCAATAGAGCAATTCCCCGCATTTGTCGTTTCGGATTCTGGTAAGAAGGGAGAACGATCCTGATGCGCCTCTCCCGCTGTTCCCCCTTCCGTTTGATGACGAGGCGGCCGTCCTTCTTCGATGGGGTGTCTTATGGTTGGTTTACGGAGGAGTGCCCCGCGCCTCAGGCTCTTCTTTTTTCCCCAAATATGGCGCGAAGTCCTTTTGGTCCCTATCATCTGAATTTTTTTTGACAGGTAGGGTTGAAATCCCTCCCTTCGTACAGGAGCATTAGGGACATCGTCTCCTTTTTGGCTTTTTCCTTTTGCCTTGCGGAGTCTTCCCTCTCGTTTTCCAGCCGGACCGGATGATTATGGCGGTCATTCGAGCGTGCTCCCCCCCCCAACCACCCCCCCTCAGCCCCCGCCTGAGTTCCTTTTCTTCCCAAACTGCTCTTCAGGGATTGCCCCGAATGACAATAGGTTCTTTCTAGAGTAGAGGAGTCTCCCCTTCATCTTTCTTCGCGGGTACCTAGAGACCTTTTCCACTGTGAATTTCACAACTAAGGAAAGCATTCTGTCGCACCCTTTACGTCCCAGGTCTTCGAGAAACTTTTCTAAGCGACCCCCCCTTCCCCATTACTCCTTTTTCCGCGACTTTCATCCAGATTGATCGGATTTATCTCAAAGCCCGATGGCTTTTCCGGTTGGGTGACGAGCCACAAAACTCGAGCGACCCAGGAGCTTGGGGGGCTCTGACCGTAAGTCCCACCCGTCGATTCTCTGTCCTTTTTTTTTAGATCCGCCCACCCCTCCTGAAGGTCGCTCTGCCTCCTTTCCCCCCCTTTCCGTCTTTTCCTAACCCGCGGTGGCCCCTCTTCCCCCCTGTCCTTCTTTTCCTCGAGCAACTTTTCCCGCAAAGGTCTCCTGAGAGTTTAGTTCCCTGAAACTGGAGATCGACCCTTTTTTGAAACCCTGATCCAGCGAAATAACCAATTGTCATCCCGTCCGTCGAACTCCCCTTCATATCTACCCTTTTACATGTTATATATCCCTCGCCAAACCTGAGTCTGAAGTTGATTAACCCCCGGCGTTCCCGCTTAGTGTCCTCGGTCTACAGTCTTACCCCACATAGGGTCTTCATTGCGTCGGAAAGAAACGTCCCATGCCCAGCTGCACCTCTTTCTCCATGGCAACAAAAAGCGAGCCGTTCCGATCGACATAATAGAGGACCCTCATCACAGCCTTGTGAGTCAAGTATCGTCGCCCCCCATTTCTTTTTCCAGACTTCCCGCCAGGTGTTTCCTTCCCCACCGGTGACACATTCCCGATGTGTGCATGGACCCCGTTGCTCAGTTTGGCTACAGAGGATTTCCCCTTTCCCGACCCTTGCAGTTCCCCCCTGTCGGCTTTTCCCCCCGACTTTCCTCTCTCCCCCCCTACCGTCAGTTTTTGCGAATCGGCTGCATTTGGCCTTGCTTTCTCAGTTTCTCTTCAGTTGTCTCCTCTTTCTCTCCTTCTTTTTGTTTTGAGCTCCTACCTGGGCCACTTCCCCCACCCGTCTCCCTTTCCATCCGCCATTCTCGACGGACAAATCTTGAGCTTTTCAAGGGGATATGTGGGACCTTCTTCGACCGGTTCCTCTCCTTTTTTTCCTTCTTTTCCCTCCTTTCGTTAGCCCCTCCAGCAAGTCAATGGCCGCGGCAAGGCCACTTCCCCCTGTTGAAAATTTCCCTTCCAGGCTGAGTCCCTGGAGGTGGTGAAAAGATTTTGCGACCGATCCTTCCCTTGCTTCTTTTCCGATCGTGACATAAAATGCGCGACTTTGGAGGCGGAGGTTTCGCTGGGTTTTCCCTGCGTGATTTCCCTCCTTCACGCCCCCCCCCTCTCCCCCTCGACGATTTCTCTCCAGCGGTCTCGACGCACGTTCATCGATCTTCACCTTTTTGACTCAGACGTTTTCCCCTTTTTTTGAAAATGTCTTCTGCCTGAATTCGGAGCATGGAGGCGGAAATGACCTTTTTTTGTGCCTTTCCATATCTTTTTCGTTTCGCCCCTTCTTGTCGCTCTCCTCTCGAGCTTAAGGTGAGGTAGGGCCCCTTTTTTTTAGCCCCAATTGAGTGGTGACCCTCTTCTTTCTTGGGATCCCGGTTCTGACTTACCTTCAACCAGGGTCTCTCATCGCGGCCCCTTTTCCATTTTCTCTCCTGTCTATTCCCGCACCTTCCCTGTGGGATTACGGACGCCCCCTGTCAAGAGGTTAAATGCCTTCCAGAACTCGGCCCGCCCCCCCCGGGAATTTCTTACCACGAAGCCTTCTTTTTGAGCTTCTGCAGAATCTCAATCTTCTTTAATGCGAGATATCCCTCCCGTTTTTGAAGCTGTCCCTATATGGCGACATGGCCCTTCTGACCGTTTCCCTTTTTTTTGTGAGAGAATCCGCACACGGCTTTGTGACCTTTTCTCCCCCTGATTCCTGAGGGCTGACGACCCATTTCAGCTTTTTAAAATTCCTTCGACCCCCACAGTCGGACTGATGGATACTTACATTCGCCTTTTGCGGGTTTTAAAGCGACGAGGAGCTTTCCTTTTCGTGGGGCCCTTTTTTGCGTCCGCGTTGCTTCTGTCTTAAGCGAGCAGCTTTTTTTCATCTACCATAGTTGGATCCCTTCCCCTTTCTCTAATCCTCGCTATTCTGCCTTTCGCTGGCTTCCCCCTCTGCAACCCCTCCCTTCCCCCTTGTGCATATCCTGCGTCCGCCCCCACTCAACTTTTTCGCCGCCTTTTTTTCCGATCCCGCCTCTTGTTTGCCTCGGCTCCCACCAGATCTAAGATGGCTTCGCCGCCGTTCCGCCAACGGGTGGAACCTTGTCCCCTGCAGCTTCCCCCCCTTTTCTTGCAGCAACCTTCTGTCCGCTATTGATGCCGAGGTGGCTCTTCAGAGGTTCCTTGCTGTGTCCACGTGAAGACAATCCGCTTTCACACTACTCCCTTTTTCTTTCCCGGGTCCCTTCCTAACTTCTTTTTTTTCCCCTGGATGAGATCGCCCGGATCAATTCGACCCTTTGGTCGCTGCGAACAGTCCCCCCCCCCTGAATTCTCCCTTCCCGTCAATTCTTCCTCGGTCTTTTTTCGAAACGGGCGCTGGTCCCCTTTTCAAAGACCCTTCCCTCGACGCTGCCCTCTAAAAACTCCTTTCCGAGTCCTGTTTTCCTGATGAAGATCACTCCGCTTTTCAGCTCTCCCTCTCCATTCTAAATTTTTCAAGAAGACCCCCTCTCAGGCTTTTGATCAGTTTGCCCCGAGAGGTCACTAAGCTCCAGGAACCCTCGTCCGCGCCCTAGCCCTCCTCCCTCTTTTTTGTCTTCCCAGGCGCTCGCGTTGCTTCGCGCATACCCCCTTTCGAGCCCGACCGCAACTTTTCCCTCTCCGTAGGAGGCTTGCATCCCTTTCTCTCCTTTCTTTGTTGTTGTTCTTCTATGAGATTTCCTTCCGAACATCCGAAGTTCTCCTTTCCCTGTTTTTCCAGGAACTGTTCGATGGTACCTTTCTTTCTTTTCTCAGGTAGTCATGCCCTCTAGGGTGGTCAGCCTCCCCTGTCTCTGAGGCGGGTTCTTTCTTTTCTTTTTCTAGCTTGTCCTAAGGCTTCCTGGGTTTGGTTCCCAGTCTTCCTCCCCTTTTCGGTTGGATTTGTAAAACAAGATCATCTTTCTCTTTTCATTCCTTGGCGTCGGTTCCTTCTGTCTTGCCCTTCGACCGTGGAGAAGTTCTCTTCACAGTTCGAAATATCTACCCTTCTTTTTTGGCAGCGACCTCTTGTGATCAAATCTCGTCTTTCCCCGAGATTCTCCGTCTCTTTTACCTCTCGAACGAGCCTTTTATGGACCATGGTAGGTGATTTTTGAATTCCTTCTTGCGCGGTTGTACCGTGCTCGCACTCCGTTTTTTCTTTGAGTCCTTGCGTGCCTCGACAGAGGCGGTCTCCAGGAGCAGTTAGACGCCCGTCGTTTTGATGTAGTTAATTCGGGTTCTTGCCAAGTTTTTCCTCCCTGTTCCGACACTTTCCCCCGCATCTTGACCTTAGGTTGTACGAGAAAACTCGGCATCCCCCCCCTTCCCGTTTCTCCATGCTTTAGCCGTTCCCCCTTCCCCTTTTTTTTTGGGTTGGGGGAACCCCAAAAACCCTTTTTTTTTTCCGGCCGGCCAGACACTGAGCTGGGGTCGTACTGGTGCAGGCCCGTCCCCTTGAAGTTCAAGGCGAATCCGCTTTCCTCAGAAGAGGCGGTCGGCAGTTTTCCCTTTTTCCAGGCTTTTCTCGGTGAGGCCGATTTTTTTCCCCAAGACCCGCAGGTAATCTTTTTTTACCCTTCTATCAAGGGATAGTGCTGTCCCCCGATGTCTTGCGCTTTTATCCTCCCTTTCATTTGATGAGTGCGTCGAGAGCTTCGCAACAATTTCCCCCCCTCCCTCCCTGTAATCTTTTTTTCCCCGCTCCCGCCGCCTTCTTGAATGGACTCCCTGTATATTGTAGTGAGGTCGTCTTGGTTTGCTTTTCCCTCTTTGGTATTCCAGAGCCGGGTTTTCTCTTTCACCAAACTTCTTACCTCCTTGGTGTCTGAGGAGGGTTCAAGGGACTGTTCCATTTCCTTTCTTGACACAGCACCAGCCGATCATGTCCCCTCTTATTCCTCTCTTCTAGGACGCTCCGGCCCGCTATTAAGCACCAATTTCGGCTTCTGTCCTGCCCCATCGGCGTGAAGAGGATGAAACGTCTCTCCCCATGCGGTCTCCCCTTTCCCCCTTCTCTGTGCGTTTGACCTCCTTTCCCGACTCCCTCCTATGATCGACGAAGCGTTCTTCGTTACCCCCTGATTGAAGGTGGCTTCCGAGATCTCCCCGTATTCTGACGATCACTTTTTCCATCTTTCTCTCCACGAACCTTCCCGGACATCACAGACAGTTCTTTCCTCCTCGATCCTTTGATTTCACCGGTTGTTGCTTTTCCCAGAAGGTTTTACCCCCCTTGTCATTTCGTTCATGTCGAAATCTTGCTCCTAAATTTTTTTCTCCTCCGCAGAACAAAAGGATCTTTTCCTTCTCCTTCCTTTGCCAACAAACCCCCTTAGCGACGGTAGGGCTCTTCCTTTAGACTTCACAATAGGGTGAGAGGCGGCGGTCCTCCTGGACTCGCACCTCGTCACTTTCCCACTCTCACGGGCCCCCCGATTCTAAAGAAATAAGGTAACTCCGTCCGGGCTCCCCTGAGTACTCCCTTCTCCCCCTACCTGGTCAGCTTACCCCAGCAAGGTGTGTAATTCCCCCCTTGCTGAAGGGATGTCCTCTTCCATTTTGTACGGCAGGCTTTTTTTTCCTTAACGTCAGAACTGACTCTTCCGCCCTCTCCTCTAAACCCCTCTTTCCTTGCCGATCTCCAATCCTTCCCGTATTTTCCCCCTGCTTGCATGGGGGGCGATTTGTTTCCTACACGGTTCGCTTTGTCATTGACCATTTCCTACTCCCTTTTTTTTTTGATCGAGATGTTTCACTTCCCCCCCCTTCTCCCCCTATTCCCTGCAGCTTTTTTTCTCCATCCTTCCAGTATGTTTTTCCCTATCTGATTAGTCGTTCCCTTGTCGGACGTTTAAGCATGTAGTGTCCTTTACCTAAGTACCTGCCTGGCGCGCCCCGGATCCTTCCACTGGCCGCCTTTCCATCCCCCGCCTTTTTGTTTGGGTGGTTTTTTTTGGGTTTGTGCCTTTCCTGCCGGCGAGGAGGCGTGGTGAATCCTTTCTGACCGATACGTCACAATGTGGTTTCAGGCCCCTTCTTCTTTCTTCGGCCATCGGGACCGTGAGACGAGCTGTGCTGCTTCTAATCTCTGGCTTCCTTCCCGCCCCCTTGACACGATCTTTTTGTGACGCCCTTTCCTCCGTCACGTCCCCTCCTTTCAACTGAAGGCCCCCGAAACGTAAGAATCCGTGGTTTTAGAACTTTCTCCTCTGAAGGGTTTCGGCCTTCCCTGAAAATTTGGGTGTTCTTTCTTATTTTCCCCCAGGTTTTTTCCTTTACATCCCTTCTGTCCATATTAAAGGATGCCTCATTTCACTGTCTTTCGGGTGTGATGGCATATAGTCTCGTGTGTTTCCAACGATAACTGGGGTTCCCCCGTGGACCTTCCCTGAAGGTTCGACTGAACGGCAACAACGCTGAAGTTCGTCGTCTTCTTTATTTGATTTTCCAAGTGCTCAATTTCGGCGATCCTGCCCCTGGGGTTGGCCTGCTCTAAGATTTGATTTTTTCCTCACCTCGCCCACCACGACCCCTTGTTCTTTTCCCTTTTTTATGAGTTTCAAGCTCGCAGAAATCTTCTTTCTGGCCAGTGTTGATCGGTTTCCCCTTTTTTCTTGCTGGCCCACCCTGGACAGCATTCCCTTTTTTTCCACACCCGGTTTTCGGACGACGCCTCCACCGGATTTCTATTGGTTTCATCTCCAAAAGCATATGGAAGCCTATTTTCCGAAACTATGGACCTCTCTCCCTTGGCACTCCCCCCCTATGAAAAGATGCTCCTTCCTGCCTGCTGACTTTTTTGCAAGCGCTTGGATCTGATTCTTTATTGTGCTGCCGGTGTTGTTGTCACGGCGCTTCGCATTGACCCTTACCCTCCCCCCCTCACTCGGAGAAACGCGAAACATCCGCCAACTTTTCCTATCCTAGAGCCTTTCACTTCCCTTTCCCTTTACTCTCCTCCTGGTTCTGTTTCTCCAAAACTCCAAACCGAACCTCCTCGGGCCCCCCCCCTCCGCCTCCTACGCATTTCTTCCTCCCTTTTCCGCTGTCCTTAAGCCGGCATGCCCCACCCTCGGATTCGCCGTCGTCCGCCCCCTTTTTTGAAAGGTCCCTTTTTCATCGGCGGCTGGAGAAGCTGCCCGAGGGTCCCCGGCTTGACCGCTTTTCTTCGGTCTTCGGGCTCCTCTCCGATGTCGACCCCCGTGCGCTCCTTCCGACCATCATGAAGCTTTTTTTTTCATCTTCTTGCTAATGTCCCGTTAAATCCCAACCTCCTTCTTCTGCTAATTATCCCTTCTAAAGCGTCCCCACCGGCCCCTTTTTGCGCTCGTTTTCCCCTCCACGGAAACCGACATGGCCATCGCCGTCTTCCCAGTTCCGTTTTTTCGTCCCCCCCCTTTTTTTGGCGAAATGACCCCGATTTACCAAGGATTAGACAGCCCCCACGCCGTCATCACCCGCCTTCCTTGTTAGACTTCCCTTTTGCTCACGCGGTCTAGCTCTAAATTTTCCCATTCTCCTTCCTCCCCTCTACCCTTGAAGAGATGTTGACATCCCGTTTCACAGGATTGCTTTCTCACCTCTTGGACGAAGCTTCGTGGCCACTCTTAGCGACCGAAGATCTTTTTCAGGCCTGGCGGAAAACCTTTTAGTCCGAGATCACCTTCCGCCTTCACCGGAATTAAGCCACATAGTAAAGAAACGTCTTAGTCCGAAACTCTTTTCCCCTCCCTCCCTTTTGTGAGATGTCGGCCTCAAAAAAAAACAACCCCCCCCCACCGAATTGATGTGTATTCGATAAGGAAAGCCGGCTTTGTTTTCCTTTTTCCTATTAGCTTTTTGTTGGTCCTCCGACTTACTTCGGGCCGTATTCGTAGTTCTTCGCTTCCTCTTCCTAGGTCCTTCCCCCTCTAGCCAGGCGTTTGATGCGTTCTCAACCTCCCTCTCGATGTTTCCCTCCTGTATCTTGACGATGGAGCGTGCTTCTTCGCCCCGATGGAGCAGTCCCCTTCACGCGTCTCCCTTTTTTTTTATCCGGAAGTTTTTTTGGGTTTGTAGTTCTCCCACGGTTCTTCTCCGAGCCTTTTCTTCTCCCAGTCGCGCCCCGTTCCCCATACGTCTTTTTCCTCTTTTGCCCGTGTTCGTGTTTCCTTTTCGCCATGCATTTCCTCTCGGCCGGGTCCGGGTCTTTCCCTCCCGCAGCCTTTTTCAGGACGGGTGCCCCTCCCTTCCTTAATTGGCCGCTTTTCCGGGTTCCTCGTTTTTTCTCCCCCCTTTTTTAGCCCCTTCTCAAATCGATCCATTCTCCTGAGCCGTCTCCCCCTACTTTCATAAAGTTTCGTCGCCGTGAGCGCCCCTTCCTCCTCCAGCGCGCCCTCCTCCCCACCCCCTGCCCCCCTCCCCCCAGTCTTCGCTTTTTCCCCGGCCTTTTTTTCTTCCCAATTGCCAGGCGCCGAAGTGTCCTTTACGCTTGCCCCTCCTTCCTGCCCGAAGTTCCTTTGGTTGTTTCCTCCTTTGAAAGGGGTTGCAGATGTGCTTCCAGTCAATTTATGAATGTTACCTCTTGTTGTCATTATTATCTAAAGGGTTATAGTGAGTCCTATTTTTGCGCTGTCGATTTTTTCTCCCCGAAGTGATTTGATGACTCGTCACCTTGAGCTACTGGGCAGCCCCACGGCACCAAAGTCGCCCATCCTCTTTTCCTAAGAGATGTCTCCAGTCTTTCACGCCTCTTCTCTGCTATAGGTTCTCTTCTCAGGCCTTCCGAGTTTTTTTAGAGCAGAGGATGGCGCACGTTCAGTGCGTTTTTCCCACCCCAAGCTTACAGCCTTTTTGGACCTCCCACCGGGAAAAAGGTCTCTGCCATTTCCTTTTTTCCATCCCCGGTCTTCATTTCTTTCCATGCCTAGCTTCGTTAATCGATTGCGGATTCTTCAGCGTATGCTCCTCCCCCTTCCGTGTAGGCCGAGCCCTAACTCTCGCGAAACCCCCCCCCCGCCTTTCGATTTTTGCTCCTGCTCCTTTTCCCTAGCTGTGCTAGGCGAGCACTTGTCCTCCCCCCCCGGCCGATTCCGCTCGATCACTTCTTTCGTTCCGTCGCTCCCTTCTTTTCTTTTCAACCCAGATACGCACCACCCGATATCCCGCGAGACCTAGCCCCTTCCCTCCTTTCTCTCCCCTTTTGGCCCTCCAGAGTCTTCCCTTCCATCCTTGAGATCTACCCTGGAAATGTCTGTCCTCCCGGTCCCGATTTCCCCCAAAATTGTTCATGGCCGAACGCCAGGCTCCGTATGAACTCTTATGGCTCGACCCTTTTCTCCTCTCTCGCTATTTTTAAGTCTTTCCTCCCTCCCGGTGCTTCCTCGATCCCTTTCACGGACTTCTACAAGCCGGACCATCGTAGGTTTTCCCGGCCCCCCCCTCCCAGATCCTCCCTTTTGCCCTTCCCAGAGCGTATACTCCGACTTAAAAACTTTTCTTTTTCACAGCATTGTGAGGAGTTCCGTATTTTACACCCCAGAGGCTTCCCTTCCCGGCCTTTTTACTTTTTCCATGTGACCCTTTTTTTTTTTCCTTTTTGCCTTTCCTTTGCCCATCCTGAACGCAAGGCCCTTTCCTTCAAGTTTCCGACCGGAGCCGTTCCGTCCTTTTTTTCCCTTCAATTGGCCCTCTCATTCCCCACATACTTCCTCCTTTTCTTTTCTTCAGGGTTTTTGGATTCTTGGTCGCCTTGGTGCGACGGTTTTTTGGCCTTTTCACTCTTCTTTCATTTTTTTTTTTTGAGAGAGCCTACCATGGGACCCATTTCCCACCTACCTGCATCGTCCATCCTCTGTGGTTCCGGCTCTTCCTCCTTTTCCCCCGGTAAAGCTTTTTTACTTCGGGTCTTTCTCGGCCCTTAAATGCTCCCAGGGACAGCTTTTAAGTAAATGGAAGCGTCCTCCAGATTGCGTTCCCTGTGGAAAGACCCAGTTTTACCTTTCTTTAGGTTTTCCCCTCCGGGCCGAAAGATACTCCCCACAATGCTGTTTTTTCATAGACTTCGGCGATCTTTCTTTAAGAGTATTGGAGGTGGGCCAGAGGATATCTCTCCCTTGGCGGTCCCCTCCCTCTTCCTCGATTCTCCTCGATCCTTTTTCCTTCCCTCTAACGTTCTCGATGCCTGCACCTGCTTCCAAGTCCTTTAGGCGGTTTTATATTCGAAAATGTTCCCCTCCCCCCGTCGGGCGGTTCTTTCTTTCGATCACCAGTTTCCCCCTCTTTTCTCCCGTCGAGGCTCCTCTTCCATTTTTCTTCGATCTTCCCTTCTTGCCTTCTTCCCGGAGCTTTACGGTGGTTTGCCTTTTCGAGTGGTGCAATTTCTTTTTTCCGTCCTCACGGTTTCTTGCCCCCGGCAATAGGTTCTGCTTCGAAGGCCACCAGGCTCACTCCGTTCCTCCCTTTCGGGAGTTTCCTTTTTCCTGGGATGCCGGACACGACATTTTTAATTGTGATTCCTCTTCAGATTCGATTTTTCTTTTGGTCTACCTCTTCCCCTACGATGGAAGTCTGAAATCAGCCGTTGCTCCGCCGACGCAATTCTTTTGCCGATCCCTTTTATAATGTTTTCCCCTTCTCGTTTTCGTCTGCTCTCCCTCCCTGACTTCCCCCCTTTTTCCGACTTCACGCCCACAAATTCTTCGCTTATGTGTGACCCTGCCGCCCCTCTCTTGGTACATATGTGAAGACCTCGCCATCCTTAAACCTCTTTTTTACGGACCCTACGACATCACGAAACTTTATGAGCCTTCCCTTCCTTTTCCAGAGCAAGAGCTGTCCTCCAGTCTTCTCTTGGCGGGGCAGTTGGTTTCCTCCTCTTCTGTGACCGCTTACTGAGCAGCTTTTCTTCCCCGTCGGACATTCCCTCCTCTCCCCACTACCTTTTTTGATCCGATGTCCGTATTCCCTTCGTTAACTGGTACCTATTTTCCAACCTAGCCTTGGAAGACCCTCCTCCCTCGCCTCTTCGTGGAACTTCGACGCCTTTTTTCTCCTTTGCCACAGTACGCCCCCCCCTGAACCCTTGTCGTTCTCCAGTCAGCAAACGGTTTTGGACCCGTTTTCCCCCGTTGAGAGGTTCTTTCTGGACGTCTTAAGCCCCCCCCCCCCCCCCCCCCCCCCCCCCCCCCCCCCCCCCCCACCCCCCCCCCCCCACTTGGTCTAGCTTCCCCTCGAGGTTCAGAAATGGCCAGATGGTCGAAAACGTTTCTCAATGTCGATGCCGTCAGAAGGTCCAGGTGAATAGACGGGATAATTCGCCCCCTTTTAAGTGATTCCCCTGTTATAACCCCCCACCCCCACCCGTCTCAGAGAAACCTTCAGGCCCCTAAACCTTTCCCCCCGCCCACACTCCCCCTCCTGCAATCGCCGTCTTCCCCCACTTTCTGTTTAGCGACTTTTCCTTTTTCAAACTTCTTATCCCAACTGCGTTTACGTGCCAACCCCTCGTCTGAAGAGCCATTCTTTGAAGATTACTGCTCCCGCCCTTTGAATTCTTCGCCCTAGAATGCTTTCCCCCCCCCCTCCAAGCAGACTCTTTTTGACATTCCCGTTCAACCTTCTGCTTGCCCCCCGTGAGTCCGCCGTTTCCTCCCCTTAGTCGCACCGCGAAGAAAATCGTCCCACAGACAGCTCCTTTCCGTCTCTCTTAGTGCCCCCTCTCTCCTCCCGAACTGATCTTCCTCCCGGCTCCCCTCGAGGACCAGTCTTTAATGACGACCGCCACATTGTCTCCCGTACTTGGTTTTCTGACCTCCATCTCTCTTTTTCCTCCTCGTTGTTTGATCTCTGTCCGTCCCGAACCACGCGACGGGATTCCTCACCTGTCGTATAAGAACTGGCTCGAAAGAGCTTTCTCTAGTGTTTTTCTTCTTTAATCGGAGTTGTCTGCTTCTTTCGATTTTTCTCGCGGTGGAAACTTCCTCCCTTCCTTCTTTTTTAACCTCCCGATCAAGCACCATTTGTACTTCTTTTTCTGGAGCTTCGAGTCTCTAGAGGTTTAGTAGCTGCCTTTCGAGGTTCTTTTCCCTCCTCATTAATACGTCTTCTCCAAGTATATTCCAGGCTTTTCTTTCCTAGTCAAATTTATCCCTCGTACTTGATGAGGATCCCTTAGACAGTAGTCGCCATGTCGCGAAACACAACTCCCGAACGGCCCCTTTTCCTCCTTCTGAGGTTGTTAGAAAGCAGCTCATTACTTTTTCAGCTTTGATCGACGGGTATTACCGACGTCCTCCGGGTCCGCTTTTAGCATTCCCTGCCCGTCGTGATTTTCTCGGCTTCTTAAGTTTTTTTTCTTTTCCCCAATTGTCTTCAGGTTTAGAAATCGAAATTCATTGAAGTAGAGACTCCCTTTTCCTTGAGAATTTACAGATGCCTGTTTATCCATTCCGCCTCTGTCAACTCCTTTTCGTTTCCCCCCCTCTTCTCAGCCTCCTTTTCTAGTTTTGTAGTTACGTTGAAGGAGGACGGCTTTGCTAACTCGACATCATTCTCTACTTAAATTTCACAGGCGTTCTATTTTTTAGTCCTAGATCTGCACCCTTGGCCGGGCTTGCAGGGTGATTCCTCTTTTCGCCTGAGCAGGGACCGCGGGAAATTTTTCTTTGACGGTCGTCATACTTTTTATTCTTCCTTCGCTGTTTCTCTCCCCCCCTTGCTCTTTTTTTCCTCTGGTCAGGCGGTTTTCGCACTCGTCTGAACGCCCCTCCCCCCCCCTCGAACTCCCCTTCCCAGGCCCCTATCCAGCCGCTTCGTTCCGGTCTTTCACTCTCTTGGACTCGTTTTCTTTGTTCGGTCTCTAGGCCTGCAAGCTGTTGCGCTTTCAAGAGATGTCCCCTCAGAGATTTCTTCCTTCACCAACCTCGACAGGACGTGTGTTAGCTTACCTTCGTTACGGTCTTTCTTATACTCCCGAAACAGACGATCTTAAACCTGCTTCAGGCGGCCGGAATCCTTTTTCTTTACCTGCTTTCCAAGCGCTCAGCCCCCCCACTGACTAATTCCTTTTTTCCGATTTTCCTCCCCCACTCGATCCTTCTTCTCTTGGTAGCCGGCACCCCCCACAGCAGTGTTTGCTCCCTCATTATTCTCCGGTTCCTCCAACTCCTCAGTCCGACTCTCCGACCTTCGCCGGGTTTTTCCCCCCTGATCCTTTTTCCCTTTGGAAACCCCAGATCAGTCCCCACTTCGACACCTACGCGTCGAAGCCCCCCTTAATCGGCTTCGGCATTCCCTTGTAGATCTACGCTGGTCCCGACACCCTTTTCTAACAGTTCCCTAAAATAACCCCGTGTCATGGCCTACTCCTCAAAAGCCTTAGAACCCTCCATTCCTCTACGCCCGCCCCACCTGGGGATGTCCCCGGTCTTCCTCCTATGTGAGAGACTTCCCCGCCGGGAGCTTCTGCATTTGTCCGAAGGCTTGCGTTCAAGCCCCCTACACCGGGCCACTCCCCGCCCCCCCTCAAACCTTTTTCCGTCGATTCGACCGAACTAGCAAAGTTTCGTCATGGACCCTTTGAGGACGATTTCAAACCCCTCCTTTCCCTTCCTTTTTTGTAATGTTTCCCCCCCTTCCCAAAGGCTCTGGGTGCCTGGCGAGGCCAGGGAATTGCTTTTTCTCTTCCATCTTTCCCTTCCTCGAAGAAACCCGGAGCCCCCCCCTCTTACGTTCTCTTCTTCCAGTCCCCCTCTCAATTAACTTAGTATTGCGACTAGTGCTCTGGTATGTCTAATTCCTGGTTGTTCTCGGTTTAGAATCTCTCTTTTTCCTCCCCCTTGTCTTTTTCTCTATATGTTCCTCAACACTCTCTACCTTTTTCTTCTCAACAATGCCCTTATTCGCAGCGGACGAGTCGGCGTGCGTCGGAAATTTCTCGTCCCCCCCCTTTCAGCGGCCTTTTTCCCGGTCCGCTACCGTTCACGACAGAACGGATTCACTGGCCGCTTCCCCCAGCCTTTCCCTGTTTTGAAATTCCCCTTTTTTCGGGACTGTAGGTGGGAAAAGAAGAGTCTCCTAACCCTGAGTTTCATTTCCTGACGTTCCGCCTTCGTCCCTCTTTTTTTCGTTGGCCTCTTGAGGTGCGTGATGCTTTCCTGTGCCCGCCTTCTCCCCCTTTTTTTAAGATCTTGCAGCAGCGCACTGGCAGGTCTCTGCCTTTCGGATCCGGCCATTTTGAATTAAGACCCTCCCTGTGTTTTTTCTTCCCCTACGAAACCTGTCGAGTCCCTCGCGTTCTCGCATGCCTGGTGCCGTTTTTCGTCCCCCTTCCCTTGTGTTCCTTAGGGGACCCCTTGGTGCATCTTTCTGCCTGATTCCTCCCCCTTTCACAGTGAGTCCTAGTCGTGGCGTTCCTTGCTCGGTTTTTTTTTTTTTCCCCCCCCTCCTTGTGTGAGGAGCTTTGAAGTTCTGCCCCCGAAGCGCCCCCACCTCCTTCTCTCCTTCGCCCTTAGTTGGTGATGGGCGACCTCTGCTTCGCCAATCCCTTTTTTCTCCCCCGGCCAGGATACCTCGAAGAGCCGGAAGTTTGTTTTTTTTTCGTTTTTTTTAATCTTTTCTATCAGTGTCCCGAGGAAGTCTTCGGCGCCTGGCCCCGCGGCCTCTTCCCCTCCCCCAAGCGGCTATGCGCGAGAAGATCCCCGGCCCTGAACCTTTTGACCTTCATCTGGTGCGTCTGCTCTCCTACCCTCCGTTTAACCTTTTTTTCCTCTTCAGCCAGCCAAAGGAGGCGAGGAGTTGTTCCTGCGCCACTCTCTTGAAGGGTTTCCCGGATGCCCCATATATTCCAGAGACCCTCACCTTCTGAATGAACTCTTCCTCCCAAAGATTCCCTCCCCCGGCCACATTCGCCGCCTGCGGGCGGTGCCCTATGAGTTTGCCGCCCCTGATGCGATTTTTCCGTTTTTTGGTTTTTCTTGACTATAGCCTGTACCCCCTACGCAGAGCAGCTGTCCCGGCTGTCTTTTCCCTTGGACTACTATCCCTGGAGAGACTCCTCTTTACTTTCTTTTCCTCCCCTCGTTTCCCTACCAGTCTTGCAAGACTCTGGTACGCAAACCCTCTAGCCGCCTCGTGGACTCTTCACCGACCTTCACCGCCGAAGTCCTTCCCCCTTTTACAAAAGTGAAGATGGTAGGCCTCCCGCTCAGATTACCCGGCCCGGCGTTGGCCGGACGTTTCTCTGCGCCTTTCCTTCGTCCCCCCGAAGCGAGTGATTGCCGAGTGCTTCTACGGAGCCGAATCTCAACTTCCTCCCCCCCTTTTCCTCAAGCCCCCATGAATACATCACCGCCCTGTCCATCGAGGAATCGGCCCTTCCTTTTCCCTGATGCGTGATCATACGAATAAAGGCGACCTGTTCGCCCGACAACTCCCCCCCCTGCACCAAAGCCTTCAACGCCTGGCCCATTCTCCCTCTTGCCGTCGGTTCACCTGCTATGGGCTCTCCCAGGACCTTTTTCAAGGACGCCGCTTTTCAAGGAGTTAGACGTGTCAACACACTTCCCTAGGCGCTTTTGAAGACGACCCCCACCCCTGACTCCCGCTGGGCTTGCCCTTAGCCAAGCAGTCATCTCCCAGAGCTGGTGGACCCCCCGTCGCGATCCTTTTTCCCCCCCCCCAACCCTAAGCCGTTACCAGAAGCAGTCGTTTCATAAGAAAATCGCCGAGCTTTCCTGCAGTGATCCTTTTTTTTGGACCCACCAGTAGTCGCCGTCCCTGATCCCGTCCGCCGGGACCATAGATTTCAGTTAATTTTTTCCTCCCCCAAATCTGCTCTCCCGTAGGAGGTTGCTCTCTTTTTCATACTACCCGTTGTTGTTTTTCTTCTCGGTTCCTTGATAGTTTCCGGGGACGGTTATATTCTTTTAGTAATATCTTCTTTCTCCCTCCGGGTTGCAGGGATAAGGTCGTCCCCTAGGGGTCCGTTCCTCTGATTTAGTTTATCTTTTTTCGCGTTGGCCTTTTTTTTTTTTCCCCCCGATTCCAAGAAGCTGGTGAGCTGTTGCCCCTCTTGTAGCTTCTGCTTCCTTACGATTGGAGTCTTAGCTGCCTAGACGCTTCTCTTTCTCCCTGAAAGTTTCTTATCCTTCCTTCTTCGAAGGACCAGCCGTGCCTTCTATGACCTCTCTTCTTCTTAGTCGGCCACCGTGTTCGAAAAAACGTTTTGAGCGTATGGCCAGGTCTGTTTTTTTAATTTCCTCAGCCTCCTCTCGCCCAGGGCCGGGGTCCATTTCCGTCTTCCCACTTTGGACGGTTGCGAAGTACGATTAATGAGCACGTCTGACCGGACGCCATGGTAGTCCTCTTCCTCCTGGTTGTCCTACGTGCAATTTTGCATCTGGACGTCGAGCATCCTTCTTTCCGCTTCTTCTTCCTTTCTTATCCCTCCCGCTGCAAAGCATTGTCCCTTTCCCATGACGGAGCAGGCTGACCAGTATTGGTCTCTTCTTTTTTTTGGGGGCCCGCTCGGATGCAGGAGAAGAAGGTCCACTCTTCGTCCCCTTCTCCCGTTTCTTTTCGGTTCCAGCAGTCCCAAGTGGAAGGGAGGTTTTCATTTTCGGTGAAACACCGCAGGACCAGGTAGCAGGATCTGGACCCCTTTTGCTTGGATAGTGATCCACTGATCGCGGAGGCTGTTCGCGTTCCTTTTCCCTTTCTTTCTCCGGCCTTTCTCGAGGGCGTCACCACCCCCACCCCTCGCGCCCCTCCTCCAGGTCTCCTTCCGTCCGGCTTTCCTCCCCGGGAGCATCGGTGCTTTTTCTTGGTTGCTTTTCTCGACTTCCACGATGGCGCTTTTCGCTATCAGATGTGTTTCCGCCCTTTGTGGCGGAGTCCTTCTTTCCAAAAGGTTCCCTCTGGGCCGTCCCTCCCCGTATTTTTTTAATTTTCGGCGCCTATCGCGGCCGCCGCTTTTTTAAGAGCCCCCCCCCTCCCTTCTGCGTAAGACTTCCCTTTTGTCTGGATTTATTTCTTTTTTTCAATTAGATTCCCGGAGGCCGTAATTCCCTCAGATTGAGGCTTTTCCCCCCCCCCCTCCCGAAATACCCCGAAAGGAGCCGTGTTTTCCCCTTAGCTTTGGTTGAAACCGCCCCTGCTTTCCCCCCGGTTCTTCCCATCTCCACCCTGATCAGATCCTTCCCTCGGGTTCTTGAACGCACAAGGCCCGAATTCCATCGCGTTCTTGAGATCCTTCCTCTTGTTATCGAACAAGTTTCTGGATCCCAGAGGAACCCCCTTGCTTTCCTCAAGGCTCCCTAGTAAGTCCCGAACGCGATGGCCTCGACCGCGACCACCGTCTTTTTTCCCCTTGTCTTCCTTCCGGGGCGGCGCACTTTATTTTTCCCTCGGTCCTTTCAGAGTCGGCCCCCATCGGTGAGAATTCTTTTTATCCCCCGCACCCTCCTGCCCCTCTCCCCCCCAATTTCCTATTTACCTCTTCGACGACATAGAGCGTCTTAGGCTTTTCTTTGCTCGGAAGTATCGTTCGCCCTTCTTTTCCCACAGGCATCCGTACCTACTGGTACTCCCCCTGTTGCATTTTTTTCCGTGCCTGTGCCTTGCTTTCTGCTAACGCCAGCATTCCTTCTCCCAGCCCCTTCCCGTAGCACGACCGGTCGCTTGTAGAGTTCGTTCCGACGCCTCCCCCCCCCCCTACAGTACCGGTGCGAATAGGCTTCCTGGTGGGGGATGCTGGCGCCTGGGCTTTCCCACTTCTTCTTTTTCTTCCTTTTTGGACTTTCTCCGTTGGTGGGGTTGAGAGAGATGCTTCCCCCCCCCCCTTCTTTTTTTAGCCCCTCCTTTTCGCGCCCCAGGAAGCTCTTCGACAGACGGAAGGTCTCCAATATCTGTATTGCTTTTTTTCTTTTTCTCGGTGGTTCCCTTCTGTTCCTCGGATTTGTCGTGCGAAGGGAAGGCCGCCCCTGCCTTGCAGTTTCAAAGCCCTCCGCGCCCTCGTCTTTGTGAAAACTGTGGCAAAGTACCCCCCCCCAACGGGCGGGCGAGGCCTTTACAGCTTTTCTCCGATAAGTCCTCACCCTGCGCCTTACGGAGTTCCGTGACCGTTTTTTTTTTTTTTTGAGTAGGTGCGCGGCGCCTTCTCTTCTGATGAAGCCCTCCGGCGGTCCGTCGATCACTGATGCCAAACCATGGTTGGCCCAAAAAATTTCCTTTCACGTCCTCCCATCTTTGGGAGGCGGTCTTTCTCTTGTCGAGCCATGTTCTCCGTATCCTTCTTAGACAGGGTTGTTATTTGGATCCCCTCGTTTTTCCCTTTGTCGATTCAAGGATGAAGTACTCGCTTTACGGTGAGGTCGGTCGCCGTTCTGGTTTTCTTGGTTTCTTGATCTGGGATTCCCAGCGTTTTCTTATGCCCCAGTTCAGTGCGAGGTGCCTTCGGCGTTGGATGCGGAAGCTTCCTGCGTTTTTCCAACCTCCTTCACCCTGGCCGCCTGATCCCTCGAAGAGTTTCCTCTCTTTGCTTTTTCTAATCGGCACCAGAAACCGGTCTTACGAGCGTTTCGGCGCTTTGACTAATTTTCCTTAGCTTTCCCTTTCCAGCCGTAAGCGGTGGATATCTTTCTTTTTGTTTTCGTTCTTTCCGAAACGTCGGTGCGAGACGCGCCACCCCTGCTGTGTGGTTTCCATCGGTTTTTGCACCCTTTTAAGAGGCTTCCTCCTCAGAACATCTCGGGCAGCGAGCAAACGCTTGGCGGACCTCCTACCATCTTCCTTCCTGCGGGTGGTGCAAGCGCTGGAGTGGCGGCCCCCCCCCCCCCCCTGGGCGCGTTTTTTTTTTTTTTGCCGTTTTGTTTTCGGAAGCTCGCCGGTCTGAGGGACGCCAGAGGCAGCTGGCCTGTTGATCCCCCCCTACTTTTTCTTCCCGTAGAATCATCAACTGGAGAGAATCCGACGCTAATGCCGATGATGCACCTCTGCCTCACTGCAACTCCAGGCCTGCTTTCCCCAAACACTTTTTTGTTTGGACCCGATACTTCGCCTTCTCGCCTGGCAGCCTTCCGGCCTTACCTTCCGCCCACCCTCCTCCTTCCCTTAGCCGTCCCAGGTCAGAACGGTGACGCGGGGCGCTGGAGACTCGGTTCTAAGCGTTGCCTGGTGATCGACTTTTCCGATCTTTCGAAGTGTTCGATGTCGAAAACTTGGCCCCTTTTGCAAGTACCCCGATGACGCCGGACGTTCCGCCTCCCCTACTGCCGAGGACCTTTGCGGTCGATCATAGCCGTCAATTCTCCCCCTGTTGCTGCGCGATGGCGTAACACGGACACCGTTTCCCCCGGCCTCACCGCTTGGCTTGCCCCGTCGGCTTTTTTTTTTTTTTTTTTCCTTTTTACTTGGGCGTAAGAAGCCGCTCGCATGACGTTCTCGTTCGCCACTGCAGTCATCAAAAGCCTTGAACTGGTTCGCGTGACCCGTTTTTTTTCCCTTACATTTTCAAGGAACATACCAAGCAGCTACCGAATTCTCCCACCGGCTGCTTCTCCCAAATCCGGTGGACCAGGAAGCTTTTGGAGAAGTCCAAGCCTTTTCCTCTAGCGGATTTTGCAGACGACCTGATCCGGCCGCACGGCGGACATTTTTTTTTTTTGGTTTTTGGGTGTGGGTGAAGAACGGAGTTCGCACTTTTAATACGTCGGAGGTTTTCCACCCTTTTTTGTTTTTCTTAGATGTCGGCGAACCTACGAAGGATTCGATTGTGTCGGTATTAGAACTTTTTTTTTATGGGAATCCCCTTGAGGCCGTAATCGCTTTGCTTCGGTTCTTCGCTTTTTCTTAGTTCTTTGTTTTTTAGAGGTGGCCGAAGGCTATGGTCCTTTTGATCCCCGATCCTCCCGCAGACGCGTTGGTTTCCACTCTTTTGAGGGGCTCTCCCCCTTGCCGGGTTTTTCCTTTTTTTTTTTTTTTTCTGGTTTGGGGGCCCCTTTTGGCTTTGGCCCGTTCGAATCCAGGAGACCGTCTCTTCATGATTGGTGTGTTTGCTCCTCTTTTCCCTTTCCCTTGCTACTTTTTTCTCCATTCCACCGTGTGTCTCCCCTTCTCAATCTGTCGACTCGATGGAAGTGAATTCCTTGGGGTCCGTGTTCTCCCACAGCGCCGCGAGGTCTTAGACTCTTCTCTCTGAAGAAGGTCACGCGTGTTAGTTCATAATTCGCCGTCGATCCCCTCTTCGTCCTTTGTTTTATTTTGCGACCGGTTTTCGACATCGAGCAATTCGCTCCTTTAATTAGAGCTCGGCATCATCGCTTGTCGCGCCGGTCATTTTTCCCCCCGCCTCCCTTTTTTTGCGGTCGGCGGCCTCCCGGTCTTTCTCGCTGGGTTGTGTATGGTGCGGCTTTTCCCTCTGGAAGTTCCCCTTTCTCGGCGGCGAATTCCTCACGAAGGAGGCGAACTCCGGCTCACGTGATTTTTTGCCCCTTTTCGGTTCCATCCCAAGATTTTTCAGAGACAGGTCCTCGGGACATCGGGATTCTGGGATAGTTTTTCCTTTCTGCTTTTCTTTCCTTTTTCTTTATCCCGGGCCAGTGCTTGCTCTGGCCGTCAGGTCGCCTCCCCCACCCCTACTCCCGTCCGCGCCTCCTCGTTGGCGGCCAGCTCTCCCTGATCCTTCAATTTCCTTGAGGCATCCCCGTTATATTGTCTTAGGATTTAATTCAAGATTGCTGTTCTCCCCCCTTTTTAATCGCCTCCTTTCCCAGAGCGGTTTTCCGGACGATTCACTCCGCGTCAAAGCCCTTGGGCGTCGCCCCCTTTTCCCGCCTTGTCAAGCGGGCGGCAGCCGCCATGATCTCTTTTTCAGGTTGTGCGGAATCGCTGCGGATCGGGTTCCTCAAGCCCCCCCCGGTTTCCGATTGTCGGCGGTTTTAAGCCTTTCTTTCCCCGGCCTCTTCGGATGGTCGGCCCGCGTAGGGACACACAGGTAGAGTTTCTCGCTTGATCACTCCCCCCCAAGTCCCGGGCGACGCTAGCCTATTTCTCCTTGACCTTTTGCTTGTTTTTTTTCTTCACCGTTCCTCCCACCGTATCGGTGCGATTTTCCCTTTCTTTGAGATTCCCCTTTGACCTCCTAAAGCGCGAGCCGGAGACGAGTGGTCATGTCTGATCCCGGTGGCCCTTTTTTCCCTCCCACCAAATTGTATGGCCGACCGCCAGCGCCGCTTTTTTTGAGACTTTCCATTTCGAAAGATTAAGCCACACTGGACCCCCTTCTTCCTTCAATTTTTTTTTTTGCACGCGATGTCCGTGAAGCGACGGAGCAGGGTTTGGGACTCCCCGAGCGGACCATCGGGTGAGAAGCGGTACCCCCCCAGGGCCTCGCTCTCCCCTCTTTTTTTTTCCAGTTTCTTCGAATTTCTCGGGAAAACGTCCGTCAGGCTGCCCAGCTTTTTTCCCGTATCTTCGCCCTTCTTTTACCACCCCCTCCTCCCCCTCCGGGGTACTTCCACTTTTTTTTTTTTTTTGTGCCTTGCTGTCCCTTTGGCGAAACGATTCCCTCTCTGATTTTTTTTCGGTCGAGGGCCAGACACTTGGCCGAGCATCCGCTCTCCCGTCTTTTCGATAGGCTGCTTTTGTGCTTCTTTTGGGAAGTTTTCTTTT
>Ga0179593_1700388_pt1 | contig 24416 bp, 35 predicted proteins | sample CZODoug2_1_08_16_FD_185931 | JGI IMG/M metagenome (GOLD analysis project Ga0179593, IMG submission 185931) | Vadose zone soil fungal communities from Angelo Coast Range Reserve, California, USA - CZODoug2_1_08_16fungal (PacBio error correction) | ecosystem: Environmental > Terrestrial > Soil >... | reverse complement strand
CTACGCCGCAAAACATCCTTTGCAGGATCAGCCCTTTCCTGACGACTTGTTGACTCAGTTCTCTTACGTAGAGCTGTTCGATCCGTGCCTCTCCGGCGCCTACCCCAGAAAAGCCCTGTTTCCTAAATGTGCTTGCAAGCCGTTTTTTCCTCGGTTTTCTCTTCAATATCTTTTATTTTCCCCCCCCCCTTCCTTCTTCGAACTTTGCCCTTTTTTTACGCCGTGATCGAAGGATCTGTCTTTTTCCCTTTGAGAGCTTCGGCTGTCACCTCCTTCCCAAATTTTGCGTAATCCGATTCGTCCCATGCTCCCTTTCGTTCCCCCTTCCCCTGTCGCCCCCCCCTTTGACGTTACTGAAATATAAAAGGCTTTCATTGGACCCAAATCTTGTTCTCCCTTGCCCCGAGTGACTTCACTTTTTTCTTTTTTTTCCTTTCTTGATTTCCCCATTCACAACCCTACCAGCTCGTTTTTTCCCCTTGGACCTTGGATTTCCTTCCCCCCTTCATTTCTTTTTTTCACAAACCCATTCGATAAGCGGTAACCGAACCCTCTCCCCAGAACCCTCCGACAATGTCGACCCTATCGGGCGACAGTCGTCTCTGGACGGTACCCTTGTCCCCCCCCTCTCTTTTTGTAAACATTTTCCCCTCTGTGTGGTATCATATCTTCCCCCCCCCTCGACTGATGTTCGCCTTTTCCCCCACACCAGCCCCTTTGCGCTTAAATAAAGCTTCTTGAGATATCCTGGCTTCTCTGTCCGCTCCCCCTTTCTCACGCGCCCCGTCTCTTTTTTTCTTCCGCTTCTTTTTTGAAGCGCAATCGTTGCGACCAGCCGTTTTTATAGTGTTTTTTCCTTAGTTTCCCCCCCTTCTTCCGCCCTTTTTGTCCTCTGTCACATATTCCCCTCCTTTCTTTTGCTCCTTCTTTTTCTTCTGTGCTTCCCTTCCGTTCGACAACCTTTTGACGATTGATCCCCTCGGCATTTCCTTTCCAGACGCTTCCTTCCAAACATCGTCCGTCCTACCATTTCAGATGTAACTCATTTCGGTCTGCGAACTTCTTTCTAGTGCCCCGCACTTTCCCTCTTGCGCCCATGGACTCGATCCACCCCTCTTCCCCCGTCCCTTCTTTTCCCCCACAGGGCTTGTTAACCCAACGATATGGGGTTTTCCCTCCATGCCAAGTCGGTCTGTGCGTTTCCTTGTAGCTTTTTATCAGCGATATCCCAACCCTTTCCTTTTTTCCTCACCTTTCGCGGCTCTCTCGCCGCGATACCGTCCAAGTTCGACTCAGCCAATCTTCTTCTTTCAGACCTCCCCCATGAAAGAAGCCACGTCCACTTTTCCCTCGCCTCTCTGACCCGGTCTGCGATGCTTTTTCAACTCCTCCCTAGGGGGGAAGCCCTAATTTCCCCCTTTCCGGTTTTTTCACTTGTTTTTTTTCCGAGCCATCCCCCCCTTCCAAGCGCGGGTATTTTCCCGGTGTTGACTCCGCCCCTTCTTTTACGGTTTCCAAGGTGCCTGTTTTTCTCTGTTCATATACTCCCGGCCGAAGCCAGCGGCTGATCGTCAATTGACTTCGTCGAGACGTTTCGTCCTTCGACAGGCCGCCCCCTCTCTCCAGCTCTGCCCTTCCCGCAATTGTTAAATTCGATAACTCTTTTTCCCCCCCCCGTCCCGAGTACCATCCTCCCAAGCCTCCGGCGTTTTTCCTGCGAAATGCCCTTCCTCCTGAACTTTTGCCCCCTCGTTTTCCTCCTATTGTTTCCCCGCGGGATGGACGAAGACAAATCAAGCAAACAGTGGATTTTCAGTCTCCTCCCTTGAACATCCTTTTTTTTTAGAGTGTAACCCACAACCCCCCCCTTTTTCCCCCCAGACCCCCCTTTTTTTTTTCTTTTTGACCGAATTCTCCCTCTAGATACTTTCCCCTCGAGGCATGACGTGGATTTTAAACGAGGCAGGGGTTTTCCCGGACTTCCTCTTCCCCCCCAACCTTGAGTACCCTCTGACCCCTCCCCTTCTCCCCGCCGTTTCCCCTGAACGGAGATCGCTCCCAGACCGTGATTAAGTGTTCCTTTCGTTCGCTCTCCCTCCGTCCCCCCCCCAACCCGTCCGATTTTTTCCACCACCCCCTTGCGCCTTACCTTTCTCGCTTTCCCCCCCCCTCTCAAGTCCCCTTTTCGATGCAAATTTTCACTGATTACGCGCGGCGCAAAGCTTCCGTGGCCAGACCTCTCAGGCCCTGATTCTTTTTCCCCCCCCTCGCGAATTGTTTGCCTGTCCCCCCCTCCCTCATGACCCCCCCTCCCGCCCCTCTAGTCGTCCCTCCCGTGGCCAATAGGCCCAGCGACAATCGTCATCCCCACACTCCCACCTTTCTTGATTCCATCTCCGCTGTTTTTCGAGTGCTTCAGGCCCGGTTTATTTCTAACGTTTTATGTCTTTCCGCCTCGCGCTCTCGTTCAACCGTTACTTTTTTTCTTTTTTTTCGGCATCTGACCGCTGCGCGCGTTTTTGCAGGCCGGGACCGCCTTTTCCTTCTTTTTTTTAGATGCGTCCTGATCGAACCTCTCTTCTTTCGTCTTTTTCCCCTGGCCCCCCCTGGGCCGACTCTAGCTGTTGCAGGTGCTTTCCGGGGCGGCCTTCCAATCCCGTGTTTTTTCTTTTTCTTCCCCCTGCGTCGAGTCCGGCCAGTTTCCAGGTCCACTTTTCCCACGAGCATTGTAGTTCCTTCAATGGTTTCCCTGGTCCCCCCTCTCTCTTTTTGATCTTTTTTCCTTTGCACGGTCCAAGGACCGCCTTCCCTCCTCCCCCGCTCTATTCGTCGCCGCGGGAAAACGCCTCCTTCGCCGCCCTGATTTTTTTCAATCTCCTCTTCACTGACATCGGAGTTTCTTATTTGTTTGCGTTTTTGTTGCGTCCAAGTAGCTCTCTCGTCCGGAACGGTGAATTTACGCCTCTAGCGCCCACAGGCCTCCCTCTTCGAGCCTTTCCCTAGTGCCAACTAGCGCTTCTTTTCCCCGACTTCCTTCCTTTCCTTGATGGATTGGACACTGGTCTCTTTCACCTGGGCGCGCCTCTTTCCTCTGATTCACCCTTTTTTCGTGTCTTCTTTTTGTTTTAAACCTCCTTTTTTCCGAAGCGCCCCTGTGCAGAATTTCAAGGCAGGCATGCTTCCCCCCTCCTCCTTCGTCCGTTTTTTTTTTCTTTGAACTTTACCCTTCCCCCCCCTTGTTTTGTGCTTTTTCTTTTTTTTTCACGGGGCCGTGTTCCAGACACCCGCGGACATCTCGCCCTGTGGCAATAATCGAATGGCCCCTTGAAATTCTGCACGGGTGCTACCCCACGAGTTTCCTTCCACCGATCTTTCCATCGACGTAAGGCGTCCCCACCCCCCCCCCTTTTTCCCCCTTTGATACACTTTTTTCCTACACATCTCCTTACAGAAGGATCGTAGCCCTTCTGCCGGAGAGGTGTTCCGCCTTTCTCGCTCTTGCTGGCGTCCCCAGTTTTCCCCTCTTCACCTTGCCTTTTGAGCCTCCCCCCCCTTCACCCTTTTCGATGTCGTTTCTCCGAATTTCTTTTCGTCCCAAACTCAGGGCGGAGCCCCTCCCCCCGTTTTCAAGGCCTTCATTAGCTTTCCCTCTTTTCTTCTTCGGTACCTCATTCACTACTTCCTTTCTCTCCAACGTTTGCGCGCCTTGGCGCTCCATTTGGCCTCCTGTCTGACAATATCGGTTGACAAATTTGCCGCAAATTGCCCTACCTCCTTTTTCAGGGACTCGAAGTTTCTTCACCCTCCTTCCCTTTCAATCTTCCCCCCGCATACCCCTGCCCCTTCCCTTTCCGCTTTTTTTTTTTGGCGTCTACGAAGCTCACCCTTCTTTTTTCGGATCAGGCGCATCTGATCCTTTTCTTGTAAAGCGCCTGTCCTTGTAAAAATTTCCCCTCTACGACCTTTCTTCTTTCTGACGTAAACAAGACTCCCTCCCCCCCCCCCTTCAAGAGGTGGACTTTCTGATCGCCTGCAACAAGGCGACATCCGGTCAAAGTGTAGGCTCGACCAGTCCCTTCCATCGTTTTGATTGCGCCTTTATTTCCCTTCTTTTCTGGGCGTCCCCTTACTCTTTCGCTTTCCGATGCGACCCTTAGCGACGGCGCTGACGCTTTTCTTTCATTTTTTTTGATCCCAAATTTTTTTTTTTTCATGTAAGATTTATTTGTTCCCCTTCCCCTTCCGCGCTTCTTTTTCTGACGCTTCTTTTTTCTGAGCAGGTTTTCCCCTCGCGATTGGCTACGTTCATGCGAGGGCGCATCTCGTTCCCTTGCCCAATACTTCTTTAGTTCTACGTGTTCTTTCTGGCTCCCTTTTTTTTTTGAAGCAAGGCTTTTTTTTTATATCCTTGCGCTTGCGGGAGGGCGCATCGGAGTTTCTCGCAGGTTACGCCACTGCCGAGGTCCTTTTTGACCCCTGGATCCCCCCTTCTTCCTTGAGCCTCTTTGCTCGTTTTTTTCCTTTTTTGTTCTGGGGTTCTTACAACTGCGTTTTTTGATATGAGAAATGATTTGGTAATGCTGGAATCTATATTCATTCAGACTGTTGCTTCTTTTGTCGGCCCGCCCCGTCCCCATACGGACCTATACCCCGTCTTCCCTCCCCTCCCGGTTAAGGCCTGTTTTTTCCTATGTCCCCAGGCCTTTGCTTGTGATGTCCCCGGTTTTTTTTTAATGGTGTGAGCTTTTACCCCACCTCCCCCGAGTCTTTGCTACCCAGATTGCTTCGGTTCTCAACTTCGCGTTCCTCCGAAGTCCAACCTTTCGCTAATAAGCTCTTCGTGTCGCTGATCTTACTGTATCGCTTTCTTCCCTTGTCTTGCGCGGCATTTCCTCTGTCCGCTTCCCCCTCCTCCTCTTTGTACCTTTTAAGTGAAAAGGAGGGGTCCGGCCCCGGTCTTCGTTTCCGGTTTCCTCGCGCCCCTAGGTTGTCCTTTTTTTCCCCTCATCTTTTTTTTTTTGCCTGTCTTCGATCCGAAGTCCCTTTTTTTGTTAGACTGGTTGACTTTGGCGTTTTTTTTTTCTTTTCTGCCTGTCAATTCCAAGGTCCATGTAACTCCCCTTCTTTCGGCCCTTTTTTTCTTTGCTCTGGCCAGGTTTTTTGGAATGTGAATCGATGACGTTGGCTTTCGGCTACCGTAGCGGTCCCAGTCTCCTTCTTTTTGCCTTCTCTTACCCCCCTTCCAAGAGTTTTTTTTTTAGCGCTGCGTCCGATATGTGATAGAGCGCCATTTTGCGTCCCCCCCGATGTGATGGTAAATGCTTCCATCCCTCCCTATTCCTCTCAGAACTGAGTTACTAGGTCTTCGGGGTCCCCCCCTCTTTTTTTTTTCCCCTTTGTAGTTTCTTTTTTCCTGCTTTTTCCCCTTCAGTATGGACCGCCCCTTCTAGAAGGCGGAGGGTTTTACAATGCCTTTTGCCTCGGTTTTGCCCCTTTGCTCGGACAGAAGCCGCCTGTGCCTTTCTCCGTTCCCTTTTTTTTCTTTTCTTTTGATGACCGACAGTCTTTGTGGAAGGTGGTCTTTCCACAACCTTCGCCACCACGATCTCCCCCCCCTTGGCCTTCCGACGGCTTCCTTACCTTTTCTTAGAGACCTCTTTTTTTCCTATGACCTGCTTTGCGACTCTTGGCACGCCCCCTCTTGATATATCCTGCGCTTACTCCTGCTGGTTTTCGGGTTTACACTACCCCTCTGGTGGCCTTTTCTTCCTTTGAGCCACGCCCACTAGCCATGTTTCAACAAGGTTCCAGCGATAGGTCAGGTAATTTTTCCCTCCTTTTCACCCCCCTTTTTGACCATTGTTTTGTGGTTTTTTCTCTGATGCAAGGTCGTTTTTGATATTCTCTTTGAATCGTGGACATGGAGTTGACCGTACATTGTCCCCTCCCCTTTTCCAGTTCCGGGCAAGGTGTGAATAGGATCCGCTTCCCCCTTCTCTATCTCCGTTTTTCGACCAAATTAAGTCATTCCCAAAGTTGGTGCTCCCAAATGACAGTGCTCCCCTCTTCCTTTGTTCCCTTTCGTCCTTTTGATGCTCACTCCCGACTCTCTGATCGCCTTCTTTCGCTCGCGCTTCCCTATCCTATACTCGTCGAGACATCCCCTCGCCGCCGGTGGAAGATCTCATTTTTTCCCGACCAGCGTCCCGCTTGCCGCCCTTTTTTCCCCGTTCTTATGTTTTCTTTTCCAGACATTGTTGCACGCGATAGAACCTCGTAGACTTGGCGACCTTTTTTTCCCCTTTCGTCTCTGGCCTTCTTCGGATTTGTTTTTTGGACTCCCCCCTCTTTCGTTTTTTTTTTTTGTTGACTTAGAGCATTCCAACGACCTTTAGAAACAATCTTACTTTCACCTCGTCAGTCTGATCCTTTGGACCTATGAGCGGTCATCCCTCTTTTTCTTTTTCTCTTCTCTTCGCATTCGATAGACTATCAGAACGCCTGTTTTCAGACCACTTTTTGGTCCTGCAAGTCCTCGGTGTGTAACGTTTTGTTTTATCGGTTCGAATTCTTGTATCGCTTGGTATGAAGTATCGTTTCGCTCTCTCTTACTCGCCCACTAGATCCTGGAATCCCCTCTTCATATTGATTTTTCATATTCCCTTATGGCGTTCAAAACAGGAAATCCTTTGGATAAACTTTCATGGTCCTAGTCCCCCCTTTTTTTCTTTCCTTTTCCCTTTTTCTCCTTTTTTTAGGGTGTCTTTGATTTCCTTTTTCCCGTGAAGGATCCCTCCGCAACCCTTTCCCCCCCTTTTCCTTCTGCTTGTTGAGGCAGGTCCCCCTTTGGCCCCCCCCTATCTCATAATCGGTAAATTCCTTACCTTCATCCGTTTCGCCTTCTGTTTCGCCCTCCCCCATGTAGCCGTTATCGGGTTGCCCCTTCCCCCCCTTTCCCCTGCCCTAACCTTGTCGACCTTTTGAGTGTAGGGCTCCACAACAGCCGTTTTCCACCATCCTGTTTTCCCTTTTCCCCCAAACCCATGCGTTCCGGTTCCCCCCCTCTAGTAGGCCTCCTTTTGGTTTTCCTTTTTTTGCCCCCAAACCGATGGGAAGCGTGCCCCCCGTTTTGCCGCTTTTTCCCCCTTCCCTCCTGGCCTTGTTCTCCCATCCTTGATCCCTTTTTTTTTCGTTTTTTGCACGAATGTTCAATCCCCCCTTTCCCAGCTGTTTCCCCAGCAGTCCGACTTAACCTTTCTCCATTTTTCCCTCTGTGCCGAGCCGCGGCCACAGAGGCCCCCACCCTTGACCGAATTGATCCCCCCTTTTCCTATCAGGTGCCCAGATCACCATCAGGAACACGGTTTCCACCCCCCTCCCCTAGTGTTTTGCCCCTCGCCCCCTCCGGGGGACCCTTTGCGGAGTTGATGGCCACTATGAAAAGCAAATCGACTGCGCCCATTTCCCGATCACCCTTAACGTCCACTTATTGTCTCCTTTTGTGTTCCTTTTTTTTTTTTTTCCATGACATCCCTTTTTATTGTGTCGTCGCTACTTTTAGCCGAGCCAGGCCTTCCATCGATACACCCAACCCCCCTTTCCCTTTCGGTGCCCTCGTTTTTTTTTTTCCAGCCGGCCCTCTCCCCTCCCATTCCCGCCTTTGTTGCGAACTCAGCCAATATAGTGTTCCCCGAAAGCTCCCATGCCATAGTTTCCATCGTCCCCTTTCCACCTCATTACCCCATACTTTCCCTCCGTCAGATTTTTGCTTAAAATTTTCCACTAGGTGTAATTTGTCTACCTTTGACAGAGGTCTTTCCCCTTTTCGACTCCCCCCCGGTTCAAACTCCCCCTCTTCTTGGTGTTGACGACGCCTTATTTTTTCCTCTTTGTTTATTCCGCCCAGACTACTATCCCTTTTCACGCCTGCTCTCCTCTTCAATTGTCGTCGTAGCGTTAGTCTTTTTTTTCCTTCGGGACAGGCCGCCGAGACCGCTCTCGGCCTTGGTTTTGGTCACTCGATGTCCCCCGGCCTCGTCTGAGCACCTTGGCCTTCCCGTTGCCAGCGCTTCCTTTGCCAGGATCGAAAGCCGGCGAATCGGTGGCGAACGTGGCGTGGATATCCCCTCTTGCTCGTGTTCTTACCTGTTTTCCCCCCTCCTCCCGCAAACATTTTTCTGTTTCCGTCGATACGTATTCCAAGCATAAACTCATGCAGAGACCTTTAGTGCACCACTTTTTCCCCAGCCCCCCCTTCCTACTGCGCAGCCTTCGCGCCCTAATTCCCCTTTTTCGGTCTTTTCGATTCTCTTCCCTTCAGTGGCGTAACATGATTTCTACGCCGCCGATGAGCCGCCGCCCCCCCCTCCATTCGATAGCCTTTTCCCCGTGTTTAGCTGCTTCCCGACAGACCAAACCAGTTTTTTCCTGAGTTTCAGGCGGGCCTCCCCCTCCTGCAGGTGCTTTTCCCCTTCCTTCACCGGCTCTGCGATCAACAGGTTTCCGCGACTACCCTTGCGCTTTTCGTCCCCCTTTTCCTCCCCTTTACGCGGCCCCCGACAGGTTTCGTTCTTTTTTTTTAATTTGTTCCCAGCCGCATGCCTAAGACTTTAGAGCCGTCGCGAACTTCCCATGTACCCCGCGCCCCGTCCTCTTCCCCCGCAGGAGAACCTCGTCCCCTTTTCTTTTCAGCGGCCGACAAGAGCTGGAATCCCGCCCTCTAGGCTGGATGAAGGTATGGCTCGTTTCTTTTTTTTTCCTTTTTTTTCTCCTTTTCGCTCCTCGAGCCCACGCCTTGGTCTTCTATTCTTCCAGTTGAACTTTTTAGCGCGCGTTCGGCCGGGCTTACGCGTCATGGCTCCCCCACTTTTTTGCTCCTGATCCGTCCCCAAGTCTTTCTTTTTCGGCCGCCCTGTAACCTGGGAACGCCTCCGCCGCTGTTGAAGGTATGCAGGGGGCGACATTTTCTCCTTGAACTTTGTTCCTTTGTTGAGTACTGCTACCTTCATTAGGCCACCCTTTTTTGCCGGTATCTTTTGCCGACTCGCGATCTTCGGGGGCTAGGACTTTTTTTGTGCCCACCCACCTTTGCCCGGACCACGTTCCCCCTCACCCCCGACTCTCTTTCCTTTTCTGCAGGTGCCCGACTCTAATTTGTTCGTTTTAGTGGTCTTTCCCGCAGAATGTACGGCTCTCCCCCCCCTCCCTGACGCAAGCCTCTTCCTCCTCATTCACGACCTCTAGGTGGAAGATTTTAGTGGCGTAGCGGCAATTTTCCCGTGATAATTTCTTCCCCTTTTTCATATGCCCTCTTTTTCAGCGCAAGTTCCTCCTAGTTTTTTCTCATGTATTCCCGCTGCCTCTTTGATGATCAGGCCGTGCGGCGATGTGAGAGGAACCCTTGTATCGTCTCACCTTTCTCTTACTTAAACAGACGTCTTTATTTTTCTTGGTTCTTTTTCCTTGAATGAGCCTTTTTCGTTCCGTTTCCAGTATATTTCGCTGTCGGGAGATGTAGAGTTTTTGTTAAAGGGCCGGTGACGCCCCATCTCTCTCTTTTCCCCCCCTTGTGTCCTTTTAAGTTTCACGCCGTTCTCCCCAGTACCCATTTTTTCCCTTCTCCGTGGACCCTTTTTTTTCCGGCCTTTAATTCGGAACTTTCGAATTCAGTTCCCGAGTTTCCCCGGAAATACTTCCTCCGGCTTGATTTGATACTCTAGAGTAAGGAGCCCATGTAGAACAAGGGTACCCCTAAGTCAATCGGTAGCGTCCGTTTTGGTTGGTGGGTGTGGGGGGTTTGGGGGGGTGGGGGGGTTTTTGTTTTGGTTTTTTTTTTTTCTTGGGTAGTTTGGTTTTTTGTTTCTGGGTCGGTGTGTGTTGGTTGGGTTTCGTGTTGGGTTTTGTTTTTTGTGTTTCGTGTAGGTACTTTTTTTTTTGGTTTTTTTTTTCTTTTTTTTTTTTTTTTTTTTTTGTTTTTAGTTGCCTTTTTTTTCTGCGCTCTTTTTTTTTTATGTTTTTTTTTTTTTTTGTTTTTTTTTTTTTTTTTTTTTGTTTTTTTTTTTTTTTTTTTTTTTTTTTTTTTTTTATTTTTTTTTTTTTGTTTTTTTTTTTTTTTTTTTTTTTTTTTTTTTTTTTCTTTTTTTTTTTTTTTTTTTTCCTTTTCTTTCCTTCTTCCCTTCGAAGCTCGTGGCCCTTATCGCGTAGTTCTTCGGCATCTATGGCTCTCACTTGCCGCGACGCACGCCCTCCCAGCTTCACATTAGACGTTTTAGTTATCCCTCCTCTGTGGCTTGGACGGCTCTTTCTTCTGGCGGTCGCATGCTTTAGTTCTCCCATTTTGCCTTCTTCACCGAACTCACGCGACACCTACCGAGCGATCATCTGGCTTTGGACGCTTTCTTTTCCGGTTTCCGCCGCTTCCTCTGTCCACGTCCTACCTTCGGACTCAGCGCGAGGTCCTTTTGTGCCATTCTGTCTTCCTTCTTTTTCACATGGCCCTTTCCCCCGAACTTTCTTTTGCAGGAATCGCCGTACGCTTTTCCAATGCCTTTTCGAACTTGCTTCTATCTTCCGGGTCTTTCTGCCGCCCCATGCCTCCCCCCCACCCGATCGGCCTCTTTTTGGCCGTCATTGAGCGCGCGAAGGTCGCTTCCTCACGCGTTTTTCTTTCCCAAGGTCTCTGACTCTCCGGTTCCCCTCTTTCTGACCGGGCCCCCTTTTTCGCTACCTGGTCCCTTGGTCATCTTTTGCCCAAGAATCCTCCAAGAAAGTCAATCGGTTTTACTCGAGATCTCAGGCCCTCGCCACCGCTTCGATCACCCCTGGTTCCCTCAGCTTTTTTGGCGTGTTTTTTTGCTTCGCGGAACCCTGGGGCTAAAAGTTTTGAGATGGTTAGCCTGGTGTTCTTTCTCCCCCTCTGTCGATGTTTTTAGTCGACGGCGACCTTTCTCCTCTTTGCGTCCCAATTCTCCTCTTCAGTCATTGCGAGTAATATTTTCTGGCCCTGAGCACTGTTTCGACCCCCCTCTCCCCCGGTAGTCTCTTTACTTTGATGCTTTCTGACTCGTTCTTTTCTCCCTCCTGAGTTTTTTTCGAGTCCCGCCGTGCGTAAATACTTTTGTTGTTCCCTTCGCGTCCTGTTTTTTTATTTGAGGCTCCCCAATTTTCCTTTTCCCCTTTTGTGACTTTTTCTTCGGTCCTGTTTCGCTGACCAGTCTTCTCCCTTTTCCGATACGGCCTTTACTTAGAAACCTGATCCCCGACACGGCATGCCTTCTTTCTTCCTGCGGAGGGCCGCGTTTTTTTTTCGGGGGAATCACGGGTTGATTGGCCTCAGCTTTTTCTGTCATCGCCCTCCCCTCGACTTTGTCAAAGATTTGAGTAGGCAATTGTCACGGAGGTTCTCACACCTAGACGCTCTTCCCGAAGGGCCAGGCTTTGGCTTGAGTATCTTCTCCCAGAAGGTGCTTTTCCCGTATAGTGTTGTGGACCCCCCCCTCCCCGGTGCGTCTGCCGCAGCTTCTCGGAGTCCTTTTTTCAATTCCCCCATGAATCTACTGACCCCCCACTCTCCTCCAGTTCCCATGCGCGCTAATTTCCCCCCCCCCTTTGGGCGTTCCGGCGCTAATGATTTTTTAGCTGCGGGTTGTGACCTCCAAATGTCAATCCTGATTGCGTGGTTGTTTTCTCTTAGTAGAGTCAGCTTAACCACTTAGTTTTTTCAGCGTCCACACCGCCCCCAGGTCCTCCCTCAGTTGCTCTCGTCTTCCCCCCCCCCCTTTACGCTTGCTACGCATGTATGAATACCTATAGCGCCAATTCGGTGGTGTCACTTCGTTTTGCTTTTTCATCTGTTCCCTAATCCTGCCTTCGCCTGTACAGTTGTTTCCCCCTTTTTTTCCCGGTTTCGTTTGTCCGATTCCCGCTTCTTGAATGTTTTTTAGAGAGCTTTCTGAAATGTAACCATAGATTGGTCTTCCCCAATGATTTACGTACCTGTATCGGCTTTTAATGGCCTCTGCGGCATGCTATTTTCCCGCGAAGGGGACCAGGGTTTTTCTTTTCGTGATATCGATCGCGGCACGGTCCCCAACGTATAATTCTTGGCCAAGATGACGGCGTTTTGAATGCGAGTACAACTCTTCATCCAGCGGTGGGTGCAGTATTCTGCGGCGATCGGGTCGATCAGACTTACCATGGCTCGCTCCTCTCTGTGTCCTTCTTTCAATTTCTTCACTCATGTTAACACCCGCCCTTGTCCGACCCCCGGTTCCTCCTGAGTTTTTCTTGGTCCCAATTGGTCCCCCCGGCGCTTGTTTGACACCCTACTTTTTAATTTTTTTTGCAGTTCTGGCCGCACTTTCTAGTGGACTGGTTTACCCTGTCCTTTTGCGGTGGCCGCCTTTCTCCGGAACAGAATTCGTTCATGCTGTCTGGTCCCCTCGTTCTTTCGCCGTTGATGGCCTCGACACATTCTTCATTTTCACTTCGTTCCGATAGCACCCCTTCTGGGAGCCCCCGATGGGCGCCCTTTCGCAAGGTTGGGGTGGTTTAAGTAGCGCGCTGAGTTTGAACCTTTGTCGGCTATTCCTCAGCAAGCTGAGGTTTCATATCGCTGCGCGTCTTTTATATTCTATGTAGACCCGTTCGGTTCCTTTTTTTTTACTCGGCTGCCCGAACAGCACACGTTCCGTGGTGGCAGACTTTTCTTGTTGAGACAACACTGCCCGCATTTACCCATTGGTTATAGACCTCGGGTTCCAACCCTCGGTCTCTTATCCGACCGGTCGACCCCAGTTCTGTATGGGTTGCCCTCCATTTTTTTTCACCTATACAATAGTTCTTCTTTACGTCTTTTCTCTGCATTTTTAGTTTTTGAGGACTGGCCGGCCGTCAATATTTCTTGCTTCACACCAGAGGTGCTATTCTCCTCGGGGCACTTGGAGCAGGCCGCTTGTTATCTCATTCCGTCACTCCCTTATTACCTCCCCTACCACGAAGTAAACCCTTTTTTTCCGCGAGCCGGAAAGTTTCCTTCCCCACTTGCGACTTTTCCTGCCCTGGACTTTGATATTTTTTGATCTTTTTCCGTCTCTTGGTCCTCTTTTCCCCCCTGATTTTGCGCTCCGCAAACTTGCATTTCAGATCGCCTTGGTTCTTAACTCTCTGCGATGACGCTTCTATTCTTCCCCATCGTTTCCCTCCCTTTCGCCGCCTCATTTGTGATCTTTTCCTTCGTGCTCATCCTGTTCCTCGAAATCACACTTTTTGACAAAGCGTGGTTGATAGTCGAGATAGCCTATTCCCCTTGCCTCGCACCTTTTTTGACCCTTGTTTCCTTGAGTTCCACTTTCCTACCCATTTTTATACCTTGATTTTGGCGTAGAATCTCTCTCTTGTCTAATCCATTGGGTGTGTTGATGGAGCAAAGACGACCCCTCCACCCTCCCCCCCGGTCTCAGCCCTTTTTAGACTGGACATATTTTCCGTTCTCACCTCGACCGTTCTTCTCTGTGCGCTTACAAGGCCATCTAGCTCCATATCCGACTACTTGTACAGCCCACCTTTTTTTAACTTTTCTCCCAGCGTTCGGGACGATTTGTGCTATACGCCATATTTGTCTTTCACCCTGCCTTTGCGTAATTTGATGGTTATATCGTCGCGGTTAGTCGCAATTCGGTTTTTCTTTCCCGCCTCCGTCCCCTGTCGGAATGTCACCTTCCACACGCGTACTTCTGATTCGTTCATCTGAGGCAAGTACCGCCCCCATATACAGGGTAGCAACCTTGTTCCCATTTCCCCCCACTTCTCTTTCCGGAATTTTCTTCCCGTTCTCTCCTGTTGGGAATTGTTTTTCCTTTCGGCTCGCGCGGAGTGTTTACTTCGTTGTCTTTCGTAATTTCTTCACACGGCCCCCCCTTTGGACTGAGGGCCGGCACTTTACGGTCGAAGGACTTTGTCTAAAAATCTCCCCCTCTTTCCCCCCCGGACTCATCCATTCGCCGGCCAATCAATCCGTGTCTACTTTTGGCGACCGCGTCTTTGACGGTACTGACTACCCCTTCCGATTTTCATTTGACCTGCGAATTTCTGTTCTCTAAGCCTCCCTCCGACCTTGATGTTCGTGCACGGACAAAACCTCGTCCGAGTTCCCAGACCCAACCCCCGTCTCTCTAGGCTCCTTTCTTGCCCGCTCCATAAACCTTTCTGCCACTTTTTATTCTATTCGCTCGAACCCTGGCACAAGCACGTAGAAACTTTCCACCAGCCCTGGTCGATAGTGGTGTTACAATGTTGTGAACCCGCCCCTTGGTGGTTGCCCGCCCATGCCCTCCGCGATGTGCGACAGCCTCGGCGAATTCTGTGTCGGGTAAGCTTGTACCGAGGACCCATCTGACCCCCCCTTTTACTTTTTTTTTTTCACTGCATTGTCCCCCCCCGCGGTCCCCTTGACCCCCGTGTGTAAAAGAGACCTTTCTATCTCATTTGGTCCCTGGCGTTTCTCCGGCTCATCGCCATTGACAAGAGAGCTTGCCTTTTCTTTCCCTCCGCCAGCGTCACCGTGATGGTCTCGATGGGGTGTGGCTTCATGCAAATTACTTTTCTCTCTTTCTTCCCTTTATATCCGATTTCTTTCATTTCGCATCCCCCCAACACCCCCTCCTGGCACAAGCATTGCAGAGGGCCTCCCGCGCGATAACGTAAAAGTTCCTGATTGTCAGCCAATCCTCTTTTCCTCTCCTTTCCAGAAGATTTCCCTTTACCAGTAATTTTCTCCCTTGCGTCCTTGATTGAGGTACAACTAGCGGGGAGACAATTATTTTTAATAACCCAATCGACCTCGTTTCCATTTTATTCGGGGTCCGCTGCACTCACCCGTAGTTGGTGTGTTTGACCCGCAGCTATTTTTCTTTGGAGCGCCCGCAATTTTTTTTCCAGCTTCCCCCTATACTCATGATATCTACACGCTGAGCCCTGTTTACTTCGTAGTAAGACGCTTAGATTTTTCCTTCTGACCCTCCGCCTGTACAGCTGCCGGCTGTCACCGCAACTTAACATTGGGTACGATCGCCCTTCGTCTGAACCGAGAGCACAAGTCAATGCCTCGGAAGCCTCCAAGGCAGGCATTTCCTCTTTTTCCAGAACTTCCTTCCGGGTGGCTAGTTTTTTTCTAGTCCGGGCTCGTGGATTTGAACCGAAGGAGGGAGGGACGGACACTCCCTGTAAGCACCGGAATGGCACTTCTCTTCCAACTCTTCCGATGCGCGTCTGATCCCTTGTCTTCCACGCTCCTTGACACGCCCTGCCGAAGCCGACGCTCGCCCTCCTTGGCATGAGTTTCACAGGAGCAGTTTTTGTGCCTTCCCGGCTCTCCTTTGTACCTTTCCCCCCTTGCCGCCGCGCCCCCAAGCCCACTTCTTCGCACGCGTGTTTCGCTTCGAGCCAGAAAGACAACCACCAACGGTTCTTTACTGCCCCCCCCCCCCTTTGACGTTTGCCACTGTACCCCATCTTCGCTCCCCCTCAGCGCGACCCGGTTGTTGATTATCAACCAGAGTAACCCCTCGGGGCCGCGGGATGTACTCACCTCTTCCCCCATTTTTACACTCGTTACCCTCCCTGCCCCCCAATCCCTTTTTCCACCCACACAGGCGATTTTTTTTTGTGATAAACCCTTCTGACCATCAGAGATAAGCGCCGTAGCGCCCCCCTTTTACCCCTCGTCCACTAAAAATCTTGGTTACATCGCCCCGACCAAGCTCTGAACCACAGAGCGGCAGAAAGAGATATGCCTCCAGACATGTTTCGCGCTCCCTGTTTGATTTTTTATATTGTCGTGTTTGTTGCTCGCGGCGCCGCCACCGCGGGAACTGTACTTGGATTTGGTTCGGACTTGTCTTTGAGAGGTTTATTACGTTACTTTTCGGTCAGGCCGTTGACTGCTGCGTCCGTCTTCATGTCCCCCCACGAATTTGTGCACTTCTTTTTTTATCCTGCGTCCTGTGTACCTCGCGTTTGGTATTATGGGGCGGCCTCCCGCAAGTGAAACAGTGCTTGTGCCCTGTCTTCTCGGTTCGTCGGCAAGGTCTTTTGTCTTCTTGTATCTCCCTTTTACGCAGACACGCGCTCGTTCGGGGTCTGACCGTGGAAAATGCCGCCTATGAACGTTTTGATCCCCCCCCCTCCTTTTTGCAATTCCTTCGCGCTTGTACCCGCTTTTTTTTCCCGACCTGGGGGCTTTGCCGAAAGCTCATTATTTCGTAGATCACACACCCCAGGTTTTTCCTCTTTAGGTGGCGTTAATTCATAGAGTCCGGTCCAACGTGCCTTTCCTCGTGTGCACATTTATTTCCTCCGATCCCGTGCCTGGAACGGCTCTATTGGACCCCTTGTATTTCCTCACCGGATCGTCTCCCCCGTTCTTTCCCATCCTTTATTTCTTATTTTTTGAACTAGGTGGAATGTTGCAGCTTCAAGGCCGGGCACTCTTGATTGCAACGATGTCTGTCGCTGTGTTCATCCCGGCCCACTCTCCCTCCGTTGTTTTATAGGATATTTTTTCCCTTTTTTTTTCCCGTCCCCCCTCGCGTTTGGCAATCATTGCCCGGCCTTGACCTTCTTCCCCGGCGGCATTACGGCCCCAACCCTCTTCCCACAGGCACTATCACGTCTCCCGCTTCATCTGTTTCGCCTCCCTTTCTCCCTATACCCAGGTTCCCCCTTTCAGGTCCATCCCCCCCTATCTGGCTGAGGGGTGCACCGGAAAGCTCGTCAAGAGATTCTACTGGGCGCATTAGCGATTCGGATTCTCTAATTGCGCCACGCCACTTTCCCCTTATCTGCGCTGTGGCGCATTGCGTGCGTTTCCGAGGCGACGAAATTCTATGAAGAGCTGATCTCTCTTGATCGCTTCTCGGGCTTTATTCACCTTCCTTTTTTCCGAGCCCCCTTCCCGGACTTTATTTTGACTGGACCAATCCCCTGTTACCTTGCCCTGTTTTGAAAATGGAAGCTAAGGACTCAGACTGCCCTGACCACCCCGTTTCCCCTTTACTGCTGCCGTGCAAACCCCCCTCTTGGCGTCGCCTGGACGTCGGGGAGAGACTCGGGCCGAATTTTTCAAGACTTCTCTTGATCAGGGCGGCCCCTGACGCTTTTTTCATCTTGGACCGGTCACTCGCTCGAGGATGTCATCTGCTAACAAATACTGCCGAAAGAAAATTTCCGCGTCGGCGATCTTTTATTCTCCAACACTTCATTCTACCAACGTCCCCAGTTCATCTCCTCTCTTCTGGCTTTTTTTCGCTGATTCCGCTGTGACCTGGTTCCACCGGTGAGCTGTTTTCTGCTTCGGGCGTATAATGACATTTTTATCCTCCGATTGGCCACGTTCCGCTGACTTCATTTTTTTTCTTGCCCGCACTTTTTATTCGCATGTCGGCCCCGCAGTAATGATTTCGTAATATTAGGGCACCCGCCCTTTGGAGTCGAGGGCCATTTTTTTTGTATTCTCCGACTAGTCAAACCCTGCGAGGGAGCAAGAGTACCGGGAGGACCATTTCTTGGGTTGTTCTTTCTGGCCTTTTCTTTTCTTTTCTGCACACTCGCCCGGTTCCCTCTTTTTTGGTCTTCTCTGCTTTTTTTCGAGGTCTTTGCGTTCTCCAGCAGTTTTAAAATGGCCGATTCGGCCCGGCCTCTCCCTGCCATCAGTGGACGACACGGATCGGACTCCTATACCTCCGGATTCTTTTTGGGGGACTTTCCCCCATGCTCAGATCTTTACTATGCTGGTTATCGTATCGAAGGCCAGTCGACTGTTGCTTCCACGATTTGAGTCTGCTATCCCGGAGGTTTCCCAATCATTGAAATCCTCCCCCCTATTCCCTATACTATCATCGATCTCCCTGTCGGGCAGTCGCCGGAATTGCTTAGTCGGTATCTTTGTTTTTCTCTCTTTGCCCCCCCCTTTGTTTCCTCCTCTTTTCTCGCGCGGCCTGCTCAAGGACCAGTCTACCACGAAGTCAAATTGCTCTATCCTTCAGCTCGGCGTGTCGTTCTATTCCGTCTTATCGGCGCACTTTCAACTGATTTCTCTTTTCCAGGGACATCCTCTTCTGCCACCCCTCCACCGATTGTAAATGCCATGAAAAGGGCGTCGTCCTTACAGGTAGGGACGGTTGTGATCTGAAAAATATCTTAACCTTTGGCCGTCATCGATTTTTACGCCGATGAGTATCCGATTTTTCGCGGTGTCGTAACGGCATCATTCTAGAGCTTCTGATGTCCGCCCTGCTGTCAATGTCGCACGTTACGTATAGGTTCTTCGTGCATCTCTCGCCATGTTTTTGCACGCGCAGGGTCCTGGTTCATTTCTCTGTTTCCTCAATGGCCGGACGCAGGATTGACCTTGGCATGGAGACCAACCCCCCTATGACCACCTTAAGTTCCGTGTGATGATTCCTTTTCCGCTGGCACTGCCTGGTGCCATATAAGGGCAGTTCGCATGGTGCCCGAATGATTCTAGTTTGCTCTTTTCCCCACACATGGACCTCGTGTTTCTGATTTTTTCCCTTCTTTGTCAATTCTATCAATCGGGTCCATTTTGCACCCTGGCCTCGATGAGCGGCACGACGCGGCATGATGGAGCACCCGGTAAGTTTTTTGTGTCGGCATACTTCATTCACCCTTGCTTTACGTTGATTTTCCATTTCCAATTCACAAGATCAGCACCAGTGCGTCGCCCTCTTGGCGACAGGATTCGACCCTTAGTCCCTTGGAGAGAAGATGCCTTTGAGTGCTCATCCCCCTTTTTCCAAGAAAGAGGATATAACATGACTGCGCTTATTTAGAATAGGACCCCTCCGTTGGTATCTCTTCCGGGACCTTTCCCTTACGGTCGATGTGTTGAACTCACCTGCTCGTCCGCCACTCGCACAGGTTCGAACAAAGTTTGCAGATAGGCATTTTTGGTGTACTGATCCCCCTTACACCATACCAGACCAAGATTTGTTTCAGGGGCTGGAGTTTTTCTCACTGGATGTTTTTTTCTATTCGATCTGGGTACATGGCCGGCGCCCGTCCAGTGCCCCCCTTTCCCCGCCCCCCTTGGTCCCCGGTTCCCTGGTAGGCCATTTTAGATCACTTCCCTGTACCCCTACCCCCACCCCAAGCCCGCCCCCCTCCCAACTGCACAACACCAACAAACAGCCTCCAATAAAATCCGTAACGTCCCATCCTCTACTTTTTTCTTTACGTCTCTTTTGACTTTGTTACCAAGTAGCCACAGACTCTACAGTACCTCCTTCTCATTGCGCATGGATATCGGGGACTAAGAGAAGTGCGTTCTCGTGTAGATTGGTCGCCTCAGACTTCCCTTTTCCCTCTTTCACGAACACATCTTTTTTTCTTCTTATCTAGCATGCCGCCCTTCACAGCCCTTAAACACTGTCGAGAAATCAACCAGCCGTCACCTGCGTTCTCCTATGTATTTCGGTCTCTTTCATGGGGTGATTTTTCCACCCTCGTCTTCTGGAGCAAAATTGGTCTGAAAACAGGAGGTTTATGGCACGTCACGACGATAGCGCCGCCTTGACAAACACACCAAGAGTCACCCAGAGTCATAGTAAAAGTAGTCTCGCGATGCCCCTGCTGATGACGGTTTGCTTTTTACTTCCTAATCTCCTCTTATAGATCTTTGAGAGTTCTCTCCAAGAACACAATCCTGGTAATCATTTTCGGTATCGTCAAGACGACTGGACACTATGAGCGGTCTCCCTTCTTTACTGAAATCGTTCCGCGCACTTTCTTCCTATCAGTCCAACCGCCTGTTTCTTCCAATGTGATGCCTGGAAGCTGTTTCTGTGGGCTGGCGAAAATCTTTCCGGATCCTTCCATGTATACTTTTGGCTATAGCCAGGACTATGTTTAGGCAGCGTCTCGGCGTAACCCCTCGATCTGAACTTTTCCACTTCGCTATCTGAGCCAGTCTGACCCCCAATTTCTTCGCCTTTCCCCCGAAGTATCCACTTGTATCAATGGTCGGCCCCGGGGAAGGCCTTTTTTTTTGGCCGCTTCCTCCGTGCTGTGACGCTTCTTGTACGGGCCGTGAGGATATTCCCTTTCCCGTGCTTTACCTCTGGACTATCCTTCGCCGTGCATGTAGATCAGCCTATAGATTTCAGTTTTTGGTACAACCCCTCCCTTTTTGCCTCTTCCAAGCACTACACGTTAATTTTCGCGGTCTTAACCCCTGACCCTATTTATGGTAAAGGTCTCTAGAGTGTACGTGGGCCTCCCAGTCGTGCCACCGTGATTGTTGTGCCCGGACCCACACATTTTTTTTGGCTTACCCGTTTCAGTAGGCACAATCATGGCTTGCTGATGAGCAGCAAAGGGTCCATTCCCGGCCACGAGCTCTCTCCTTGCGCAGCCCCCTGCTCTTCTCGCTTTTCGGCCTGTGCGATTGGTTTGGCACGAATGTTTGTGATATCCTCCCCACACGGCCCCCCGGGTTTTCATCGCCACCCGCGCTACTTCTTTTTTGCCGGCACCGTGCCGCGCAGGGCAAACGACCAAAATTGGACGATTGCCACACCAGGCCCCTCTTTATCGGTGATCCGGTCTTTGGCCCCCTTCGAGGTCCCCCGATGTCTTCTCTAGCCCCTCTTACCTTCTTTTAACGGGGAAAAAGGACTGATTGGCCCCCTTTATTGGACCGCACCCACCCTTTTTCCTTTTGGACCCGATCGACGTCAGATCTTTTCCACTCTTTGTTTGGCGCTTCCAAGACGCGCTCTTGTGACGTCTACGGTAGCACGAGGCCGTCTGCCCCCCCCGGATTCCCCCCCCTCACCCCCCCCTGGACCCCCCCTTCGCGGGCCATCTCGGTCCGATTTCTAACTTCCCGGCGACCGGTCGTCCGAAAATCGATTTTTTCAGTTCAGAAAGATTTCCCCCCATGACAAAGTATCTTACACCCCTTTCTCTTCCCCTCTCGCTTTCTTGTTACCGATCCCTGGGAGATATATTTTTCATACCTGAGCCGCGGTTCTTCCGGCGTACGCACGTTTCCATACGTCCCCCCAGAGCCTTGAGGTTTTATTCGCACTATTTTCGTTCTCCTCAAAATCAGGGAAGTTATTCGCCTCCTCTTACTCATGAATATCATTCCGACAAGCCGAGCTGCTTATGAGCGCACTTTGACTTTTTTTTATTTACACTCGATCAACAGGCTTGCCTTGGCAGTTGTTTCGGCTTTGTTCGTTTATATCGACTCGGGGGCTTCCCCCTCTTTTCAATTCGATACCCAACAAAGGGCTTTCCGAACGAGAAAAAAGTCCCCCCTGAAGGCGTTCAGAGGAACCGACTCTTCCCCTCGGCCATATTTGACCTTTCACTCCTAGCGAGCTCCCTTTCTCAACCGCGGTGATAGTCAGTTCTAGTGGGGAGGTGAACAGCAGGAGGAGTGGCCTCTCCCCCCGTAAAGCAAAACTCCCATGTTTCAGTGCATTGAGCACAGACCTCCCTTTTTGCTTTTTTTAACGCCCCCAGACAAACCATTGGACACGAGGGAAGATTGCAGATAGCCTAGTTGACGAGTCCGTGGCGGCAACGGGGTGTGCGAATTGCCCCATCCCGGCCAGGTGGCGACCCAGGCTTTTTCCGTTCTTCGCCTCGAGCCATCTCTCCTCCCAGCCTTGCTTCCCCGTTTTTGGTTTCGACCGTCTTTCGGCGCACGAAAGCCAAACACGGTAAGCGACGCTTAACAAACCCCTTTGCTTCTTGTTTTGCGCCCCTCTGCTCAGTCTTTCCCGCTCCACCGGCTGATCTGCGAACAGCGTTCCCCCTCGGAACTAACGGGAGAGGGCGTGCTTACGTGGCCAGAACCCTAGTATTCCGGCCCTACTCCTTGTTGACAGTGGAATTTGGAATTTTTTCCTTTTGGCTGATGCACATGACTCCCGTGCCTTTGGCCCCCGGCAGGAAATGTTATTTACCACTATTTTCACTTTCCAATTGAGGTACAAATCCAGCGACTTTTCCACTGGTGATTTTCCCTTCGGTCATTTACTGAGCCATAGAGGCGACACCAGAAGAGGTAAGGCTTCACTGCTACTGGCGCGAGCTTTCTTACAATGTCCTCCACTTTAGGGCTCATTTGTCACGCAGAGAATACTGTTCTGCTCCCCTCTTGGGTTCTCATCCTGGAGGTCGGCTAGGACAGTGAGGTAACGCGAGGCGTTTTCAGCTTTTGTTGAGTCTTCGGCGCTGCGTTGAAATTTTTCGTTATCCCCCCTCTTGATGCTCTTCGTATTCTAACTTCCGCCCAGCGTAACTGGGCCGCCCTGAAGAAGATGTTTCCGGTTGATTGCGGTTCACCCCTGTTCCTGTGAAGTTGTTTTTTCCAGCGTCTTTTTCCTTCCCCCCTTTTTGGCCATTGGCAGTGGCAAAGTCTGTTTCCACCCGAGATTGTCCGCCGGTTCCATGGCAGCGCCGGTTCCTTGCGCTCGTTCCGGGGTTTTCTGCCTGCGCGGTGCTTTCTCTGACGCGATCCCAACAGCTTCTTCACGCTACTTCGTAGCCGGCCGGGAAAGCCGCATGCCGCCCTGAGCTTTGTTGCTTCCCGCGCCGATAAACTCCATCGGCGGTGTCAGTGTTTTTTGGCCTTGGTCTATTTAGATTCCGGCCCACGGTGAATACCCGATAGCGCCCAAGCTCTTCATCGCTTCGAGGCATGTCCGGTCGTCCCTATTTCCTGTGCCGCCCTGCTCTTTCTTTCTTTTTGTCTAGGTTTTTTTTCCCTTCTTTGATCATCGATATTAAAGTTCGTGATAGTGCCGGGGAAAACTCGTTGCCGGAATGTTTCGCTCCAAGAATTTCAAGGCTCGCTCCTTTCCCAGGATCTTGCTTTGTCGGTCCTGTGCGGTTTTCTGTTTCTCTCTCTTCCCTTTTTTTGTTGTTTTTAGTTCACGGCCGTCCGACACACGAGCGACAGCTCCCGTGGCAAATTAATTCGTCCGGCCACGGCCTTTTCCCGTTCCTCCTTTCCTCCAACTCCCCCACCCTTATGCTTTATGACTTCTCGTAATAACCTGAAGGCGAAAATTCCTTTCCGATACCCGGGTTTCCCCCCCCGTCCTCGTCCCTTTTCCTTCCATGTTTTGCATTTTTTTCACGCTGTGACCCGCTCGAAGTTGACTGACAGGCTGGAGTCCTACCGTATTCACCCGTTCGGACTCGATTTATTCGTCTGCGCCTTGCTCCCTGCGTTTTTCCAGATTTGTACTTGAGTAAGACGAAATCCGTGAGCTTTCGTCTTTTCCCCTTTGGGTTTTTACTTCCCTCTTTCTGCGTTTCACGCTTTCCGGGCGTAGACCTGAATTAGAGCGGGTCCCTTCGCCTCCTTGATTTGATCGATTGTGTGATTTTCTAGCTCCGGTCTCCCCCCGGAAAGTTTAGAGAGTACGTCCTCGCCATCCTGTTGACACCTGTTGCTGCCAACTGGACCTGTTACCTTTTTTCCTCCTCAGGATTCGGTTTTTTTCTGAATAAGAATTTTGTCGTCCCATGTTTCTCTCCCACCCCTGCCACCCGCACACGGCCTCTCAGGCCCCCTTTTTTCCGGGTGTCTCCGGACGAGGTGCGCTAAGACTTACCCCGTACTTGATCAGGCTCCCTCTTTCTTCGTCTCCTTTTCCGCCCTGTTTTGACCCTTTCTCCGCTCTCGATACGCAGCGGTCTCACTTGGTCATCTGAACGAACCCCATAATAGACCACCCTCCCCTCTTGTTTTTTTCTTCTAGACATAGCCCTTAAATGAGCAATTGATTTTAGCCCTTCTTCCCGTCTAATCATTACCGTTTGATTTTTTTTCTTTCCTGTTTTCCTTGGGCCCTTTAACAGGTTTTGCGCTTTGGTTAGACTGAGGTTCATTTTGTCTGTTGAAGATTTTTTTCCGGTTGCCTCGTTTGTAGTCTTTTTTTTATGGTTTTTAGGCACAAATTCTCCTGTAGTGGGTAAAGTAATGAATTCCGCGTACTTATGTTTTCTTCTCCCTACTTTCTCCTGTTCTTGGGGGAAGCTGTTGCTCCGGCCATAGAGAATGTGTTGTGCGTGCACGAGCCCGGATTTTTACTTTTCATTTTTGCGTCTTTTTCCTTCCACTTTCTTTTGTTGTTATCGAGTACTTTTTGGATTTCTTTGGCCGAAAGAGACCTAGGTGTTGGTGTCTTCATTTCGGCTCCTCGTGTCCTTTTGGCGGGTTTTGGGGTTCTTAGGCTTATGTTGGTTACGAAACCTTTTGATTCCGGAGTTTCGACCCCCCTTCTCAGACACTTCTATTTTTTTTTTTTGTGATCTTCCTAGTTGGGGTTTTCTCATCTTCCCGTTGGGGTGTTTTTTTCGTTTAAGGCGCGGGT
>Ga0179593_1313134_pt1 | contig 24424 bp, 38 predicted proteins | sample CZODoug2_1_08_16_FD_185931 | JGI IMG/M metagenome (GOLD analysis project Ga0179593, IMG submission 185931) | Vadose zone soil fungal communities from Angelo Coast Range Reserve, California, USA - CZODoug2_1_08_16fungal (PacBio error correction) | ecosystem: Environmental > Terrestrial > Soil >... | reverse complement strand
CCAAGCAGTTTGCTTTTTCCTACCTTTACTTGGACCTCCCCCCTTTCAAGAGGATTAACTATGACAACCAATTTTTACCTTCGGGAGTGCTCCTGTTAAGATGTTTGTTCCTTGCCCACATTGCTCCATCACCGTCCCCCCGGACTTCAGGCGATCATCTTCCGCCGTCCTTCCCAGAGCCTTCCGTCGCAATCGTCGCGTATCCTCTTTTCCTAGGGAATTTCTCCAACCATGAATCGCTTGGGTTTTTTTGACATGCTGACCATTGTCCTTTGTCCGCCCTTTTGCGTTCCCCCCCTTTTTGCCCTGCTCTCGCAGGCTTCCCGAGGTTTCCTCTCCCTCAAGTACTTCCCCTCCGATTATGAGTCCTGGTCACACAAGTGATGTCTTCTGCTTTCTGCGCTTTCTCCCCCCAGTCAAGATGCGGTTGGGATATTTTTTTGAAGTATTGCGCGTCCTCTCTAGTCCATCCTCTTGAGATCGCTTCTGTCCAATTTTTTTCCCTCCTCTGGCAGTTTCATTAGGGTTTTTCTTCCTACTGCGATGCTGAAATGAAATTTTTCATGATCCTTGTCTTCTTGCGGGCTTCGTGATTTCAAAAAAGGAGCGTAGATTAAGTGTTTTCCGCAACTTCGCAGAGCCCCTCTCCTTTATTCTATTTTCCAAGGATTCCCCGCGCGGTGTTTGCTTATTCCCCCGAACGTCCTGATGTGGGATACCCAAGTAGCTTCTCTTCGCCTATTGCGCCAAACCCCTCCCACCAGACGCCTATGGGAACCACCTTACATTCGGCTTTTCAGTTCTGGGGCCGGGCGTGAGTTTGTCCGCCACCTTTGCCTCCATGTTTTGTGGAGAACTCACTCTTAGAACCGGAAGGACTGTACCCCTCCGCCCCCCTCTGGGAACCGCTCCGAAGACTGTTATCCCCCCCCCTTCGCTTCCCTTTTTCCTTCATTTTTTGCCTCCTCCGTTTGGATTTCCCCAAGTCTAGACCTGCCCCTATCTTTCGGTGTTCCCTTTCAATAGGGGGATCACAAAGTGTATTTATTTTTCTTTCCTTCTTTTTTTATTCCCCCTGCCCCTATTCGTATTCGTAGCATTCCCCTCTTTTTTTTTATGCTCCATTCTTCTTTTCCCTTCCCTCCCTATTACCCACCGTACTGTTATCTCGTACCATGAATTTATCACGACCCGCCGCAAGGGGGGTTAATTGGCTTTTTTCCCTGGCTCCCGTTGAGTATACTGTGAACCTCTAGATTATCGCCTCATATAGACCTATCCCCCCACCGCCCCCCCCTCCCATACAACCCCATTCATTTTTCCACCTTCTTACCCCCCCTCCCCCCCCCTTTCCACCGTTTCACCCTTACTACTTTTTTTTTAACCAACGAGATTTTAGGCTGCAATGCCGACTTGGCGCGTTCTTCGCCCGTGCTTCTTTTCACATCATATCCATTTTTTCCTAGTATATAGAGCTTCTCTGTGCACCTTCACTTGCTGTAAATCTGCCTGTTATTATTCTTCGTGTGTCATCCCCCCCTTGCTCTTTTTTTGATTTTTTTTTTTTCCTATCTTCTGGTGATTTTTTTTCCCTTTTCCACGTGTTAGCCCCCCGTAATGCCTGAGTTTTTTTTTATCTATTCTTTTATGAATTCCGGGTAACTAGTCCCCCTTCTTCCCCGGTTCTTGTATCATTTCCTTTAGGCTTTCCCCGCCCGCTCTTTTCCTGTGTTGGCGAAGATTCTGTTATATTAGCTGTTCTCAAACTTTCTTTTCACTCTTCTCCCGGAGTCCTTTTTTCGTCGATGTCTCCTCTTTCCCCATTTATGTCTGGGCAGCCCTTTGGGTTAGCTTGGGCCACTGTTTCCGTTATCTAATGGCGGACCCAAGCTACATCGCCCCTGCGGTATCTTTTTTTTTTCCCCCATCCCTGTTCCTTTCCCTTTATGTGTGTACCCAGGTATTATTAAGAACAACTTGGTAATTGTCTGGTCCCCCCAAAGGTTTTTCTTTTTTTTTTTTTCCTAACGGTAGAACTTCCGCCTCCTGTTCTTGATACCCCCCCCATCTCATGGGGGCCCTCCCAATTAGCGTTTCCCCAACGAGGACTGCGTTCTTTCTTGCCAGTTTCGATCTCCCCCCAATGCCCTCCAGAGATCATCCTCCAGTCCAGAGGTTTTCTTACTCTTTTACGACGCAGTTAGGACTTAAAATTTTTCTTTTTTCCCATTAACCCCTCCGTCCTGTCGTATGGGATTGCCCTCCTTTTTTTTTCCCCGGAATAGTTTTTTGTTTTTCCCCGGATATTTTTGTATTTCACTCTTTCGCTGTTTGCCCATCGTTGATTTTATGGAAGTTGTCCTCGTTCCGACTGACCTCCCCTTTCTATCTGAAATTTTATGTCTCTTGTTTTATCCTAATCCCCCCCTCTGCAACCAAATTTTTTCCGGAGCCCGGTTTGACCATCTGGTGGTTACCCTCTTTTTTTGCTTTGTACTTCCGTTGTGCTGTTATTTTACCCCTTGTGCCCGAGTTTCCCCCCTCTGTGAGTCTTGTTATGCTCGAACTCCCTTTTGAACCTCGTTTTTCGTTTTTGTTATTTCAAAGCCGTCCGTCTTTTTTGGTTGCCGACGACTCCTCTGTCCATTTTTCTAGTCTGGCGTTTTTAACTCTCCGCATCGCCCTCACGGATTTTAGCCATTGCACAATCTCTTCGTCTCCCCCCGCGCTCACCCCGTCTTTTCACTCCCGGTTCCCTCTCTATTTCCAATAATAGTTTTTGTGAGAGAGTTACGTAGTGTGCCCCCCCTCCTCAGTTTGCTGCGATCCTTACCGATTTTCCGTCCAATTCCTCTTTGCTGTAGCCTGATATGTGGATTCTCGTTTTTTGCTTCATGTTGACAGCGAATTTACCTGAAGCCTCCACCCCCTCTTCTTTCCCCCCCCTCCTTTGACTCGAGGTCGATCAATAATAGGATCCACGTTTAATTTTTTTATCCCTCTTCAGTGCCACATTGCCCCTTTTTTTTCTACTCCCATTCCTTTCCTTACCCATAAAGTTTCTTTTCAGGTGACACGTCCCCCCCGGTAACAATTCTCCCTCTCTTTCCCCCTGGCTGAAAACTCCTTCATAATGGCCATGTTCGATGATTTTTTTTACTTTTTCTTCTTTTCTTGTTTTTTTTTAGAGTTTTTCTAGACGTTTTGTACCCTGGCCTCACCCCTTTTCTTTTTTTGTGCAATCTTTCCTACGTGCAAGAGTGAAGTTCCCCCCAAACTTTTCCACCCTACCTAAGAGCTTTTTTCCCAGTTTTCCCCTTTGAAACGACCCTTTCCCTGACGATCGTACTTTTCCCCGATTAACAGTACTTAGTGTGGTTTCATTTCACTTATTTTCCCTTATCTCATTTTTCATCTTTTTCTCCGGACTGCAAGCAGTGATTCAATGTAGGTTTTTCCCTCGATAATTTTTTCCCCCTTTTTTTTTTTGCTCGTCTTTCCCGTTGAGCTTCTCCTTTTTTTCCCTTTTTGCCCTACTGTTTGTCCCAGATCAGTCAGACTTATTTCTCTCAAGCTTCCATCCTGTTTCTCCCGAATGGTTGCACCCCCCAATCTCCATGGTGCGTTTAACTCCTCGCTCTCATTTCCCTGCCCCAGGACTTTTTGAAACAGTCTTTTTCCAAACTTCCACTATTTTTAGTCCCTCTTTGAGTCTTTCTCCAACCCATCTTTTCCAATCTCTCCTTTCTTTTCCTTCCAAACAATAGTCCAGCCCGGATAATTTCTTCCCCTACTTATTCTCGGCATCATTTTTTGTATTTTTGCTTTCGACCACCCTCCTATTTGATGGTTTCGCTTTTCGTCTTTTTTCAGGTTCCCTCCTCCCCCTTACTGTTTATAATTTACCCTTTTTTTTTCCCTCAAAAGTTCTTCTACCTTTAAGAAATAGATTTCGCCCGATCCCCGATCTCCTTTCTTATACTAACCGCATGACCAGATTGGTGCTCTTTCGGGATTTCCAGGCCTCTACTTGCCGTGATCTTCCTATCCCCCCTTACTGCATTCCCGTTTCTTCCTGCCCACTCTCTTTTTTTCTTTTATTCCTTCCCTAATCTTCTTTCCTTTTTCATCTTGGCATTTTTCGATCATCGCGCGACATCCCTCTTCCTCTATTGGTCTCCCTTCCTTTATCCATGCAATTTAGAGGGTGCGCCAAGTTTTTCCCCTCCAGGCTTTTTTGGCCCGACTCCTGTCTTATACTCGCCTCCTCCTCTTTCCTTTTCCCAAATTAAACCAACAAACCTCCCGTTGCTTTCCGGTTTTGCCCCCCTCGTCTTTTTACCTTTTCTCTTCCCCCCTCCTTGTCTTACCAGTTTTCCCGTGGACTTAAACGAAAGTCTTTTTCCCTTGTTTTCCTCTACTCGGTATGTTATTCACTTTCCCCCCTCCTCTGCCTTTCCTTATTTTGCTATGTGATTTTAACGCATGCAGAACTTTTTTCCGGTGTTTGTCCCTTTTTCCCATTCAGTTTCCCCAAAACGACCTTAGTGTGAATTATTTCGCCAATATACTGCTTCTATTTCACTGTTTCCTACCTCCCCGAGACCCCCCCTTTTAGTATGTCCTAGTGGATTCCCCCCCTTTCCTTATCTCGAGTTTCTTCTTTTTTTTTTTTTTGATTTCGTTTCCCCCCCTTTTTCCTGGTTCCTGCATACTGATTTTTTTTCCTTGTTTTCAATATGAGAGTTTTTTTCTCCTCCAACTACCCCTCTTATCCCCTTTCCAGTGCTTTTTCCGACTCCCCGACCTCTTCTCCTCCCTCCTTTTTTTTTTTTCTCCCTTTAGTTTACCTATGAACACCCAGACATCCTTTTTACTGAGATTGGGGTCCATTTTGCCTTCCCCTCCCACCCACATATTTTTTCCAAGGATTCGTTCCTTTTTTTTATCTTTTTTTCCCTCCACACGTCACGATTATTCCTTTTCCTCTTCACTCTATGACTTTGAAGCTTCTTAAACTTTCTTTTTCCCCCTCCCTCCATATTCAGTCCAGGATTTTCGTTCTTTTTCCTTCTGTCAACCTCTCGGTAGAGGTTCTCCCCCCCCTACCCTTTCTTTTCTTTTGTACTTTCTGCTATCTCTTCCTGCGCTGTTTATTCTTCCCCCCGACCACTCAAGACTTTTGCAGTAGCTTGCGCATTTTGATCCGCCCCTTTTGATGATTTCCCTCCCTTCTTTCCTTTCCATCTTGCTGGACATTTCCCATCCTTATTGCTTGGACATCCTGCAATGTATGATTTTCGTTTTCTTCCTTTTTTTTTTCCCTTCCCCTTTTTCTTTCCTAATTGAGTGTTTTTGACTGAGGTACTCGTTTTTTTTTCAGGGCTCCTCCTTTTATCAAGCTCCACAGCTTTCGTGAATTTGTTTAGAATTGATGATTTCTTTTCCACACATTTTGAGTGTCCTCTACCCTCGTACACTTAGATGTTGCCCTCTCAAGGGCGTTCAGCCCGTAGGTCTGTTTTTGTGCGGATCCAATCTTTTTATCCTGCGTACGCGTTTCTCTTTTTTCACTCGGCCCCCCCTTGTTTACACCCCCATGCCCCTTTTCAACATGGTTTCTTTTCCAAAGTTTTTATCCAATGCTTCATCTTTTTTCCATGTTGCGTTTTTCTTAGTTTCGTTTCCTTCCGGCCTTTCCCCTCCCAACGGTGTTACTTTATCTGCATGATGAGACACGACAGGGATTCTTCCTACTCGGGTATCTCCTTTGACGTCGTGCTATTTTACCGTTAAGGATTGTCCCCCCCCTCCTCTGCTGTCCCCCCTTTTTTTTTTGAGGTGTCCTTTCTCTCCCCTGCTGAAGACAGGCGCATAGTCCACTTTTGCTTAGAGGGCCTTCCAGGGACTACTCCCCCTAATCATAGCTGACCCCACCCGCGCTTCTATTTTTTCCTTCCCTTTTTTTTCCCTCTCCTCCTCTTTTTTGCGTTGAGATAACCAGAGTCCTTAAAGTTCCCCCTTAATTCCCTTGCTTCTTCAATGTACCAATTATTCCCCCGATTTTATATTTTACTTCCCCCTTTTTTTATTCGTTTTTCTCCCCCTTCATATTTTTGGAAAGCCTTTAGCTCAAGCCCCAGCAGCTTTCCTACCCCTACGCCCATATTCTTATTTCTTTCAATTGTAATACAGCTATATTACCCCCCCTTCCTTCCACATTCATTTCTCTTTCCCGAAATTGGGGTTTGGGGCAGATATCTTAAATTCTGTTTTTCCATATTTTGTACCTCCCTTTTGCTTTGTTTTCCCACCCCCCGCTGACCGTCGCCTCTTACTCGCGCGTATCCCCCCTTTTTATCCCCTCCCCCCCCCGACCTTTCTTCAACAGCAGCGCCATTTTTTGAAAGAGTTCTTACACCCCAGTGGAGTGTTTCTTGTTCCCCCTTTCATCCGTTCATTTCCTCTACCTTCCTATGTTAGAATGCCTGGATATTGGTTCCATTTAGATAGTACGATCATTGTCTCCCCTCTCCCCCTTTTTCCCAACCTTCGTATCAGGGCCCTCACAAGAGAATTACGCGGTCCTTCTTTCCTTCCTCCTTCCTCCGGTTTTGATTTCTTACTCCCTTTGATCTCCCCTGTTCCTTCCCCCTTCCTCATCGGTTGTTGTTTCCCTTACGTTCGTCTCTGGCATCCTTGTTTTTGCGGCTCTAATCCTACTTTTCTTTTTTCAGAATTTTTTCCGCTTTCGCGTAGGATTGATCCGCCTTTTTTTGTCACTGCTTCTCTTTTTTTTTTGTTTTTCCCCCGTCTTTTTGTGACCCCCTCCTTCTTTTTTCGTGACTGTAGTATGTTTCTTTCCCCGCCACTAGCTTCACTTTTGTTCTCCGTATTCATTTTTCCTTTGGCGTTTCCAGCAGTCTATCCCTCCCCCATCCTCCCCCTCCCCTTTCCCCCACCCCCGACCACCAGTTGACTTTAGGGACTCTTTCCCCAACCCTCTCTTCTGTTCTTTTGGTGGTTGTCCTTTTTTATAGTGATTTTGAATGTCTTTTCCCTCCTTCCCTTTGGGCCCCCTCCAGCCCTTTGCTTCAGGTCCCTTCCCCTTTTCCTTTTTTTTTCTTTTTCCTTTTTCCCCCCTCCCCTTTCCAATTTTTTTTCTAAGATTTTTTTCATCTTCCCACCCTCCCAAGTTGAAACCTCTCTTTTTTCCTCACTCCCACCCCCCCTTTCAACTTATTCCTCGCTTTCCAGAGCCTCTAAATTTTTCCCTTTTATTTCTCCCACGTCGCAACATAGCCCTGTCTCCTCATTCTTCTCTTTTTCAACCTCCCCCTTTTCCCCCCCCTTGCATTTGGACACTGCGATGATTGAATGAATTTTTTTCTTTTCTTTCTATGAACCCCGATGCTACTTCCCTACGCAACTCGCCTGTCTCACTCCCCCCCGATTTATTCTTCCCCCCTGACTCTCTCCCGAAAATGCGCCGCCAACCTGGTTTTTTCACATCCTTGTCACCCCCCTTTTCTCCCCTAGAAGTTCACCGACCCCCCTGCTTTTTCCTCCTCCTTTCCCCCTCCGCCCATCCCCTTGTTTTTCGCATCACGTGGTATGCCATATTGATTTTCTTTCTTTTTTCGAACCTTTTCCCTCCTAAGTTTTAGTTTTCCCATCGTGCAGAGCACGCGATTGAGACTTCTTGTCTTTCTTCTCTTTACTCCCCTTTCCTTCCCAATATGTCAATATGTGGGATGTCCGCTTCTTTAATCTTGAAGGGTCCTTCTCGTTATTACTACTTGCCTCACCCACCATCCCTCTTTTTATCAGGGTTTGGGCTTCATCAATGATGCTCTTCCACCCCCCCCGCCTTTTGTAAGACGAGCGGGTGCTCTCCTCCCCTTTTTGAATTACGTTAATGTTGTTATCGCCACCTCCAGGACTGTACCTTTTTCTCGCAGAACCTGCCAAGGTTTTCTCGTCCGTGCGGCTTGTTATGCACATATCTTTACCCCCCTATTCTTTAATTTTTTGAAGGTATAGCTTGATTTTTGACCTTTCCCGCCCCTTGCCTTTGGTTTTCATTATGTTCCCCCTTCCTACTATTTTTGTCTTTTTGTCACTTTCGCTGCCTTTGTTTCAGGAACTTGGGCTACTTTTCGTATCCTTGCGATCCCCCTCCAACCGATGTTATCTTGTTTCCCCTCCCCCCCCCTTTCGTCGTTTCCTCAACGTCTGTCCTACGATGTCAGTGGTGAACAGATTTAAATTTCCTGCTTCGTTTTCTTTTAACCCCCTCACTCGTATTTTTGATTTCTTTCCTTAGAATCGTCCTCTCCCCCTCTTTTTTCCAGGTTACATTTCATGGTTTTCCCCCTCTTTCGGCTGGATACCCTCCCCCACATCGATTTGCACACCCCACCAGAGCCCCTTATATCTATTTTCTTCCACCCCTTTACCCCCCCCCTTTCTTCAAAGTTCCTCTTTTTCCCTTTTCTCCTCCTCTTTCGATCATTGATCTTTTTTATTTTCCACATTTTTCCACCTGCCCTTCACATTTTTTCCGGCGCTAGGATTTTTTTTGGGTCAGTCCTTTAAATTTAATTCTTAAATCTCCTTTCCTATTGAAGGCTTACTCTTTTTCCTCTTCGCTCATCTTCCCCCTACATCGGATCGCGTTCAGCCGCCTACCCTTTTCTCTTTTCCACCATTTCTACCCCCACACCTCTTTCATGCACTTTTTCCTTTTTTACATTGCTTGGTCAGGTCCTCCCCCCTACTGCTTTCATCCCACACCATCTGTTTAAAGAGAGCCTTTCAACTCTTCCCCCCCCTTATTTCCCGCTTTTTTCTCTCCAGTCTGTTTTATGAGGAAGAGTTTTTTTTTCGCCCATACCATTTGGCTGACTTCCATGGAATCCTCTGTTTTTTTCCCTCCCCCCCTTATCTTGTCTCCCCCGTCTTATGCCAGCCCTCAGATGGTGGGTCTCCTTCTCCCCCTAGCTTGTCGTTTTTGCCCCTTCCTTCCCTAGACCTTCATACTTCATCCCCATCCTTCCTACCAGTTCCCGTAGATTTTACTTCTCAGTTTGCTCTTACTTTATTCTTTCCACCCCAAATTTTTTGTCCACATAACTGACCTCCCCTACTATTTTTTTTCCCCCCTCCTGTTTTTTTTTCTCCTCTAGTGCATTTTTGTGTCCGTGATTTATTTCCCTTTCCTGTCCCTTTTCTTTTTTTTTTTTTTTTTTCTTATCTCTGATACCCTCCTTTACCCTGTCATTTTTTTTATTTTTTTCCTCTCTTTTTTTTTTTTCCCCTTCCCCTTTCGTCCTTTGTCTTTTCTCTGCCTGTATCATGATGGTGATCTCCACAACCCGTCCTTTTGAACTGGTCCCCCTCGCGAAACCTTTTCTCTTCAAATTTTCCCCCTCCATAGCGGCCCGCATCGTATCCGTTCCTTCTTGTGTCTTTCGCGTTTTTCTTAGAAACTATTATTGTTGCACGTGTGTTTCCCCTTTTAGTCGCCTCCCTTCTCCCTTTTTTAAGCCTCCTCTTTCATCCTTCTGCAGTTAGCTCATTACAACATTCACTTTCGACCCCCTCTTTTTTTCCCTTCTGTTTGTCTTTTCACTTCCCGGTAAAATCATCTGTTTTTTTTTTCCATTCCCTTGCTTTTCTTGTACCCGTTTAATTTGGTTCACCCAACCCTGATATCTAAACGTTGTGCGATTCCCTTTGTTCCCCCTTTAGAAGTTACTTTTCCCCCCTAGTTATACTCTCACGACCACCTTTCCCTGCCCCCTTTCTCTCCCTTTCCCTTCCGGTCTTCCACCCTTCGTTAATTTCTCCTTCAAGGTTCCCCGTCCAACATCTCCTCCCCCGTCCCTCTTCAGCTCCTGACCCTCTGTCCACCCCTGGCCAATTTTTCGTTTATCCTCCTTTACCCCGCATCCTTCAGTTTCCCTTTTTTTTCTTTTTTTTTTTTTTTTTTCTTCTAACTTTTCATTGTTGTTCTTTTTTCTGTTTTGTCTTTTTCCTCGTTCTCCGTTTGGATCTATGAACAGAGGGTTTCCCCCCCCCCCTTTTCCCAGCCCTGGTTTCCCCCAATTCTTTTGAATTTTCATTTTTTTTTCTCTTTTTTGGGCCCCATTTGATTCTTCTTACCTCACGTTTTCCCACTTAACTTATTGTTACCACTATCTTCCATTGCCCACTTGTTTCCCCGTCTTTCCTGGAAAGCCCCCTCCTTCTTATACCGTATATTTTCGTTTCTTCTTCACCTATTTCCCCCTCCTTTTTGATCCCCTCCTGTATTTTTCTGTTCTTCAATTGTATCCTTACCGAGTTCTGCTCTTGTTACCACCACGCCCACCTTTCCCCTTCCTTCGTCCTCCTTTTTTTTTTCCTTTTTCCTTCACCCACTAGTTATCTAGCCCCATCAACTTTATCCCCCCCCTCTTCTCACCCCTCTCCCTCATGTTTTTTACCCACCTACTCTAGCCTCCCTTTTTTTTTTCCCCCCCTTTTCTTCCGTCACCCTTCCTCCCTGCCAGTCCTGATCTATGTCCTCTTTGATTCCCTGCTCGTTTCCGCGCCTGCCTCGATAATACGTTTTCTTCTTCTACTTCTTCCTTTCTTTCCCTTATTCCATGTTGTAATTTTGTTATTCATGTATGTTTTTTTTTCACCCTCGGCGGTTCCTATTCACTCTCTCGCTCCCATCCCCTGCGTCGGCTTTTTTCTTCTTATTTTTCCCACCTAGTTTCCCTTCCTTTATCCTCCTTATTTCTGCCTCTTTTTTTTTGTTCCCCCGTTCAGGCCCATCTGGTCCTTGTTTCTCCCGTCCCCCCCTACTCCTTTCATGCAAGCCTCGCCCCCCTTGAGGACCTTTATTTTCCTTTTTTATTTCATCCTAATTGCACTTTCTCCCACCTTTTTTTTTTTTTTCCTTCTCCCCTCCTACCGCCTGCCTCAGTGCCCGGTCACTTAGGACCCGAGTAGAGATCCTTTTCCCCCCCCGTTTTTTTGGCCCATCCAATTTTGTCGGTCTTCTTCTCTTCCGTTTTTATTTTTTGTTTAGTTTTACTTGCGATCCCTTCCCCTGTTTTTCCTTTCCTTTCACTTTTTCCCCCTGTATTATTTGCTTTCCCTTTTTTTTTTTTGCTCTTTTCCCCATTTTCGTCTAGCGGCCTTGACTCTCTCCCCTTTTTTGCTGATTTCCTTATCTTTTCTTGGTTCCCTGAGAAGCCCTCCTTTTTCCCTTCTTTATTTCTCCCTTTGCCTTTGGCGGCCCCCTTAGCAACCCTTTTTTTCCCTTCCCCTTTTAAAAAGATCCTTGTTCCCCAGTCCCTTTCTTATGACTTTCATTCTATGTTAGATTTTCTTCTCCCTCGCCTTTCCCTTCTTTAGGCTAGCTCCTCTTCCGTGCCCTCTGTTTTTTTTTTTGATCCTTATTATTTTTCGTCTTTGATTCTTATTCAGAGTAATTCTTTCTCCCTGAGTATACCCCCAACCCCCGCGAACCCTCCGGAACTTTCCCTTGCTGTGTTCTGTAACGCCCCCTTTCTGCGCTCTCCCAAGACCCTTTACTCCCCCCCCTCTCCCCAACCCCTATTCCTCCAGGATTTAACATTGTGGGCCTAACCTCCCATTTTTCTTATCTTGCCCTTTGGTTATCCCCCTTTTTCCTCTCTCCTAAGTGCACTTTTTTTTTCTGTTTGTCCTCACTCTTTTTATCCTTTTTCCCTGCAAAATCACCGTGTTGAAGACGTTCCCTCTTGTGAATAGAACTCCTTACTTCTTTCCGCCTCTCCCCTTGTGTTCTCGTTTAATTCTTTGAAAGAGTCCGGATTGATCTTCTTCTTTTTCTGCCCCTTCTCACCTGGGAAATCCCCTTTCTTTTTCCACACTTTCCTCTTATCCCCCCTTTCATGCTACTTCCTTTCTATCATTCCCATGTTGTTTCAATCCCCTTTTTTATAGTATTACCAGGAGCGCGTCCATTTCACTTATTCGCCTTTTTCTCCAATTCCCCTTTTCCCCCCTTTCAATCCCCCTTGGGACGAAGAGTCCCACTTTCCTTTCCCCCAGCGTTTCTTCCTCTTGCCTCCCCCCTTTTTTGTTTGTAACGTCGAAATTTCTTTCTGAGCTGTCCCTTCCCCCCATTCTTCTTCTTTCCCCTGACTTGCACCTTCATCCTCTCGAATGGCAAGCCATTGTCCTCCTCCACTTTTGTGGACTTCCAGTTTTTTTTTTCCCCCTCTTTTTTTCTTTTTTTTCCTTTTCTTTCCCCCCCCCTTCAATGACGACGCTTTCTTTTTTTTTGGGCGATTACACTTTCTTCTTACTTCTTCTCCCCATGCTCTTCCCTGGGTTTTTTCTTTCATTCGCCCCTTTTCAGACTTTTGCTTTCCCACGGATTTATTCCTGCATTCCTTTTGTTAAATTTCTTCGGCCTCTTTTTTCACTCTTTTCTCGTAAGAGTGATTTTATCTATCCTCCCCTTACCGCAATTGGTTTACCTTTTTCTTCCCTTTTTTTGGCCGAGTGACGCGATCTCCGCTTTTCAGTCCTTGCCTCCTCCTGATTTCTTTGTTTGGCTCCTCCTTCTTTCACTCCGCCCTATTGAATATATTCATTCCTCTTTTGTAAGTTCCCTTTTCTTGTCCCAATATTGATTTACTTGAAGTTCCTTCTTTCCCAGCTCCACGCTTGTCTTCTCCCTCCTCCGTGGTTTTTGAGATCTCCTCCTTTCTCTCCCAAGCCTTCCTCTCCCTTTTCATACCAGAGTTTCCGACCTGACCAAATTTTGAATATCTCTAATGTTATTTCTGGTTAAGCTGTTTAGCCGGCCCTCCCCCCTCCCCCTTTATCGCGAAACGGTCAGCTCTCCCCCTTCGCAATTCTCCTACCGCTTTCTTCCCCCCGGCTACCAGTCTTAGACCCCCCCCCTTTCTGTGGCTGCCTTCCGTATATTTCTTACTTTTCTCACTCTCCTTTTTTTACATCCCCCCCCCACGCAATGAAATGTGTACATGCATGAATTTAATGTGATCCCCCTCCTTTTTTACCCTTTACACCTACCGATTGACCCCCCCTCTGACCCTCTAAGCAGGTCCTCAACAAGATTTTCCGACCTCCTACTCCCCTTTCTTCCTCCCCCCCTCTTTTGTTTTTTCTGACCTGCATTCTCCCCTTTTTTTTTCCCTTCTCCATTGTTTTCTTACGCTTGTCCTTGCCCTATCCCATTCCCTCTTTTTTTTTCCTTTCCCTGTTAGGGGTACTGAATTCATTTGTGTACCTCATTTTTCTTTTTCTCCCTTTTTCCCCTTTCACCCCGATTCCTTTTTAGGTTATGGAGTACCAAGACACTTTTATTCTTCTTTTCCGTTCCCGCCCCTTTCCCTATTTACAGGCTGTTTGATGTCCTCCTCCTTTTGCTTAATCAAGGGCTACCGGTTTTCCTTGTACTCCATTGTTATGTTCCTTGCTTTTTCCTTCCTTGTTTCCCCCCTTTTTCCCACCTTCCCAATTACTTCATTGCCTTTTCGTGTGTACTGCCTTTGTCTCTTTTTAATGACTTGTACTGCCCCGGCAGACTCCGCACTGCCATCTAGCCATTACCTTTCATAGATTTTTGTTTCTGGTTTGTTTTTCCCTTTCCGCCACTCCTCGTTTTTCCCAGCTTCCCACCCCCCCTCGGGTGTCGCCAGATCTTTTTAGCTTCTAGGCACTTTTTTTTTCTTACAGCTCTTACAATTAAACACTATCAAAAATGATTTTCCTCCTATGGCCGTTGTTTGTTCCTTTCTCTTCCCCCCTACTTGATCCCCCCTCTTGTCGTTTTAGTTTGAGTTTCGGATGGATGCTTCATCCTGCTTTTAATGCCCTTCAATGTGCTGTCCAGGCTTTTTCGGCTTATGCCCTTTTTTAATTAAGGTCCGAATCAACTCCCCTCCCTTTTGGCCCATCTGTCGCCTCTCTTTTCCTGGTCCTCCTTCCTTCCCCGTTTCGATTCCTTGTTTGTTGTCGTTCTGCTGGTATTTCAATGACCATCTAATGTATCGTCCTTCTGCTTTTTCCCCCCCCTTCCTATTTTTGTAAAACTACTTGGCCCACCATTGTTTTTTTCCCCTATCTTTTCCTAGGTATAGCTTGTTTTTTTCCTTGCCCCATTTTTCGCCTGTCGCCCCTCCCGTCATTTTCTGCAACCCCTCTTTTCGCTCGTTTTTAAAAGTGGTTTGTTTTCATTATTTGTTCCTTTGTTGTTGACCGTGACTGCAATTCCTGTTTCTTATGCGTCCCGACATTTCCTTCCAATTTCCCGTCCCCTTCCCACCCGTCGACCACCCTTTTTCTTTGAAACTTTCCTTTCTGACCGTTTTTGCCGTTTATTACCCCTTCTACACTTATCCCATACTGAACTATTTTGGGTTTAACCCCCGCCGACATGCAGTTTTTCATCGTTCTGACCCCGTCTCCTTTTCTCACATTTTATTTTGATCATTTTCCCTGAGGATTTTTTCGCCCTCTGTTGTCCATTCGACTTTGATCCCCCCCTACCAGGCTTGTCTCTTTTTACTTTATTTCGCCCCCCCGCACTTGCTTTTGCTTTATCCCTTTCTTTCCTCCATCCCTTTCCTCCTCTTCCCCCTTTTCTTTTTCGGTTTTTTCTTTTTTTCCCCATTCGGGTGTTTTTTCGGTTTTTTCTCTCCCTTTTTTTACACCCTTACTTTATCGTCCCTCCTTTTTCTGCTTTTTTTGGGGCCCCTTTTCTTCTCTCATCCGCTGTGCCCTATTATACGCGAATATAATGTTTTTTTTATTCAGCACCGGCGAACAAATCTTCTCACATGTTCTCTTCCGCTGTCCCCACCTCCCTTTTTTAATCCCCCTCAATCTTTCCCCACTTCGCCCACCTGAGGCCCCTTCCTTTTTTTCCTTTTTTTTTTCTGTTTTGCAATTATTGCCTTAGCTAGCACTTTTTATGCGTATTTTTTCTTTTCTCCCCATTTTTTTTGTCCGATAAGGGCGACCAGTCCGTCTTTTTTTTTGTTTTTTTTATCTTTTCTGTATTTACCCCCTCTCTTTAGTTCCTTGCGGACTGCCCCGTCCACCTTGTCCCGATTGTTTGCATCCCCTTTGTGGCCTGTTGTTGCTCAACCGACTTGACCTTGCCTTTGTTGAAGCTGGGCCCTTTTTACCCCTTGTAACTGAAGATCCTTTCCGCTGATTCTCTCTCAAATTTTTTCTCTGGTACCGCCTGCTTTGTCTCATTTTGCCAACGATCTTTTTTTCCCACTTTACCCTGAAGCGAGAATGGCCCTTTTTTTTTCTGTCCAATATACTTTTTAGACTCTTTCCCCTTTTTCTATTTTCCCCCCCTATCATGATCACCCATTTCCCAATTTCTTGCTATTTCGCGCGAGTCCCCCCCCACGGTTGATTAGAGTTTTCTACATTTCTTTTGTTGTTTATTTCTTTCGGCTGAGTCTCTTGCCACCTTCGTCTGCTTCCCTTTTCTTTCCCGTAATCCCCCATTTAATCCAATGTCTGCTATCTGTATGATCTTTTTTCTTCCATTTTTTCGGGTTTTCGCATGTACTTGCCACCATTTTTTTCCTTTTTATGAGCCCTGTCCGCTTTTTGACTCAAAGGACTTGCATCTCTTTTTCTCTCATTTTCGACTTGTGCCGATTTTTTTTTTCTGTTTTTTTTTCATTCGGCGCAGAAACCCGTTCACTTGTTTTTTTATTCCCCTTTCGCTGTTCCATTTTTCTCCTCGGCCACCCTCATTTCGTTATATTCAAACTTGTTCCATTGTATGACTTACGCCCACTTGTTTGGTGTTTTGGATTCATTTTTTTTTTTAGGTGTGGCCACTCCCTTCATGCCCTCCATTTTTTTCTCGGGTTTTTCCATCCGTTCTTTTACGTATCCGATTTTGATTTTAAATGTGTTGGCTTTTTTTTTCCCTGTTCTCGTTTTTTCATTGCCAAATCACTGAGGTTCCATTCCCGGTAAGCCTCCATTATGACCATCCGCCCCCGTTTGTTTGGTTGTTTTTCCCTCGTGTAGTATGTGAACGGTATTCTTTTTTTCCCGACTCTTGGTTCTTTTTCCTTTCCCTAGATATTGACCACCACCCCTTTCTTTTTTTCCCCTATCTTCCTTTTTTTCGTTCTCCTTTTTTTTTCCCCCCTTTTCCCCCCCCTTTTCTTTTCCCCCCCCCTTTTTTTCTTTTTTTTTTTTTTCCTTTCCTTCCTTTCCCGTCTCTCCCCCCTTTTTTTTCCCTTTTTCCTTTTTAATTCTCGAGAGACTTTTTATTTTTATTTTCTCTTGCGCCTATCCGATTGTTGGCCCTTCCTTTTATGTCGCCGCCGCCGGGATCAACCGGCCCCCCCCTCTGACGATTCCTTTTTTTTTCTCCATTGTAAGTTCCCCCACCTTTAAGTATCCGGCCCTTCCCCCCTACGCCTCTTTTCCCCCGTCATTTTTTTTCAGTGCCTAGTTCCACCTCCTGGGCCACGAGTTTGCCCGTGCCGCATTGTCCTTTCCGCATAAGCATTACATCCCCCGCCCCCCCAGCATATCCCTTCTCTAAGGTCCTCGTAGGAATCGTGCACCTACCCCCCCTTTTGGCCACCCTTTCAGCCCATTGGCCTAACGTTGTATGATGTTGCCTCATCCCCCATTCTTGTCTTTTAGTTGGTTTTCCCCCCCGGCGCTCTTACGTTCTTTCCAGCCCTTTCCAATATTTTAATTTCGGCCCGTTCCCGTTGAGGAGAATAAACTTTTTCCCCCTCCAGAGCCCGACGTGCACACCAGAGCCCCAGGCTCTATCCAAGAGTTACCCTTTTTTTCTTCTGTCCCCTATTTTCGTCCGTAGAGATCCTTTTCTGCCTGATTTTGCCTGCTATCCTTTTGCGTCGTCCATATCCCCCTGTCTGCTTCGACCTCCTTTTGCAGTTATCGGCTTTTTTTAGAACCCCGCCCTGTTTTTCCTTTTCCTTCTTGATCCACCTCTCCGTCTTCCATTGTAAGCATCTTGCTGCGTTTTTTTCCTCGCGTTCCGAGATATGCCCAATTTTCATGACCTTCATGCGATTTTTTTCCCTGCGTTTTTTTATTTTGTGTCAGTTTCGCTTTTCCAAACTCCCCAAGTATCGTATTTTTTTCCTTTCCTCCCTTCACCATCGTTCGTTGAGTCATGAGCTTAAATCATGTGTCAACGAAGAATGGTGTTATTGACAAGAAACAGAGGGGATCCCCTCCTTTCCCCTGGATACTTTGCCCACCTTTGCTGTTCCTGACCCTAGTTCCAACCTTTCTCCCAATTCCCGCACCCACCTTTTCCTTAATGTTTTCCCACCAGCGCCAACAATTCTTTACACAACATTTCTAGGCCCCTTTTTTTTTTTTAGGTGTCAGCCTTTTGGATTTTTTTATTCTCCCATGTGACATTATTCGTTTAGGCCCCCCCAGTCCTGTTTTTACACTTTCCTTTCACAGAATTTATGTCTTCGTTCCCTTTTTGCGCGATTGACCATCTTTTTTTCTATTTAGAGCTTTAGCTGCAAAATTTTTGCATTTTCGCCCTATTAGGTACCATTTTTAGTCAATCCCCTTACCGTCTGAAACTTTCTTCTTTTTTTCTCTTTTTTTCTTCCCTTTTCTCTTTTTTTTTCTTTTTTTTTCTTTTCCATTTTCCCCTTTTTTTTTCTTTTTCCCCTTTTTTCTTTCCCCTTTTTTTTTTTTTTTTTCTCCTTTCAAACGGAGTAATTCTCACTCTTTCATGGTCTACCCTCCATAAATTATACGTTTTTTCTTTTTAGACGCAGTTTTCTTTATTTTTGTCTCTTTTCCTTTGCTGCCAGGAGAGTCTCTTCCCCCCCTTATTAGTTCCACCTCTAGTTCCTTTTCTTTTTTTTTCTTTCCCCCCTTTTTGCCGCACCCACCATCATTTACCCCTCTGGGCCCTATTTTCAAAGTTTTATATGAGCGCTTGCTTCTTATTCCCCCCTCATGTTCTCTTTCTTACCTGCTGACGCTTTTTTTCTCTACTTTGATTTTAACTGTTTTGTAGCATGCCACCTCTCCTTCTGTTGCTTTGTCCACATTCTATGTGTCGATTTCCCTTGGTTTTTGCCGTTATTCGTTGTGTTCACTTTCTCTGCGACAGAAATTTTCAATTGTTTCCACCCCCCAAACCAATTGTATTTATCTTCCCTCTTTTATGGCCTACGCCTCTCTCTTGCCCCTTCCTGTCCTAGATTTTTTTTTTTTTCAGACTTTCTTTGAGCCCAGCATTAAGGGTCTTGACAGACCCTTTCTCGAGACTCCTCGCATTGCCCCCCGTCTTCCCTTCAGACAGTACTGCCCGCCATCCCTATCTTCTCCCCCCCCCCTTATTGCCTTTTTCTTACCCACCTAGCTTGTCCCTCCCACCCATAAATTTAGATTCGGTTTCTCCCTTCCCGTTTCGTTATGTTGTTTCTTAGCCTTACTAATCCGCATTTTCCTTTCGCGGCGTATCCTCCCTCCCTCGACCCCAGAGTTTACTTTACCCCCCCCTTTGCATTTGTTTTCTTTCCTGCTATGCGTTTTTAGTCGGATTTTTTTGTCTGCCGTATCCGCTCAAGTTAAGGCCTCAACTCCTCTCCCTTTCATCTTTTCCCTTTTTAGTTGAGGACATCCCCGTCTGTAGAAGAACCTTACACAGCTTTTCCCCTCCTGCGATATCCTTTTTTTTGTTCTTTCTTAGCTGGTTCCTGTTTGTCAGCACAACATCCCATCTATTTTTTATTTGTTTTGTGTCTTATAGCACAGGCTCCCCCTTTTCCCGTGTTGCTCTGACACAGCTGTTTACTCTCTCAAACCTGACCGAATTTTTTTGAAGTTTCCACGTTGCGTACCTCGACCCAAAAGAGCGCCATTGTCATGTTTAACCCTTCTACTTTCCCTTTTTCCAAAACTACTACTGTTGATCACCCGTCTGCAAGACATTGGAATTACGCAAGCATAACCTTCCTCTCTTGTTCTTCCCCCTGACCCCCCCTTTCTTTATTTAATTTTCATCACCCCCCCCAGACTACAGTATTAGTGTGACAGCGCCCCCCCCAGTGATCTTTGAACCTTTTATTTTAGCCTTTTTTTTACCCCTCCTACCTTGTCAATTCCATTTCCCCCCCCTTGGGACTCTTCCAACTTCACCCGGAGTTTTTAGTACCAGTTTATTTTTTATTGGGGTCCCTCGTACCTATTTTTCCCTTCTTGAAGATTTTCCCCTTCTAAAGTCCTTCTCTTCCCCGTCCCTTTTGTCGATCAGTACCAAATGTTTGTATGAGTTCCTTTTTTCTGCTCTTCACTCTAACCACACCCCTCTTACGTACTCTTGCTATCCCATTTTTAATGGAAGTTCACTCCCGTGAAACCCAGGCATTTTTTACTCCACCACTTGGGGAAAAGCATTGCCGGTTTGAGGCTTTCCGTCATTCCCGGAGAGCTCCTGGGGCCCTTGGCACCCTTTTTGCTACTTTTCTACCCCTCTTTTTTGTTTTTTACCCCTTGCCTCGCAGAGCTTGTGGACGGACTTTGTTTTGCGGCTCAGTCACGCTCCTTACCGACATTGGTAACTGGTAACCCCCTTTCTCTCTTTTTTTTCGCCCTTTTCCCCCCTTTGTTTTTTTTTTGGTTTACCTGATCTTGTGGTACTGGTAACGCTGATATCTTATCCTGGCTTCCGAAACCAGCTTTATTTTCTCCTTCGAATATCTTCTGCCGTTTTTTTTTCCCTGTTATTTTGCCTTTGTTCTTCCTTCAGTTCCTGTCATGTTAATTTCAGGCGTTTGTTGTATCCCCTTTAAGCTTACGTTCTTTTCCCTCTTTACACTTTCTTATTTTTTTTCCCTTCCTGTTCTTTTTTTCCCCTCTTTCGTGTCTTTTCCTCTGACATATTCCTTGAATATTTTTCGCCCCGCTTGGTCTCTTTCCTCCCTCCTTTTTTAGAGATAATGCGGTCGCTGTTCCCTCTTCACTCAAGGACCATTTATATTCTACCGAGAGCATCTATGTTAAACCAATCGCCCAAGAATGGGGGAAGGTCTTCCAAAAAAACGATGTTTTTGTTCATCGCCTGATTTTTTTCCCCGCTCCCCCATCATTCCGCCCGACCTCAGGCGATTCCATCGCAGCGAGCCTTTGGTCAGTTTTCCCCCATTTTTGTTTTTTTTTTTTTTTGTCCCCCCCAATTGCGTATAAGTGAATCTATACTTACTCTTACTCCGTCCAGCCATTGTCCATCAACCCCCCTTGACCACCGGTTTCGTCTTTTTTTCCCTTCCCGGCCCCGGAATTTTTTTGTCGCTTTACCTCCTTATTGATTTACCGTCACGCCCCCTGGATAGTACACCATCTTTTGTTCGCCCCCCACCTCAGAACTTATCTCCATTTTTTTCCATGAGGTCCTCCACAAACGGTCTTTGGGAGTACGCTAGCGTTTCCCCCCCGCCTCTCCACTTTCAAGAGGCGCCTTTCCCCTTTATAGGGGCTTCCTCCCTCCTGCGCGATCACCTTGTCCCGTTCACACCTCTTTCGAGGGGTCCGTACCCAATGCGCCCTCTTTTCCTTTCCCCTTCATCTGCCTCCCCTAGGTTGGGAATGCCCTTTCCTTCCTATACATCTGATGTAGGACGGTTCCTTGCTTCCCTGCCTCCGGCTCTTTCGGGAAGTCCTTTCGTCCTATAACCTCAGTGGCGAGACCTTGACATGCGAATGGTCTGACGCTCCGAGAGCTTGCCAAGTATGAATTCTTGTCCTGCTCCCCTCGTAGGTTAGAGTCGCGAGTTACAGCCTGCTCGCCTTTCTTTCAGATCCAGCTCTCCATGACAGATACTATTTTTCCGCATTCGTCGCACACAAATCATTAAGACCTTCCTCTAGTCCCCAACTGTTCCTCTTCGTTGCTGAGTCTGCATATAGTGTCGGAGCCGTGTTAAGCCCTTGTGCTGCCCTTCCTTTTTCCTGTTTAGACGTGGTTTCCTTGGAGCAAGATAATGGATCACTCTTATAGACATTATTAGCATAACCTCTGGGTCAACCTCGTCGCAGATTCCCCCCGCTTTTCCTGACGTATTCCTGTGCGAATGGCTCTTGATATTTATTTTTTTAACAGTATTATATAGAATAGTGGCCTTTCCGACTTTTTCACTCTCGTTTCCTTTCTAACTTATGTACAACGTGCGCTTGCCTGCCCCTCCCTTTCTTTAAGATTATCGCATGTTACCTTTTTTCCCCCCCCGCACTCGCCTGTTATTTCCCCCCCAAGTTTCAATGAGTAGAACGAACTGATGCCCACTCACGGCAATTGGACAGGGACTATTTCTCTCAAAGATGTGACGTACCCCCATTCGACTTTCTTTCCGTATTTTTTGGGTCGCCACGGTGAGTCTTCTTTTTTGAAGTTAAACCGCAATAGCCAGTTTGGACCCCTTACTTTTTTTCCATGACTGTCCTCCCCCACCGTAGGCCGATTTTTCTTCATATTCTGCCTAATCGCAATTTCCCATTTTTCCCCCTTCCTTTTCGCCTGAAGGAGCGCCTACGTGCATTCTCGGGCTAGATTCCTTTCATTCTGACTCCAGACCTGCGGTTTCCCGGGCTTTTGTGGGTCTTTTCCATCAGGATGGATGCCGACGAGTCCCGAGTTATCTTTATTGAAGGTCTGATCTGGCATGATTCTGACAAAGTTTACCCTTTGCCTTTTCATTTTTCTTTTTTTCCCTTTTTCCTTTTTTTTTTCCCCTTTCTCCAGAAGCATTATTCTATAGCCACGAATATCTGTTTAGCAGAGCCACCCGCGCCCCTCAAAAAAAACAATCGTCTACATTTTTGCGATTTTCAAGGGCCTATGGTTTTCTCTGCTTTTCCCACTGTGGTGTGTCCGGGCGGTTCAGTGGCGGTGCTTCCGCCCCTTTGGGCATTTTTCTTCCGCCCAGTGGCTTTCTTTCATTTTCTTTTTCCTTTTTCCCCACCTTTTTTCTGGTGTTTATTTCTACCCCCTTCGTGACTCTCCTTTTATGGCTTCCATCCCGCCGTTTCACGCTTCACCCCCCCCGTCCACCCTGGAACGATTTGGAAATATCATCGGAATTGGACCCGTCTCGTTCCTGACTGCCATTCTCCTTCGAATTTTAGGCTTTCCTTTCTTTCTCTTGTTATGGGCATGCGGGTCTGTCATAGTGCTGAGCACCCCGAGCCCCCCCCATTATTTGGCCATTCGCATTTTTTTCCCTTGCCACAGACGACGCGATTCTGTCCTCAGAAAACCTTGGTCGGTCATCACTTTTTCGCTTTTTGCTTTGACTTCCCCCTATTTTGTTTCCCCATTTACGTTTTTTGTTACTTGCTTCTGCGGCGCGCTTCTACGACCGCTGGGGAACCTTTGTCGTCAAGCAGAAACAGCTTTCCCCCTACCTTTTCTCCGGTTCTTCTCCACGGGCCGCTCAAGTGGAAATTACAATCTTTTTGACCCCCTCGACCTGTCTGTCCCCCGCTTCTTTCCCCTTTTTGTCTATGCCCTCCCTTTCTATGAATAAACGATGCTTCTGTTCCCCTTATGCCGTTCCCGGATCAGAACTGATTTCTGTTTCTGTAGTCCATAATCTTTCCCTCTCCCCATCGTCTCTTTATGCCATCCCTCTCCCCTTTTTGGAGGCCCCTTTCCTTTCTTTTCTCTCGGTGTTTTCTTCCATTACTTTCTTCTAGGGAGAGAATGCGCACTTATATCGACCCTCACTCTACACTTCTCGTTCTTTTTCGGCTGGTTTTTTTTTTTTTTTTTTTTTTCCTTTTTTCCCCTCGATATCAATTAGGGATTCCCCTTAATCACTTTCCTCCTCTCTTTTACTTCCATCCTCCTTTTGCGTTTTCTCATTTTTTTTCTTCATTTAGTTTATCCCAGCTCTTTTTTTTTCTTCGCTCACCCGCTGCTTTACGAACGAGATCACTTCTCAGTTTCTTCCATGGCCCCAAGTTCCTTTATCTGTCCCTCCCGCCACCCTACGTTTTTTTTTGTAATGTTGCCAACACTACCCGTATCTCCTTCCACCTCCTAAAACCTAATTTTTGCGAGCCTCGACCCTCTTTTTGCTTTTTTCCCTTATTTTTTTTTTTTTTTAATGGTTTCGTCATCAGTTCAATTTTAGCTCTCAGTTCCCCACCTCGCCCCTTTTTTTTTTTTTTTTTTTTCCTTCATTTCCGTTTGCCTCATTCTTGACTTTCTTGTCCCCCCGCCCCATTTTTCCCGTTGGTAGTTCCGTGATTTTTTAAGGCCCATCCGGTTTCATTTAAAGATTTTCAGATTTTGCAATCTGCGGCCCGTTGATTTCTTAGCTCAGTTTTCCGATCCAAACGGTGCGTGCAGTCTTGCGTAATAGAATCTTATCCCATCCAGTCCGTTTTTTTTCACACTTCCGCTCCCATGCGGCCCTGTTGCCCCCCCTTCTCCTACTTTTCCCCACTCCGATTTTACCCGTCCCACATTATACGCCCCGTCGCATTGCCGTTAGTTTGACCCGTTTGTCCCCCTCTGAGCTTTTTTCTCCGAGATCCGATCTGGAAGAGGCTGTATCCCTCTTGCTCTCTGCTTCATTGTCGTGGTTATTGCCTACTGGAAGCCAGATGGCCGAAGACATCATGGCACCCTTTTTTAACTTAGCTGGCGTTTATGATTTTCCCGATTTGTTTTTTCCGTTTTTCCACCCTTCCAGTATGTCCCAGACCGTTTCATTTTTTTGGTTTGGCCAGGTAATTTAGTTCTTTCATCCTTTTCATAAGCAGGTTGTTTGTAGACATCTCGTTATAGGTTATGGAGTCGATTGTCCGCCTTTTTTTTTCGTCACGTCCCTCATTTGTGTTCTGCCCCTTTTGCCTCCCAAGTACTGACCGAACCCTCCAAAATTCGAGTTTACCCCCCCCCCATGACATTTTTTTCGAATTACCCGTCATTCCTGTCTGATATTGTTTTTTGTTTTTTATTCCTTTGTATCCTCCCATATTTTTCCTTTGGAGTCAGTCTCATCACGACCTCCTTATTGCTTTTCCCTTTCCTTCTTCTTTTCTATACCTTTGCTTCTACGTTCTGTCCTATTGAAAACACTTAATTTCAGCAATTCAAACTAGTCTCAATATTCCTCCTCTCCCTTCTCAAAAAAATAGTCACTCAGCATGTTTTTGGTTCCAATGTACGTGTATCTGACCCTATATGACCCTCATATTTCTTCCCCCCCCCCTTACCCCCATTTCTACTTCTCTGTTTTAAATCGTTCAATTACCCCTTTACACTGTGTGGCAATTCGTCCCTCTGCCCCCCCCTATCCCCCCCGATTTTCCTTTTGTTTCGAATCCCTCATAAAGCTGTCTA
>Ga0179593_1386824_pt1 | contig 24432 bp, 29 predicted proteins | sample CZODoug2_1_08_16_FD_185931 | JGI IMG/M metagenome (GOLD analysis project Ga0179593, IMG submission 185931) | Vadose zone soil fungal communities from Angelo Coast Range Reserve, California, USA - CZODoug2_1_08_16fungal (PacBio error correction) | ecosystem: Environmental > Terrestrial > Soil >... | reverse complement strand
TTGGCATCCCAAGGGGACGAACACACACCCTCCCATCTTGTCCCCGGCCCCCCAATTTCTAAAAGCTTTTTTTTCACCTGTGGTAGCCCAAGTGATATGTTCTTCGAAAAGCGCTTTCTCCTCGCCATTTTCTTTTAAGCACTTTTCTTCTTAGGCGAACCATTTGTCCCTATAATGTCTTAGGTATCAGTCGAAGGTTAGGTTGATTGTCCTTCCTCTTCCTTCAGACCCACAGCTCCAGCCGATTAACATTCCTCCTCGGTGAGTTCTTACCCATGCGCGTCGCTGGCTGACGGGCCAAGCCATTTTCTTTACTTAGGTTCACCATCTAAAATGGTCTCGGATTTCTTGGTTTTTCACACGCCACGTGATTTCCCATCCTCCTCGGGTTGGCGCCCGTGGTATCGACGCTACGCTACCTGATTTCCTACCTTCCTATCGCGACAGATGTTGCCCGCTATTATTCTTTATGGTCTATCATCTCGATCGCTGGCCTTCTTTTTTCGAGCCTTCATCGATTAGCCGGGCCTCTAATTTTCAGTCTCTAGTAAGTAAGCGCCCTTTTCGCCCCTCCCCACCCTCGACGACCTCGTTACCCCCAAACTCACGTTTTCGTCCATATGCATGGAAGAAGGATCTAGTGCTGCTCTCCTATTACCCAGATCTTTTGAACTTCCCGATCGTCCGACCACACCGGCTTCTATATTTTCTGTATCTAAAAGTGGTTGAAGTAATGGTCCCCCCATCATGCAAAAGCCAAAGGCCCGCTATCTAGTTTTTTTCTTTCTTTTAGAGGAATTTCTCATCCGCGTGCTTGGGCCGCAAGCTTCCCCCCCTCACTTGGGCTTTTTTTAGGGCCTTGTATCTTCCTGACCTTTCTCTGGATTTTGCTGGCTAGGAGGCCTCCCTCGTTCATTGTTCCATGGGTCGACCTCTTTTTTTATTTTTCAAAATATTCCCCGTTCACAGTTCAATCCTGGACTATCGCGCCCTTTAAGTTCCGCGCAGGTAAGACTATTTGGTCCACCGACCTGTTTTGGCAAGCGTCTTCATTATACGCGAGCCTCGTAGCCCTTAATAGTCCGCACATACACGACTTCTTTAGACTTTGGTTACATGTCTTAAGGCCTCATTTGCCCCCCCTGCGTATTTCGAGATACGTTCTTATCTAGCGGTTTTTCCTTTATCCATCCCGTTTCCCCGAGAGTCGACGTACCAGTGACTTTTTAACCCCCATTCGCCTCCTTTATTGCACCATCGGTGACTCCCCAGTCACTTCCGCAATCGCCTGAGCGGCGTTCTGTGCAGTGATCTCACAATTCTGCTCCCTCTCCGCTGTTCCCCCACCGAGACATAGCACCTTTGGTACTCCGGCGAGTCAGGCCTATGCGGTTCCCCCGGAATTCAAGCCACATCCACTCCTCCGCTGTTGATCCCAGCCGCCAGACTCAAGGCTTGCCGCCTTTTGTCGCGGCCCTTTGATTCCCTTCCTTTGCCCTGCCGCCTTCTGGCATGGCACTTGCGTCCCTTGAACTCCTCATCCCTTCCTGTATGACTCAATTCCTGCAGCTGGGCGCCTTCCTAGGGCTTTTCCCCAGAAATAGCCATTCCTTGTGCAGTGCGCATTTCTTGTTTCTTATTTTGCGTATGGCGTTTGCATGGTCGCCGTCTAATGGTTCTGTTGCTCCCCCTGTCCTTCCTTGCTCGCCCTTCCTTCCTTTCTGCAGATACTTTCGAGGCCTTTGATCTGGCGGTATTGAGACCCAGTCGCCCGTTTTTCCCTGTCTAGGAGTTTTTGAAGCCTTCCTAGGCGTTGTTCCGCTCTCATCTTTCAGCCGTTCCCCCCCATCTTAATGCTACTGTTCTCCCTTTTTTTTTTTTTTTTTTGGTCGACGTCCGCGAACCCCCCCAACAGCGCTTCCAGGGGTCCCCCCCCTCGACCCAAATTTCTCCTGAGCGAGTCTGTAACGGTTAGTATTGTCGGCCCGCGTCACGCTACACAACTGTCCGGGTCGGATAGGATGTTGGTGGCGCCACGTTTTCGCCTTTTCCTTCTTCTTCTTCTATCTCCCTTCCCGGAACTCTCAGTTCTTGGTCTGCGTCTACTTCACCGTTCTTCAGGAGAGCGGCCCCGGCGCCAGCCAGTTATTGCCCGTTCGTGCTTTTCCCCATGATGTCATCCCTCCTTGTTTGTTTTTTCATGTCCCCCACTTGCGAACCGTCTTTTGATGGTGCTGTTCCATAAATAGGTCGCATTCCCATACTACCGGTGCCTCCCTTGCGGAGGAACACGCCGCATGTTCGAGGAGAGTCTGGGTTTAATGAACATTTTTCTTATTTTTGTCCCCCTGCTAGCCCTGCTTCTCCGGCGCTCATGCGCACAAGCACCTCTCACTCAGCACGATTTCCCCCGTCTTTGCATATTTTTCCCAAGCGGCGCATTCTATTTTCCCATCATTGGTTTTTCTCGGGATATCCTGCCATCGGGAATCTCTCAACATTCCACATAGAAAGTCTGTTCCAGACTGCTCCAAGGTGTTATGTCTTCCTGGTGATTTCCGCTTGATATTCCCTCCCGTCCGGATGATATCCTTTTGCTGTGTGCGAAAACCTGGTTCAGATTCCATGGGCTGTTTCCTTTTTCCGAACCTTTTTTTCCCCATCCCGATCCGTCTGTCCCGCTGTTTAGCCCCCCTTTCACCTTCCATCTGCCGATTTTTTTGAGATGCCCCCTTTTTTCTAGAACTTAAGCTTTCCAAGGCGCGGAGCGTCGAAAGCCCCACACTCCTCTACCTTTCAGTCCTTCCCGTTTTTTTTTTTCAACATCTAGATGAGCATTCGCGATCCGCATGGGTTTTGACCACCGGCTTAGGCACATCCCAGCCCATGACGCGGACATGCAGTATTCTTTGCAGATGACTTATCAGTGTCCCGATCCCACCCTCTGCGGCACAGTCGAGATCACGCATTCGGTACCAGTTCTCCCAGTGCCCCGTCCTCCCCTTTGCATTTCTTGCTTCGACTTCACAGTCGACATCACTTTTCGTGGTTCCAGTTTATCCTTTTCTGAAAGTGAACCCAATGGCAGCAATCCCCACCTTGCACGTCTTCACAAGCACCCCTTGTTTTGCCGAGTTTCCTGTCGAGATAACACCCTCTGTGACCTTTCTTATGGCCAACAATCATTGCAATGTCTGTTGCCCAGCTCTCTGCTCTTTTATTGCGTTGGCGTTCACGGTGCTGGATCCGCCACGAGACTGTGGTTTTCTCCGTTTCCCCTGGCCGGGCGCCCAAATCACTTAACTTTTTACCGCTGTCCATTTTTCAGGCACCGCCACACAGGATGTACCCTTTATTGCTTATTCTGTAATACCAGACAGGGTCTCCTCACCTTCTCTGATTTGGGTCCCACCTTCCATTTGTCTTTTCAGAGGTCAAAATCCCGCAATAAGTTTTATTCAAAAACCTCTGGGGAGGGCGTCAAGACATTCTCGATTTGTTTGCGACGCGCATAGCTCTGGTGTTTTTTCCTCACGCAGCACGTTTCCCCGTGGAATATCTAGCACCCCAAGCCGAGTTCTTTTCTTTTCCCCACAACTTTCGATTCCACACGTGCCTGCGTTTCTATGCCGGTCTTGTGCCTCCCCCCCAATATCATCCGACACCCGTGAAAGTTTTTATCTGGCCTCGGCCGCCCTTTTTTGAATGTTCCGGTCCACAGCCTCCGCAAGAGTTTTTTTCCCGACCGGTTTTTTAATGGGCCTTGGATGGGCCGGTTCCTGCAGGTAACAAGTTACATTGAGGTTTTCGCTTCGTAATCCAAGACGGCCAATATTATCGCTATTTCTTGGAGACCTTGCGAATATCAACTGGAGCACCTTTTTCAACCCCCCCCCTGGCAACACTACTTCCCCAGGGTTTTCTACTTTATTCCCGCCCCCGCTTTACTTCCAGTCCCTTGGGTGACCTCTGGAGCATGCTAGATATGACCATTTCTCTCCGAAATTACCCCCCTGGCACCCCTCCATCGTCCCCCCTCCATCTGCGCCCCACATGGAATGGCTTATTCTTTTCACGTTCCCTATACGTCTCCTGGTCCCCCTCCCCCTGATCAGGTTAGCTTTCTCAATCCCAAGGCTGGCCCAATGTCCAACCTCGTGCAATGCATCACCGGTTCCGCTCCCCTTTTTTGTCAGCATTCTAACTCTTCTTTTCTCAGGCGCCGCCTGGATGTATCGACGTTAAAGTCAAGACAATGCCTCTTGGTGCCCACGCGATGCTTTCTTTTTTCGCCGTTAGTATTCAAGGTATTTTTATGGGTTCTCCCGACTATTTTTCTTTTTTGCAACCACTTTTTCTGAACCAACACCCCTCTGGCCAAGATTACCGATTTGCGATAGTGCTGTGCTTTCATTTCCATTTTTACCCCTTTCGTATGTGTCGTTGGCGCAATTTTGTTAGGGACTCGTGCCCTTTCCTCTTGTGTGAGCGTGTGGAACCTTCCCTGGCAAGTTTTCCTTCTGGCCGTATCGTCCGATCCCTGCCAAATCTCTGTTTGCTTGTCATCCTTACCTCCCGCTGGCTTGCCTCTTCCCCCCCAGTCCTTCCATATGGTTAAGTTATGGGAATTACTTCGCTGCAAACTTCTGAGTGGGAACCCCCCATTTCCCCGGTTCAGTTAGTGAACATCGCGCCTGGGCGTCATATGATTCGTCCGTTTCCCCGTACCTTTTCCCTGGTCGTCCCTGGCGGGAGAAAGTCCCCCGAACTTTCCCCCTTAACCTACCCGATTGTCCGCGCTCCAGACATCACAGCCTCGAGGGCCTTTTTGACAAAGGGATCTACAATATGCATCCAAGCCCCGGATTGTGCTTTGACAGCCGCTTATGGCCATCGCTAGAAGACAACCTCCCTCCCTTCTCCTGCCGTATTTTATTTCTTTTGAGACATTTTATGTGTTGCAAAATACTCATCAGACCCCCAGTTTGGCTCTTCCTCCTCCCTCCTGACACTGCCCCCACCCAACTCCCCCCCGAGCTTCTGGCGTTTATCGGCGGCCGAGTCTGCATAGTTCCGCACCATGTTTTTTCTAGAAGCCTTGATGGCCCCTCTGAAATTTTCCCTCCATCTTGCGTATGCCCCGGGGGTTGTGTGATTTTTGTAGATGGTTCCTTTTACGTCCAAAACCCTTTTTCAACTTCTTATCACATTCTTTTGCTCCTGCTTCCATACGTTATGCTTTTCGTTAGTTTCCTCCGCGATCGCCGGATAGATTCCCCGATCATATTCTCAGCCTGATAGTCTGGCGCTTGTTCCTTCTACTGCGGTCCCTTTTTGCACCCTTTCAAAAACCTCGGCTTCCTAGCCACTTCCCACTTTTTACACCCGGCCTGGAGCCGCCCTATCCACCCACACTGCTTTGGTCCCGTTGAGTCAGGCTTTTGCTTCAGGTCATGCTTGAATCGTCATAGGGCATGCGTTGCGCTTGGTTATCCTTTTCCGCGTCCTTCTTTTTTGTTGCACCAAGAGGCTCCGAATGATATTGAGCCATCACATATCCGACGCCCTGCGGTCAGCCTAGGACCCGCCTTGCTCCCGGGGAGTTTCGTCTCTATTAGAAAAGCCATTACAGTTTGTTTTTTGAGTTTTTCAGCTGAGACGATTTTTGTGTGGTTCTTTACAAGTCTGATTTGGTTGCCGTATGTTGAATGCACATTACCAGAGTTGCCAAATATCTAGTCTCACCCAGCTCCCTTCTGAGAATTGATCGGATTGCGGCCGCGTCATTTCTTGCTCCATCGACTCACCCCCCCCCTCAGTGGGGTCCCTACTTATTTCTGACAGCTAAAAAATCCTTCACTCATTTTTTTTCCCGTGTCCTATCGCTTCCTGCCAGCAGGTTCCTCCCCAATTTTTCGCGCCCGGCATTTTCAGGTTTTATGACATGCCACCGCAGCACACATTGTTCTGAAATTTATTGTTTTTCGTGCCCTTTCTCCCTGATTTCTTTTACTACGAGTCAACCTTTCTCCTCCGATAAATGCCGTGGAGGGGGGTGGGGGCGTTTGGTTTTGCCGCCGTACGCGCTGAGGCCCCAACGCAGCCATGCTTCAGGTTGGGGGGGGGAGGGGTGCTCTCTTTTTTCCGGCTTTCTTCCACGAGTCGCGAATCCCTGCTCTTTTGAAAAAAATCCTTTGCCGTTTACCGGCGCTATCGCTGCGACTCACTTAGCGCACCCGCCCGTTCCCACCCAACCCCCCCCTCCCATACACCCCTTTAAAAACCCAACCTCCACGTACTCTACTCGACTATCTTTCTTTTGGTGTTAGTTCGCAAGCGCAGTACCCCTTCCCCTCCTTCTCGCCCCCCCTCAACAGGGGTTTTGGCCCATTGGTTTCGGCTCGCTGTCACTGATGTACGATAACGGGTCCCTGAGTTGGGAATTTAGCAATTTTTCTTCTGGTTTGCAACAAACCGTATTTCCCCTCCCCCCGCTAGTAATGGAAGTAGGTTCTTGGCCCTCGGTCATTGACAAAAGTCTTCCCCTGTTTTCCCTTCAAGTCATATTCGAGGATCCCGACTGGCGTTGCCACCAGCATTTCTCTACAACGTATAACTTCCACACCGCGTATCTCTCCGAATCGGCGCCTTTTGAGTACCCATTTTTCCTGGACGGCCAGCGCAATCTCCCTACCAGCTTCCTCTTTACAACTACGCTGCTCTTATTTTGATTCTTTTTCCCGACTATTTGCGGTTGCCGGACTGAACCCTGCCCTTAGTGATTTTTTTTGGAACGTCTCCAGAATTATAGACAAGCTTTCAGACTGCTCATTCCCCTTCCTCAGAGTCGTGTAGTCCATCCACTTTCCCGGCTGTTCATCTTTAAGAAATTCTTTCGTTTATGGACGATCGGCTTTTCGATTCCCATTGCTTGAGTTTTCTCCCAGTTGCTGACTTATCTCTTACATTTCCTTCATGTTTTTGGCCGCGATGAGACCTACTCTATTCTTGGGTGTTTATTAGAATCTCATCATCTCATCTCCATGCTTCTCCTGATTGCATGCAACAAACAGCTTCCGGTCCCTGGGATCCTCCTCCCCACATCCGCTGGTTTTCTACCCAAGCCGATCCGCCGAGCAACTCCGATTCCCTCTTATTCTGGACGCCACTACCCGTCCCATGCTTTTTTCCAATGGTCTCGTCCTACTTGGAAGTCCCCCCACCCTAAAGGGTTGTTGTGGCGAGCCAAAGCCTTTCCTTTCCTTTACTCCCCCACTCCAGCGCCGCGCGGCTTTTTTGTCCTCTGCTGGTCACCCGAGCAAGAGACTTTTTGCTAAAAGGCCTCATTTTCTTTTTTTTTCTACTACCCTGCCTTTATCCTGATTTCCTCCTGCGGCGTCTCGGCGGACGCCCTCGTTTGCATCCTCTTTTTGGCCTTGCCAGAGGACAAGATATCTTCCTTCCGCTTTAAATTTTACACCTCTATACCACCTCCCCCGACGCCAGCTATCTGTCAAATTTCGTTTTTTTTTTCTGCCCCACCGCACGGATGGCGTTACATAACCCGGACGTCTCCCCACCCCCAGTGGCCAGCCTCGCAGCAGCCACACCATGGAGATCGGACACCTATTAGTTTTTCGTCTCAGGCCGATGATTTGCTTTCTGCCTGATATACCTTCCCCCCAGAGAGAACTGGTGAGTTCTGGTTGAGTTCTTTTTCCGAACCCTGTTTTTGTGCACCCTGAAGGCGTGCGCAAGTCTCCGTTTCCTTCTTTCCCTTCAGTCCAATGATTTTTCAATGGCGCTGGCATCTCTTAAATCTCCCTCCCCCCGTTCGACGAGAATTGACGTAATGCGCTCGCCCAAGTTTGTTAATTTGCGATAGAGAACAAACACCTTTGCCTTCCCTTTTTTTTTTTGACTTCAGCCTCGAAAATCCCCCCGTCAATTTGAGAGGACCCCTCCCTTATGCCGTCAAACTAAAAGTTGATCGGGGCGGTTCTTCCCTCCAACGCCGCAAATTGCCTGGGTCCCATCGTGCTGAACCTCCTTTTCATGGGATCCTGGCCGTTTCGTTTCCTCCATGCTACTTTCCCCTAATGCCAGGTTCCATGCTTACAGAAAATTTGACGCCCCCCACCTCTCTTATTGGACCCCAACCCATGGGCTCTTTCCCTCGCTTTTCTGGTCTTGCCGTCTGAAAGTTAACAGTCTCTGGTTGGCCTCCCTTACCTGAACCCATTCCCCATACCTTTCAAACGCGCCCCCTTTCAAAAGCTTCCCCCCTGTCACCACCGTGTTTCTGGTAAGGGTCTTTCTTTTCGAGGCTGTATCCCGTTAAGTCCCCAATTTAGGGACTTCTATTTTGCCCCATGCTTAATGGTGGCAACCAGTTGGCGCGTTTATGGTTCATGGAGCCCTTGGTATGGCCGTCCTGGACGTTTCTTTCCAGACAAAGTCTTTTCTTTCATCTGTTCCCCTGATTCTGCATCCGGGTTCGACCCCTTCTCTCCTGGTCGAGTTTTTCCTGACACGTCCCGCCCGTTGGGATTCCTGTTCCTTGATCAATGGCGGTTGGATTCCCACCGTGCTTTTGCTGTAGCCCCTGACCCGGCTTTTGGAGCCTTCCTACCTGGCAAGGACTCTGCTCTACTTTCTTGCCCTTTCCTTTAATATCGGCCTTGTCGCGAGTGCTAGAGATCCTAGCGGAACCTATAGCGCGTTATTTGCATCTTGCGTTCTTGGCCGCGCCACCTCTTCCACTTCGTTTCTCCTTTCCTCTTCGACGATAGTACCGTCGGGGTTTCGTCACCCCACTTTTGGAACGCCTCTTTCCCCCCGTTGAAGTCCGACCCAAGATAGGAGTCTTTCGCAGCAGCGCGCACACCCGTTCTGAGATCTTCAAAAACCGAACTTGGCCCTTCCCCAATGCCGAGTTTTTATTCCGCACTCTCCGTCTTTGTGGGGAATTTCAGTTCTTCTCAATCTCGACCGACCGCTTTTTTCTTTTGATTCCTTTTAATAGGGCCCCAATATTTTTTGCACCCAAACGAACCGTCCCGCCGATTTTTTGTCATTTTAGGAGTCCTTTTTCCACGCCCGTTGTTTTTCAGCAAGGCTTTATTTTGGCTTGGAAGGCCTTGAGATCTTGCCTTTGCCCGCGGATTTTTTGAATGGCAGTCTTTTTGAAATATAGGGCAATTTTCCTTTTACACCTTTCCCCCGATTATGGACGACGGGAAGAGGAGTTTTGATTGTTGTGGGCTCGAGGAGCGAATAGGGCGATTCGGTGGTCGAACATTGCTGACGGGCGTGAGGAGGGTCTTATTTTCTAGTGTTCGGCGCAGGGAGTTACTGTTTTTGTGGATGGGGGGATGTTCGAGTGTCGATGAAGATCTTTTTTGAGTTCCTTGTCTGTTTGATGGGGTGCGGTTGTTGGAGCATTGTATATTTTCTTGGTGCTTTAACGAGGGGGCCGTCGTACGGGTCTTTGGGTTGGTGGGGGGTTTGTTGTGTTACTCGCGTCTTGTTTTCTTGTTGTAGCTTGGGCGTGAATTCACCTTAAGTCCCGTCCCCATTGCCCCTTACCGAATGTTCTCCGCGTACACCGAGACCTTTTTTCCAGCCCTGGGTTTTTTATTCCCTCTTTTTTTGCAGTTTCCTTGATTACTTTCCGTTCCCTCATATCCCCTCCTTTGCTTTGGGATGCTCTGGCACCTCCCAAACCATTTTGAATTGTCACCTGCCTCCCCTCATTGTGATTTGGATACTGATCCCGCCGATGATCTTTCATTCTTAGTACCCCCCCCTTCCACTCCTTGCCCTCTCTTCGCCCGAAACCCTTTTTTCTCCCCCAATACGAAGCGATTCCTAGCCCCCTCCATTGTTACAGACATCGCCAATTCGCGTGCCCCATTTTTTTCTTATTTGGTGTGATCTTTTTGCCCACACCTAGGTTCCCCCCCCCCCCCGAGCCCCTTTTGACCATCTCAAGAACCTGTTTACTATCCCAGGCGAGAATTCTCTGGCCGTTTTGAGAACACCAGGCCTTCTTCCTCCACGATAAATAAAGTTTTTTTGTTTTTACTAGCGTATAGACGCCAGTCCTGACGCAAATTGTTTCTCCTCCTGCCTCTGCTTCCCGTTGATTCTTTTCCAGCTCTTCAAATCAGAGCCCTTTGTCAGTGTAGGAACCCTTCACTCCCAGTTTGATGGCCGTCCCCTCCGATTTGCCGTAATAGGGATCTCTTGTCCCCCCCAGACTCGAGCCAACCTTGTGGGCGCGATGTAGTTGGCGCAGCTTTTCAGCGTCTTTATTTCCTGCCTATATAGGTATTGAAGACCGTCATCTCGATTTCACCCGGTCGCAAGATCCGATGTTGTTTCTCTCTTTCGCGCTTTTGAAGCTCACGGGTGTACGTTGGTCTTTTGACTTATGTCGTTTTCTCCCCTGTCATTTTTCTCCTCCTTTATCCCCTCATTAGCTGCATCTGATCCTTTCGTGTCGTCTGCACACCACAATTTTTTTTTATTCATCCATTTTCTTGAACTCCAAACCGTCTTGACCTCGTCCCTTCTTTTTTTTGTTGACCTGCTCACCTTTTTCTTTCCCTATCCCAGAAAAAAAATGCTTTAGGACGATTCTATCTTTTGTGGAGCATTCCGGGCGCTACTCCCTCGTCGTTGATATAGACCGCTCCTTCCCTGCATTGCAAGGATTGGTTTTTGAATAGCAAGGTCCTTCACTTGGCGGCGAGCCTCCCTCCAGCTTATGCCGCTCGGGTCAAATGAATTTCCTTTAATATCCCAGTTTGGTTAGGCCAAAAAATGAACTCGTTTGGCTTTTTTTAGTCCTATGTTCAAATTTCCCCATCCCTCTTTTTCCTTTCAAGTCCCCCGGTGAGGAATGCTGGATTTCACAATGATTATTTCTCCCATGATTTGATTCGTTAGCTTTGTGTCCGCCCAACCAGAGTCTTGTTTTTCCTCGGTCCCCCCAAAAAAACCAGTCCTTCTCTCCCCCCCCTTTTCCTTACTGGATTTTTCAAAAAACCGAACTAGAATATCCCATGTGCTCGCCGTTTTTTACCCTCCATTGCCCCCTTGCTTTGTCGTGCTGCCTCATCGGCGGACCGCAGTGCTACACACTTACCACATGCCGTTCGTGAGACGTTGCACTTTTTGCGTGACTTGGCTGTGGATGTCCACCTTCTCGGACCGCCAACGTCTCCCATTTCTTGTAAGTTTTTCGTAACACTCCATTGGCTGCCCTTTTCCTTTCAAACCCCTTAAGTGATCTCCATTTCCGTGCCTGGCACGCACCTCTCTCCTTCATTTCGTCCCACGGAGATTCTTGTTGTTCCTCCTTTTCTTGATGCCAAACCAGACGTCCTCCCCCCAAATGAGAGGATCGTCCAATCCATTCGTCTTTTCTACTCTTTTTGTGGTTATGATGATCTAGGCTTATCTCAGCGACGACAATACCTGAGGGTTGTTTCGTCTTGAGACTCACAGAAAGCCCCCGGGCTTCATGAACAATCTCGCTGCCTACTTCATGTCTATTTTTGTCGTAATTTTCCGTTAAACCGAATTAGAGATCTCCAGAGCGTACCGTTTTCTAACAGGGGCACCCAGAGCCCCCACTGGAATATGATTTCTGCCCTGTACTCCCAGCCAATATCCCTTTTCTCGCCCGGCCATCAACTAATTTTGGAGCCCATCCCCCTTGCCTCCCCCTTTCCACCCCAACTTTTTTTTTCAACAAGAATTTATGTTTTATGATGGTGCGGCTTGCTTCACAGCTGGCATGCGGGCCGTCCCAGGAACTTACGTTTAACCGGCCCCAATCCTCTCAGACTCCCCATTTTTCTATTGTTCCTTCGTGAGCACGTGTTTAAACATCATTCCAGTTCAGTTCGGCGAATTTTGCCGTAGGCAGGGCTTGCTCACACTTTATAGATTTTTCGTTCCCCGTCGGAAACCCCTTGTTTTCTTCGTCAACACCCGGTCTCTTCCCTTCTTCTTGTTTCCACCTTTGGGTTAGCATCCCCGTTGGCTGTAGTCTGACCTATTCTACAAAAACCCTCCCGTCCGGTTCCAGTTTAATCCTGACCCCAACAATCGTGTTCATGTTAGTTCCCTTACATTCTGATTTCTTTCCCCCCTCTTCTCTATCAGTGGGTCTCCGCCCCGCGGAAGAACTGGACTGCTCATTCCCCCCTCCGTTCTTGAATTAAAGTTTATCCCCTCAAGGAATTTTGAGCCTTCTGCGCCACATCTATCCCCTCAAAACCCCTTTCCCTTTTTTTGGCTCGGCCTCCAATGACTGATAAGCGTTTAACAAGTCTCGCTACAGAGATCTTTCCCGACTTTTTCATGGCGTTTTCCCGACTCACCCTTCTATGACCCAGGCACCGGTTTTTTTTGTTCTTCCGTATCCAAGGACCCTTTCTTTCTCTTTTCTACCGGCGTTACTGATTCCCGAAATCCCCCCTCCGCCACGTTTTTCCTCAACTTCCAACTTCCCCACACTTTAGACTTTCCCCAAGCCGCCCTTCCCCGCAGCATGATTTTTTTCGTTGACCCCTTGGTACTTGCCTTACTCCCCCCTGCCCTTATCTTTCCCCCCCCCCTTGACCCCCTTTCACCGACCTGGCCAAACGACATCCCGAGACCCACCCATGATTCTCGTCTGGTCCCGCTCACTATTACTTGAGAAGACAGATTCTTAAGGCCCTCTTTTAAGTGATTTGTCTCTCCTCAATCCCAATGTGTTTCCCTTTACAATAGCGTCCATGGCAATCTCCCGTCCCTTCATTAGGAGGCTCCTCCAACCTTTTTTCGGCATTGAGTCTATTTATCTTGGTCCCTCCCCAGTTTTCGTTGCTGTTATGTTAAGCTGGTCCGGCACCCTCCGGGCCATCCTATGATTCCCCCCAACCGCTACGCCTTCTAGCATTTCTCTACCTTTTTCTTGGTCGGAAACCGGAATCCCGAATGTTTGACTGTGTTGGGCAACAAGATAGCCCCTTTGCGATCCTATTTTCTATTCGCTGGGCGTTGCATCTGATCCCAATAGCTCCCCGTCTAGAATTGTTTTCGGTAATGTCTGGTTAGAGTTCGACTCCCCTTTTTGTTGCTATATGCGGCGCTGAGGTTTTTTGTTGGGGCGTTGGGGAACGGTTCCCCCTGACTCCACTCGGTTCTGCTATGCCCGAGACGCTAAACATGTTTTTTCTTCCCCTTTTCCCAAGGCGACTTTTTGGATGTGCTTACATTTTTATTTTCTGCGTCCGTTAGCCTTCCCTTGGATTGCACTGCCCCAGTATGTGTCTTTTCACACCCCAGTTTCTTGACTCCTGCCTAGGGAGACTGAATCTTTCTTCCCGTTCTGGACATGTGAATTGAGGACTTAAGGCGTTGCCTTTTTTTCCAAACTGAAATTCCCCATCCCAATTCCCCTATATGTCCCCTTTCCCCCCTCAAGATCCGCCGAGTCGACCCCCCTATCTAAAAGGACATTCCACTAAAGGATTTGCTTGAGTGTCGCCCCCCCAATTCAGTAGTTTCCCCCTCCCTCCTAAAAAAATGCCCTCCCCCAGGATTTTGTTATTTTTTTGCTGACATTATGGTTTACCCCCAAATTACCTATTCTTTACCGTTTTAGATGATGTGGTTGACATCCCTCAATAACAAAACCCCTCTTTCAGCCATGGTCGTCTTTACTGCATCTCGTATGAGGATTTGTCCTCCATCCGGTGTTTTCTCATCTTAAAAACTCCAATTTTTTCTGTCCTTCTGCCTCCTATTGGCAGCCTTCCTTCGCCTTCCCCACTTTGTTTTGATCCTCCTTTTCGTATTTTTTGAGCCTTGAACGTAAAAACACTTCGGCTACGTTCCCGTGCCAGCTTTAACCTTTATGCAACGGGCGACCTCGTTCGGATGTCTTCGCGCTCAGAGAAGATCATTCCTCCTATTAAAAAATCCTTTCCTATTCAGCGGACGACTTTTCGGCGACATTGTCTGCTCCTGTTACTTTCAACAACCACCCCTCCGCCCCACACGACCCCGGTCTTGCTGGAAAAGCCCCTTGTGGCCCCCGCACCCCCCATTTTTATCCGAACATCCCCCCACCGTCTTTTTGTCGTGTTCTTTTTTGCGTCCGGCCAGGTCCCCGCTCCACCGTCTCGAAATCAGTTTTTGCATTCCCTTTTCCTCTTTTCGGTCTTTTGTTTAAGAGACGCTCCTGCTGGGTTTTTCGCAATCGGCTCCCCCTCCCGGACTCTTCCCCCCACATGCTACCTCCCCCCCCCTTCGTTCATCCCCTAGCGCCACGACCAATTTTTAGCTTTCTCCTTTTTGTCCGGGCCGAATCCTTAGAAGCCGCCATAGCCCTAACACGAGTTGTTGTTCCTCGAGCCTTCTAGATTTTTTGCGTTTTTCCCACTCATTTTTCTTGTATCCCCCGTTCTTGCTTGCCATTGAACCCTTTTAGTGCCAATCTCACTTCGACGCCGGTCCCAGAGCCCTTATCGGCTTTTTGTCGTTGAGCTGCGTCATTTTAGCCTCCCTCGAAAATATGGCGTTTCGTTGTGGGTCATTAAATATATGTTCAGTCTTCCACACACGACACAGTAACCTTGTTCGACCTTGATGTCTTCTCCATGACAAGCCAGTTTTTCATCCCTTGTTTCGACTTCTACAGGTGCATTTTTTCCCCTTCCCCCGTAAGGTTGATGAAATCCCAAAAGACACCTATCCCCATTTTGTCGAGTTGTGCTCCCCCTTCATCAGATGTCACCGCCCCTTTTGGCCGTGCCGTCCTTTTTCTCACGCTCTCCCCCGGCAGAGCGCGAAATAAATTCGGTTTCTTAGAACCCCTAAGTACGGAAGGCACCCCCTCCTGCACTTGTGAGAAGAGTATGAGAATCTTGTCCTCAGCTTGTTGATCACGCGTCTCTATTCTTTTCCAAAATCATGTTGACTCGGTTTTTCCGCTTTCCTCTCAGTCTTGGCGCCCCGCTAGCTCCCAAAATGGAACAGCTTTTTTTGCCCAAATAACATCCTCCAGATCCCGTACTCTCCTGTTTGTTTTGACTTTCTGCACGCTCAGGTAAAACACGCAGTTTTCCGCCCCTACATACAGAGCGTTTTCCATCGCTGGTTCTACGCTCTTCCAGTTTTTTGTTCGAATAATGAGGCTCTATCCAATGATTTGTTTCTCGCCCCTCCTTGTTCTTTGCAACACACTTTTTCTCAATATCTTCTTGCTGTCGTGTCTAGGGCAATAAGGGCATTTTGAAACCTCTCTCCGGATATTCTTTTTTTAGACTCACCGTCCCCTTACCGTTATTAACGATTTTTTTCCCTCCCTCCGAGATCCCCCCCCCCAAGGTCTGAGTGTTCTCGCGACACCTCCTTTTGAGCCTTATGAAAGTTCAACCTCTTTTTCTTGGATTTGACAGAGCACTTTATCCCCATTCCATCTCATCACCCCAGTCTTGCGCTAGGATTTTGTCGTATTCTTTTCCCTTTGTTGCCTCCTTCTTCTTATTGGTTTCCTTCCATCAATTATATACAACAGGACAGGAGAAGGACACCTCTTCATTTCCGTTCATGGTGGCTTTCCTTCACTTTAACTTCTTGGATCGTAGTTTTGCGTAGTCTCGGATCTCTTTGTGATTGCCCCTGCTATTGGGCTTTCTGTCTACCATTCTCTTTCCTTTCGCCTGCAACCTATTCAAGACGGACTTTCAGTCTGATCTCTTTCTTTCTCTCTTCTAATCCCCCCCGTTTTTTTTCTCTTGATCAGTTCTACTCTATTCTCGGCTAGGCAGAAGTGTGGCAGGGCCCCCTGCCCTCCCCTTGCCTGGGTGACATAGACATGAGCAAACTCTCGGGGCCTCCAAAGCCTCTTACTGCGCTTCCCCTCCTCCCCTACCGCCCCCATCCTCCGTTGTGAGCGCCCACCTGCCCTCATTTTTCTATGCGTCCCCCTCTCTGGTCTTTTGTTTTTCCTTTCGTTCAGGGCACACCAATCCCCTTGCGTTTTTCTTGCGCACCGCCATAGCGTGACCTTTCCCCCCCGCAGACCTTTGAAGGCTCTGTTTTTCCTTTGCAGGCCCCTCCTCTCACTCTCGGGTTTCCCCCTGCGCCCTAATGCGTTTTTTATACTTTGCCTATCGCGTCTGTCCGGCGTGTGAGATGCGAATCCTAATCCGTGGCTTTCCCGACGTTCAAACAGAAAAGCCTTGCCTTCGTGTTTGTCATGCCAGTACAACCGCCCCTCCCACTCTCTCTTTGGAACAATACTTTTGTCTCCCCACTCTGCATCCCCCCTTTTTTCTTTCTTCCGTATCTGAACAGATGTCCCCCTGCGGTCCCCTTTTTTTTGACAACCCTGCTATTTCTACCTTCTATTTGTTTTTTTCCGCTTGTCGACCTCCACCCAGCTGCGGAATCGTCCTTATTCGTTGAGAAGTTTAGTTTTAGAAGCTCTCCTTTTTTTTTTTTGCATTAAAGACGGAGTGCTGAGGCATGTTTTTACGAGATAATACCTGACTGTTTAAAGTCTTTTTCCATACAGAATGATCCGCGAACTTTTACGGTCCTTCTCCTCTCTGGCGTTGGCACTGCCCAAGGGCTCCCTGTTTTTTTTGGTCTTCTTTTCCGGAGCAAAATCCCCCTGATTTCTTCCTTCCCCTCCGGATGGCCCGCGTCCTTCGAATCTAACCTCTTCTCCCTTGCGCGGAAAAGATAATTCCGTAAACGACAATGCCTTGAAGGGTTGTGCATGTTCCCCACCGCTACCTTCCATTTCCTTTGTCGCTCAATGCTGTCTGACTTCCCGGTTGCCGAGCGACAGGCCATACCTCAGTTCCCGCCCCTATGTAGGAGAACCTACTCCTTTGTTCCCCCCTGACTTCTGTGTCGTGCCCCCCCCCCCCACCCTCTATTACGATGGCTCCCTTCCCCTGCTCCCCGCCTCTCACCTTTTCAGTCAGCGGTTCGATGTTGTCGAACTTTGGTTTCCCACGAATCCTCTAGTGTCTGCCCTCCCTGCAAAAAAATTAAATACTTTTGTCCACCCCGCTCCCCCCAAAATTTCCCCAAAATCTTCCCCCTTCCCCCAACGTTGATATGCTCTTTTTGACGGCTTCAGTCGAGTCTTTCACCCCCCGGCTCCAAAGATCTAACCATTTATTCGTCTTTCTTCAGGATGCCAAAATAGGCTTTATCACTTTTGTGAGCCCACTCCTTCTTCGTCTGATTCCCTGCCCCGCCTGGTTGTCACGCGTTCGTTAAGACCGCTTCCAAAGAGGGACCTCTTTTTTTCCGAATTTTGCGCCCTTTCCCTCCGGCGAGTGGCCTTCCCAGAAAACACCGTACTTTTTTTTTTCATTTCTTGGTTGGTCCATTGGGCTGCAAATGATCCCTTGTTTGCTCGGTTTCCCCCCCGTTAGGTTCCAGTAAGCTTGAGTTGTTTGGAGACTGTGTTCCCAGTGTACCTTATTACATGATCAAGCCTAGCTCTGTGCTCTGATTCTAGCAGATAAGATTCTATGTCCTCTTCCTTGACGATCGAGTAGAGCCCGTTCATATAACGTTATCTCCCCCCCACCTTTACCTCTCCTGTTTAAGGGTCTTGGGACGTACCCGCTCCGCCTTTGTTTACCCCCAAAGAGAAGCCGCCTTCACCCCTGGAATGTTTTAGATGGGTTAGCCACTCTTCTGCAGATCTTCGCATCCCTTGTCTCTCTCAACCCCAACCGATTCCCTTCCCATTCCTTTGCCGCCCTCACTTCTTTTTTCCCGACATGTCTAGTTTTGCTGAGTTTTTCTTTTTTTTCGTCAATATAGAACCAGCCCTTTAGGTGCTTTCTTTGGACCATAGGTAGCCCACAATTGACCCCCTCGCCGATGTCTTTCTTTTGTTTGCTATCTTAATGATGAGCCTTACTCGGCATTTTTTGTTAGTCGAACCGACTGAGTCCTCATTGGCTTGGAGAAGAATTGTAGAATTTCCCCTGTTGTCCCCCTCTGCTTTTGCTTCTTCGATGCCGGTAAGATTGTGCACTGTTTTTCCATCTTTCGATTTTTTGTGAATTCTTTCCCCCCCCCCTTTCAGTACCCACTGTTACATTTTTTCACTTAAGTGACGATTCACTCTTATCCCTTAAACGACGCCGGGAGTCCCAGTTTTTTTTTTTTCCCCTCCATTTTTTGCATTCCCTTTTTCATTCCTCCATCTTCAGTAGTTCCGTCTTTTCTTTCCATCCAAGACAGGCGGCGTGGACTTTTTTTTGTTCCACCCGTACCCCTCTTTTGGTGCACGATTTCCTTCCCGGATACTTTTGAGCAATCTGTGCGGTCTCCCCACGTAAATCCCCACCATTCTTCTGCAAGAACCCCAGAATTTTTCAACCTTCATGAGTGACCTCCCCTTTTCCCCGCGTTCTGTTTCCTAATGACCCCACATTCGACCCCCATCTCAAATCCAGACGTTCAAGACGGCGTTTTTTTTTCTCTTTGGTATGACCACCACCAATCGCTTTCCCTCTCTTCCGGTTTTCCCCCCAGAGACCCTTTAGCCCCTTGTTATACTCCGATTTCGAATTTCTCTTTCCGTGGTGCACCATCGGCTTTCTTCCGTAATCACCAAGGCCCCCTTCTTTCATCCCCCCTGCGTCTCGCAAGTTTCTTTTTAGCACTTTTCGAGCCGTGATTCCCTTCCCTCGGAATGCTTATCCTTCAGAGCGGCCGAGACACTCTCCCCTTCAGTTCCTTCCGTTTGATTTGCATTCTCCTTTCTCCCTTCCTGGCGAGATGGTGAAAAAGAGAGACTCCTCCGTTTTTTCTCTAGTGTAGTTTTCTTTAAGCTTTTTTTCTTTTTTCCTTGTTTTAACTGGTATGGAAGCCGTTCTCCAGACCTCCCAGAGGATAAAACTTTTTTTGGAATCATAATTCTTTTTCCCGAGTTCTGTCTTCATTGGCCTGTCGACCGTCTTACCCGTTCTTTGTTCCGTGATGTTTCTTTATCCCCCCCTTTTTCTCTTCCGGTTTCCATTAGTCTGCCCTTCTTGAGATACTCTTACAAACCCCTATTCTTTTTTCCCTCCTGGCGTCCCTCCCCCCCATTCCCCCCCCCGGTCTTGCCTTCTTCCTTTGTGCATATGAAAAACCTTTTTTTTTTCTTGCTTCCCTGAGCAAGAGTTAACCCATGGTCTTTCTAGATTTTTTAAGTATAGGCGCTCTGCTCCCGGACCGGTGAGTCCTCGTAACTGAATTCCCCCTACTTCTTTTTTTTGCGCAGAGTTACAGTTTAGCCGGTTTCCTTCCCGCCCGCCAGGCATTAAAGAGGATCCGTACCAAATATCCGTCTAGCATCCCAGCTTTGTTTGTTCTGGGTGAAATTGACTTGCGGGGATTCAATCACATCCCCGGTGCTTCTCAGTTTTCTTCCTTTCCCCCCCCCCTCCCCTTGTATTATTCTAAGCGTTGAGAGTCATGAACATTTGGTCCGCTCTTTGAGGTTTCCCTCCTAGGAGAGCCTAATTCCGAGATTTGCTCTCCAAGTAACTTCCTTCTTCTGAAAAAAAGGTGAACCGCCGCACAAGAGTCACAATTGTGCTCCAGTCTTGGCCCGCCATTGCAGGTTTTGTCCCGGCGAATGAAATAGGTCCCGCGCGACCCCCCCCCCCATGGTTGTGAAGACGTTTTTCCCGAAGGGGGGGGTTTTGCCTTTTGTTCCTTTTTTCTGTCGACTTTTACCTCCCGTGATTCTATTCGACTTTTTCTGTGTAGGGCGAAACCCCTACTTTCATCCTTTCTCCCTGAACAAATTGCCTGACCCTGCTTACCCTCCCCGATCACTGACCTCTTTGATCCCTCCCGCATAGCACATTCCATCGCAGCATCTTTTTTGGCCTGCATTCCGCGGCTTTATGCTGATTAACAGCCGCTTATTGCCCTGCTCGGAGAGCTCCATCATCTTTGGTTAATAATAATAATTTTGTGTTTTGATCGGGGTCTTCGCTATTCCCCCCCTGCCTGCATTGTCCCAATTCCTCGCGAAGAGCCGCCTTCCCCCGCAATCCTTTCGGTCAGCATCCCACCCCGTCGTACTATATTTTTTTTATCGTGTTTCCGATAACATCCCCCCCCCCGTGCCCCTATCTCTATTTTTGTCCGTTCCAGGCAATGCGCCCCCCATGGTCTTTTCTTTCCCGTCAAGACTACGCCACTTCTATATTACCGTGGCCCTTCTTGCCAAATCACTGTTTTGATGCTCCCTCCCTTTCATCACCGTCCAACAAAATGGAACTTTTTTCTCCATCTGCTTTTTTTGCTGGGAACTGATGAGTGTCATACATGCATTGCTCCCCCTCCCCCATCCACCCAGTGTTCTGGGTGCCAGATCGGCTTTTCCGTCCCTATTCTTTCTGAAGGTGTGGCATCCTGTTCTGTCAGTTGATGTGCGAGAGTCATCCTGGTGGCTTCTTCAGTCGAGAATTTTCTGGCGAGACCCCACAGGAAACACCTGTTCATCACCGTCCCCCCCAAGGTCCTTCCTATGTGATTCAAGACGTGAAACTATGCCCTTTCTTCACTTGGTCTTTCATTCACCCTTCTGGATTGCCCGCCCAATAAATTCCACGGTTTAAAGTTCTCCAGACAAACCCCTCTTTTGTGGGATTTTCTTCACTCTCTTTTCAGTGAGACTGCTGTTCATTTTTATTGCGGGCCCTCCTCCCTGCCTCCGTGCCTGACTTTTTTTTTTTTTTCCCTTATGTCGCAGCTTTGCGTCTTTTGGCCTCCCCAAGTCGATGTTCTTACCGGCCGCTTCTAATGTTTCCGGCATTTCACCCCAATATTCCTTTTTCCCCCCTGACCCTACCTTTTTTGCTTTTATTCCCTACGGCCAGCTCTTTTATCTGGTTCACAGCTCGACCCCATCCTCGTTTCCCCAGAAAGAGTTTGATTTTGTTAGATGTGCGCCAACTGAACGATTGTCACCAAAGTCCCCCCTCTGGTTTTTGCCTTTTTTCTTCACGGAAATCCCCATTCTTTATCTATATTTTGTTACGAACCTCTTAGCCCTAATACCCCCCCCCTCCTCCATTCCTCCATCCCCCCCCCAAGGCACCCCTTTTTCGTTTTATTCAAAGGGTAAAAGCAACCAGATCCCCCCCTCCCCCCCCGCACTTTTTTCTGCGCCTTTTTCGTCCAGGTTTAGTCTTTGTCCCGTTGCTCCGTTCTGACCCTTAGCCGTTCCCCACCTTTCAACATGACCGCCCTTAAAACGCCCCCCCAATCCCATTCGCTGCCCCCAGTTTTTTTTTCTCTCTTCTGTTCACGATCCCCCCCCCCTCAGCCCCAAAAGATGTCTTGAAGGACCCCTCACCTCCGGAGCTGTGAAGCTTTTTTACCCCCCAAGGGCTGGCAATTTTCCCTATCACTGCATGGGCCTGCGCGGTTACCCTTGGCTCTGCACCCACAAAGTGCGTTCCCCCGCTTCTTCTCTCCCCCGCCTTTGGATACAACGCTAGGGGTTATGTGATCGTGGAAGGATCCCCCCCCCTGTTTTCTGATGGTTGCCCCCTTCTCAGTACCTCCTCTTCACTTATTCATTCCAACAAGAGTAAATCTTTCGTTTTTATTTCCCGGAAATCAGATGTCCCTCCGATGTTTTTTTTTACAAGATTCTCCACCCATCGAACCTCTAACCCTTCCGTCCCCTCATCACTAGGTTTTGTTGTCCCCTTCAAGAATGTCCCCTCCCCGCCCGTTTCTATTTTTTCGTGCCATTTAATGTGTTGGATTATCCCCTTCACCTCCTCATATTTCCGGAGTTACGTGTAGTCACCAGGCCCCCTCACTTCCATTTTGCAGGATCAAGCCTTTTCCCTTGGACCCGAGCAATCTTGTTTCTGATTGTAAACAACTTTTTTCCCTCTTTTTATTTTGTCTGACTACACAACCCTGTCGACGTTTTTTGTTATGGTCATGTATTTTATTCCTTTCAATTTTCAGATGCCCCTTCTTCATTGGTCCAACAACCAGGGTGGTCCCTTTTTTCCCCGGCCGTAATCCCCTCCTCATTCTTTTACTGACCATTTTCCCTTTTATATTTCAGGGGGAACCTCCGTTCCCCCCACCCGCAATTAATCCCCCCTTGCAAAGACTTGCCGCTTCCCCTCTCCAATCTCTATTTCCTGCCCCCGAGCCCAGGCCTTACCTCCCCACGGCTAGTTCCTTGCGGCGGCCTACCATCGCCGTCTTTTGGTCCAAAATCTATGAAGACCCACAAGCCTCCCCCTTCCCCCTGGCGCTTTGGGGGGCGTTTTACTTTCGGTCTCTTTTTCTGTAGTGCTAACCTCGGGTTAGTTTTTACAGCTTATGCATTGAGTCGAGTTAGATTTACTCCTTCCCAACTATAAAGGGCCCCTCCTGCTTGTTTTCTTTTCTGCGGCTGGAGTTGTATTTCCGCAATAGAGTGTTTACTCCTTCTTGAGTATGAATCTCCTTTTTCTTCCCTCCTTCCATCTTGCCTTTTAAACTTGGTTACAGCTGTTCTTCACCTCTTGTTGGTGCGCTGACAGAACAAACACCTGCGTCTCCGTCCCTTCATTTTTTAACCGTTTTTGATAGGCGAAGAAATGTTTTGGATTTAAGTTTATCTCTTCCCCTCAGAGATTGTTTTTTTTTTATTTTTCTTTTTTTTTTGTTTTTTTTTTTTTTTTTTTTTTTTTCTTTTTTTTTTTTTTTTTTCCCGAGTGCTCGATCAAAGATCCATCTACGGGGACCCTCTCACATTTTCTGTTATTGGATACATGTCTCATCCTACCGGGAACCCCCCTTCTGTCACAACCCCGCCATTTATTCTGCCAAAATCACGTTTTCCCCCAAGAACAAAGAAATGTGTATCGTATTTTCCCCCTGGGGATTTTTTCATCTTCCGCGCCTTCCCACCAGCTCAGACCTTTAGAATAGTGTAATAGTCATGTCTTGCGCTCTGGTTATTGGACTAAGCGTCTGCCAGGGAGGGGCCAGAACTCGTAGTCTCCACGGTATTGTCCCCCCACAAGATACCGCCTGGTTGTTGCCCCTCCCCCGCACGTACATGGATCTTCGCCGTTTTTGAACTACTAAGCCGCCAAGCCATCCCATCCCGGTTTTCCCCTTCTTTAGATTTGTTCTTTGAAACTCGAATTTTTTTTTTCCCCCGTACTTTTGGCAACCTCTCCCTGTTCCCGTTACCAACTCGGACTTCGCCTTCTCCGTCCCCGGCTAATTGGCCTCGGCGGTTGTAAGAACTTTTCTCATCGTGTGTTTCGTCAAATAACTCTGGAAGCTTTTAACCACTTTCGTGCTTCACATTTCATTTTCTGAAAGATGTCTTCCGATACCATTCCCCTTCGTTCAGCCCCTTTGAGCGGACCCTTCTCCTTTCGCTTGCTTCCCATTGCCCCTCCAAAGATGCTGGTTGATGACTTCCTCGCTCTTGAGAACGCGTGACATCCTCTTCTCCTCATGCGTTCCCTTGTTTCTCCGATCCACTTTTCCTTTTTTCTCCTCACTACTCAACTCCTGGGAAGTCTCCTCTTTCCTCTTCGAAAGGCTTGCGCAATTATTCTCTCACTTTTAGACCATTTCCCCCAATTCCTTGACTTCTGTCTCGCTTTTTTTGCCGGCCAGTGAGAACGAAGGTTTTCCCCCCTCCATAACCGTGAGAACCAAACATCCCCCAGTCGAACTATCGGCCTCTATCTGCCCCTGCTTTGTGTGGAAGGTCGTAGGCCCACATCTCCGGTCTCCTAAGAGAAGGGGTTTTTTTTGCCTCTCCATTTTTCGCCCAGATGAACTTTTTTCCGGCCTTTCCTCCCTTTATTGTTCTGCCATCCTTGCCGTTTTTCGTTCCAACCACGTATTTCACCCTCTCTCTGATAGGTCTTGGATCTTTATTCAAGAAGTATCGGTTATTTTTCCCAGTCCCTTTCCGCTGGATAACTCTTTGCTGTCGTCTTTGACCAGACACCCCCGATCCCTTCATCTGAATATCGAAAGTCTCATCCTCCGGCGCTCTTTTTTTTTTGCAAACCAAATTATATTTTCGGCTTTCCCTTCGATTACACATCCTCCATCCTGTATCCCCGCGACTTTTTTTGCTCGGTCCCGGCCATGGCGGTTTCTCCCTCCCACACGCCATTGGATTTTTGGACGTAACGCCACCCGACTCCTTTCCCCCCTCTTTCTAAGCTGAAAATAGGTCATTCGGGCGTTGGCGTTCCACCCTTCTTCTGTGACTCTCGCTTTTATCTCCTGATCGGCTTTGAAGGACCATTCTTTTCGTTGATTTTCCATGTGCTATATGCTTTTCGCCCCTGTCCCCCCCTCTTCCCTCCCCCTTGATAGGTATATTTCTGTTATGAG
>Ga0179593_1331744_pt1 | contig 24436 bp, 21 predicted proteins | sample CZODoug2_1_08_16_FD_185931 | JGI IMG/M metagenome (GOLD analysis project Ga0179593, IMG submission 185931) | Vadose zone soil fungal communities from Angelo Coast Range Reserve, California, USA - CZODoug2_1_08_16fungal (PacBio error correction) | ecosystem: Environmental > Terrestrial > Soil >... | reverse complement strand
CTAGGTAGTGTCAGGAGTGTCCGCTATGAGTCGGATTGCCTAAAGGTTTTTCTCCTTGTTGTCCTTTGTTCTTCTTCTCTTTCCTGGGTGGGCAAACCGTTCCCCCCGTCAATCCCCCCGTTCCCCGCCAACCACAATGCAGTCCCCTTGCCGTTTCTCTTCTCCATTGACCAGTGGTCTCCGGTCCCACTTGTCAAAACGTATTCCCCTGCGGTAACTCCACATAACGGTCGTTCTGGTTTTCTGTTTCCCCTCCTTCTTTCGTCAGTATGGGGGCGGTTGGGGGGGGTTTGGTTCTGTTGGAAGCAGAACTTGATTTTTCATTAAATATTGCAGCTTGGTTTTTTGCCCCACTTTTCTCTTCCAGGAATTCGATGGGTTATTCCTCCCAGTCGTTACCGTACCAGAATAAGACCATCCGAGTGCGAACGCGACCCCTCTTCTTCATTTCTAGATACGCCGGGTTTGTCCTACGAATTTCCCCTCCCTATTTTCTCGTGCTTTGACAATCCGGCGGGCTGGTTGCGATCCGATGAATTACAGAGATCTCCCCAAGAGTGACCCCAATTGCGCAGCCCCTAACCCGGTCTCACGTCTTGGTACGTTTCCCCCCCCCTCCCCGCATGGGACCCCCCCAGCGTGTGAAACCCCCCCCTCTCGTTATGATCCCAACTCTCTTCCACCTGATACCATCTCTTCTCTCCTTCGGGGAATAAGGTGACCCCACCCGGAGAGGTCCTCCTACTTGACGCGCGCTTGGTCAATATTTTCGTGCCGCCGTTGCTGACGGTGTGTTGATCGGGCACTTTTTCTCTTTTAATCCGGCCGAGCGTGACGAACATGTTTCCTTACCGACGTTGAGCGGGCTTCTCTTGCTCGCCCGGTTCCCACGATCGGAATTTTGCGTAAGCTTTCGTCTGCATCTTATCTGTCCTCCCACCCTGACTCTCTCCTCTTCTTTAAAAACTGGAGTTCTATCCCTTCGAATCTTGCCCTCCTCCTCAATATCATTGCCAATTTAATCACCCAAACAACCCGGAGTAACGCCGTCCCTCATCTTAGGAATTTCTGTCTCCTGTTCTCGTTTTTTCGGGCTTTTCTGGAACGCCTTCTTCCCCTTTTTTCCATTATTCTTCCCCCAATTTCGGGTCCGTTGATCTTGTTTGCTTCTCCCATTTTGTATTGATGACAAACAGATTCCACCCTCGAGTTTGGTTTTCTTCTCCGCAAAAGAAAACGTTATTGCTTCTTGCCCATGAATCCCGCGGAGCTTTTCCCCCCGTTCTTTACCCCCGTTCCTTGCTTCCCCCCCCCACGCTTTCCCCCCCCTGATCTTTCTTCTAATTTCTCCTCTCTTTTCTACTTTGCGTTCCGGGGACTTCATCAGTTTGATGTGGACCAGCTCCCCTCCTTGGATTTTCCTCGCTTTTTTGGATGAGCATCGCTCCCCCGACGGCTCGTCCCCCCCCCACTGCCTCCAGTCAAACCCCGATTTTTCACAGGTCAATTTAAAACCCTCGACGCATTGGAGGCCCCCCGCTATTTAAAGATCGCTGAGCAGTGCTCAGCGGTTTTTGAGATACCCCCATAGAGGAACACGCCTATCCCACCGCTTCGGACTGCTCCCTTTTTTTCCCTCTGCCCTTTTCCTTGTCTTTCGGCCCCCCCCTCCTATGTCACGATCGCAAATGCTGCGCCTTTGTGTCGGTCACGCTGACTTAATTATAACTCTTGTTTAGCTTCTCTAAAAAGTACTCTCTCTTCCCCTCGCGTGCGCTCAAATTTGCGGTCTGAATAGGCTCGATCACGTTTTTCTCCTCCTGACGATTGCCCCTGAACTTGTCTCTCGCCTGTTCCATCTCGATATTTTTGGGAAATCCTCGGGCTTTCTAAGGCTTTTCTCCCCTAGTACGCGTCTGATCTGCCTCAGTGCGTTGCATATTGTACCTAGTATCGATTCTTGCTCGGTCTGGCATACTTTTTTTCGCTTCCCTTCTCGGTCAGTTTCTGAGCAAGCCTTCTCTCTTTCACCTTCTAAATGTTTTTGGTTGTTGTTTCCCGACGACCTTTACCAATAGTGTATCCGGATTCCCCCTCCCGACCCAATCCCCCCCTTCCACCAAAATGAGAGGTCCCTCCCTTTCACTTCCCCTCCAAGACGGGGTAATGGCTTAGCGGTTCTTTTTTTTTCTCTGGTTTCCTCCACCTCGGCTTTGTGACATCGAGTGTAGTCTCGACCGTCCACCGCTCCCTTTCGCCGCGTCCCCTTCAATCATGGCCTTTTGTTTCCCCTCGTCCCCCCCTTTCCGGCGTTCCTGCTTTTTTGAGCGGTTGCTGTCAATTGGTGAAACTGATCCGAAGACTGATCAACGCGTATGACAACCTTTTCCCCCTTTTTTTCCTCCCTTGCCTTAGTGGGCCCCCGCCCGCTTCTCTCATGTCCCCTCCCCTCTTAGGGGAGGATTTCCCATGACTCCTGTTCGGCGCCAAGAAGAACCCCGCATCCACCTTGCTCTGTCAGGCTCCCCCTCTATGACAGGGCCTGCGAGTAGCACTCGTTCCTTGAGATTTGAGCTCCGTTCCATTTGACCCTTCCTCCTTTTGATTGAAACCCTTCCTTTCGTCCCCCCCCCAAACGGTCTAGTAACTGGTAAAAGCGTTGCGGGAGTCCGACTACTAGCTCTTTTTCTCTTACTCACTTTTCTCAACTGGAGTAGACCTAAGCATAGACTTGGCCGGGCACGATATTTCTCTCCCCCTCGTTCCCTTCCCCTTGTGGGAAACTTTCATCCTTGACCCCTCTCAGAAGAATTTTAGAAGCTTCCCCCATCGGGCCCTTGAGCGCATACTGGCTTCTAGATATGACTCCGAGCCCCCCCCCCCACCGACGATCCACTCTAGAGCGACGATCGACATTTCCCCATGTTTCCCCCCTTCTCTTAGTTTGCCTCACTCTCATTCACCGTCTCCTTTTGAAAACCGCTTCTGTGCGGAAACTCGGGGAAAGTATCTCGCGAACAATTCTGTATCCTGCGACCTTTCGTCAAGGGCTACCTTTCTCCCGCCCCCTCCCCATGCGTACTTGAAAGATTGACTGGAGCATTTGAAGTCCCTTCTTTTTCCCCTCATTTCCCCCTCGACATGCTTTGCTGTACTCCTTCTTCTAAATCCTCTTTTTTTTTTTTTTTGTTTTATGAGATGATTGCATACTCCTTATGGTTACTTGTCACCCTCCCCTATGTATTGCCTCGCTCTCTAGGTTCAAGGACCATTCTTTTTTTCTGAAATTTCGTCAGTGCAGGAAGTTACCAAGTCTGCATGATTGGCTCGTCTTCTTCCCTCTCACATCGCTTTTCCTTTCTCGACGAACTGCTTTTTTTTCCTTTTTTTTATTTTTGAGGATGTCTTTTGTCCCCCCGAGTCTCTTTTACGGTGGGAGCATGGGGACCCCCTAGTCTTCGTTCCGGGCTCTGATCCCCTGTGTCTTCCGAGGGGTGCTGCGGTTTTTCTCCGGCGACGCTTCTTTCCTTCCAAACTTTTTACGCTGCGACTGCGCTCATTTTTTCCCTTCTGTGTCGCATTTTAGGGCCGCGGGGACCTATCGAAGGGGCCGGCCCTTTTCTTGCGTTCTCTTCCCTTCTGCGTCTTCCTTCTTTCGAACGAAGTGTTATGAGCTCCGCACCTCTTCTTCTTGCCCCGCCCTTTCCTTAGGTGGAATCTTTCATTATCACCCCCGGCCTTCTCCCTTCCTTCCTCTTAGGATTCACGGTTCTCCAGAAGGTCCTTTCGATCGACTCTTTGACCCTCGCACAATTGCTTGATTCTTCTTTCCTTGGTCTAAAGATCCGTCATTTGAATTCTCTCCCCCCTGCGTCCTCCTTTTTTTTCCTGCGATAGAGAAACTCTTTCCGCGCCACACGCTGGCTCCCCCCTTGGAATTTGTTAACTCGATGTTGATACTCCTGTCTTGCTGGAGAGAAGTTGTGCACCCTAAACTGCGCCCCTTTTCAGCACTTGTCCCTCTTACTCTCCCCTAGGTCAAACCGGAAGATTGAGGCCCTCTCGAAATGGATTGCTGCACCCGGTATCGTAACATGTTTGCTCCCCCCTTCTCTGTCGAACCTAGCAAAGAACTTCGCGCAAACATTTCGGTGCTGACCACTCGGACTCCGTTCTTTCCGGTATTTGAAGGACAGTGATCCCTTGATCCCCTCCGTGTCGTGCATGCACCCTACGTGAAGGACCTTTTTTCCCCTTTTTCGGAAGGCTTGCAGCACCCTCCCTGACCGCTTCTTTCTGCAAAAATTCCGAGCAGCGATACGGAAGGTACTCGCCAAGTCCAATTACCTGACTAAGCTCTCTGAGAACAACCCCACTTTTATTCCCCGCCCGAGGATTTGCGCCCAGAGATTCCGCTGAACCTGTCCCCCCCCCATGCCAATTTTGATTTTCTTCCTTCCCAGTCAAAATTTCCCCCTCTTCCTCTCCTCACCCTACTTATTCTTAGCGCTCGCGCTCTCTTGTCATTCGAGAATCTGAACGCCCCCCTCTTTCTTTTATTTAAGTCGGTCGCCTCCAAGGTTTCGCTGGCTCTGACTGTTGACAATGGCCTCTTTTTGCATTAGCCTTCTTTGATTTTTTGAAGAGCCTTTCGCTCGGTGTTGCTTTTTTTTCCCTCTATGGAGGTACTTTTACGTTGATTTTCCACTGCTCCGAGCTTTATAATAGCGCGCCCCCCTCCCCCGCGGTTCCTTTTTTCCCTGAGTATGTTTTTTTTTTTTTTTTTTTTTTCCCCCCCCCCCCCAGTACCAAGCGAATCCCCCAGTTTGTCGCAGGATTCTTGTTCATTCACGCCAATTTTTCACGAAGGAATCGTGTCCTTACTGAGCGGTCCACATAACTGATTCCCTTGTCCCTCCGTGGATGGCCTTCCACGGGACGAAAGCGGTACATCCTTCTCTTTCGGGGTTTGTCTCTTTTCAACTGTCCTCGTGCGCCGCTTCCCCTCGAGTTATTTGAAGACTTCCTAACTCGTTTTTTCTCTTTTCTACGAACCACACCGCTCCTTGCAAGTTTTGCCGCCCCCTCTAACACATTGCAGCCCAACCTGGATCCAGATGACCCCCTATTATTTCACCCGGTTTCCCCCTCTTACCTTCGATTTGCCTACCCTCCCCCTTCCCACCCCGCTCACACCCCAGGAGACGATTTCCTTTATGAAGTCTATTCGTGAAGGAGTATACCCTTTTTTTTTTGTTCTTATTCTTTATCGGTTCTTGATGGAAAGACTGCTGACTGCTATAAGATTTCTTTTTCTCCAGCTCGATGGTGCCTTTTTTTTTCCCCCCCCCTGACTAAAGAGTAAGCTTACTCCCCCCGTCTTTCGATGTTTTGTCCCCTTTTAAGCTCACGTTTTCCCCCCTCGACAACGGGGAATATGCGATCGAAGACGACTCCCTTAGTCAATGCCCGATCAACCCTTTCCATCCCTTCGGAACGCAATATTTCCAAAGAGAAGCCTGCCCCTTTTCCTTTCCCGCTAATGTGGTTTCCCTGTCTTAACTAGCGTCGCTGCCCTAGCTTTAGTTTCGGTTTTGAGCATTTTTTTTGATCTCGAGATTGGTTTCATCATTTCTTTTTCCCCATCTACTTCTCTCTGGAAACTGATCGTTTCCTCATCTCTCTGCGTTTGGCGCAATTTAGGTTCACCAGGTGAATATTTATTCTAACCCCCCTCCCTTTTCTCCCCCCCAGTCCGGGGCTCCCTTATCTTCAAGCCGGGGCCCCCCTCAATTGTTACCCTTCCCCCATCCCCCTTCCGCCCCTTTTCTTCAACCGAGGTGGTCTTATTTCGTGGTTTCCGTTACAGAAGTTTCGGATCAGCAGACGACGTCATGCAGGACGGCGTTTGATTGCAGAGCCCCCCCGGATCTCTTTTCCTGCGTTTCCATTATTCCAACTGACGCCCTTCGCACGATAGACACCAACAATGGAATCAAAGCCGGCTTTGCAGGACCCCGTAGGTCTTCGGGGGAAAGGTCTTCCGTCCCACTCCTGCGGTTCCCCTTTCTTATGAGGGACCCCGCCGTTGGGCTCTGAAGGCTTGTGTTGCTCCCTTTTTCGTTTGCTTCCCTTTTCCCACGGGAAAGTGATCGATCTCGAGGCCCATTCTCCCCTGTTACAAGTGCCTTCCCAGCAATATTTTAATCAGGAAATAATGCCTCCCTTAATCTCTTTTTATCCCCTCCTTGTTTTTGTTGAGTCTCAGCTATATGTTTGGTCGTCATGATTGCAAAGCTCTCTTCAGTTGATTGTGCCCGTTGTTCACCTTTTTTTTTCTGGTTTTATCGATCAGATAATGGGTTGACCCGTTTCCCAAAGTTTCCCTCACACTACTTCAATCCAACCCCCCCCTACATTACCCCAAGCTGGAGTCATATGAGAACGGCCGCATATTTTAATCGGCAATACTTTCCACCCGTAGCTCCCTCATGGGTCCCACAGTACGCAATCCTGAGTTAGTCTTTTTTTTTTATCGATTTCTCAAGGATGGGAGGAATTGGTGGAAGCCGGACTAATTCCTTCACCCACGCTCTTTTTCCGTGCTCTGGACCCCCCCCCTCTTAGCCTTCTTGCCCGAGAATTTCTCCTCCAGACCGGCGGTAAGTAAATCATAACCACTGAGTCCCCTCCACCTCATCCTTCGGACTCCTGTTTGATGCTAACATTAGGCACGAGAGGGTCCCTTCGGCCCGGTGAAGAAAGGTCCTCGATTTTCTCCATGTGCTTTTTCTCTCCTTAGAGAGTAACGCGGGTGACCCTTTTCTGAGAAGCCCTACCAATGTCTTTCTATGATTTGAACCGCTACCTTTTTTCCTCGAATCTGCCTGTTCCATGATGATTTTTTTGAACCCTTCCCTCTTAAAAGAACCTCCCTTCCACCTTACTAAACTCTCGACTTCCCCTGCGGCAGCGCCTCCACCAGAAAAAAATTTGATGACTTTCTGAGGCTTTTCGTAGTCCAATATGTTTGCCGCCCTTCTGAGATTTTTTTCTTTCCCTTGGATCCCCGAAGCGGTCTCTATCTCATGTCGGAATTCGGTTTTTTTCTCCTTTCCCGCCCTATCTGTGCCTTGATATTGATCCCTGGTAACCCACAGAGGAATCGTGAGCTTATTTAGATTCTCCTTTTGGAGGAAACCTCAAGCTTCTTTCGTCCACACTTGAAATAGCAAGGAGACTGCGCATTATTGTACCATGACCTCTGATCCTCTCCCCTCAGTCCTCACAAACCCCCCCTTCTTAGGACGCCAACGCCGCTCGGAACTGCCATTCTCCATATTTCAAGGTTTCCTCTTTTTCAGGCGGTTTGGCGACATTATATGTCATTATATATTATCAATAGGTGTCATTCGGCTGCTCTGGTTTGCCAATTCTTTCTTTTTCTTGCAAACCTTGATTGCAAACTCGGCTTGTGGTAGTTGGTCAACATGCAAAGACTTTCTTTCGTCCTCCCCCCCCCACCCCCCCTGACTGATTTTAGAGTTATGACCATACAGTTATCCATTCTCTCCCCCCCCTAAGATCGATTTACCTCTCTTTTTCTTTTCCTACGTTCCAGACCTTTCCTTTTTTCCTAGAACCGTATGTGGAGGAAATTTTCAGTGCTTTCCCCTTTCTTTCGTTATGGCATATATCCGAGTGCATAGACCAGAAACCTTGATCCAGATGCGAACAGGAAAATCTGTCACCACCGCTTTGTTCCCTTTCTTTGCGAGCTGATACTCCCGCCGGTGCAGTGTCCTCCTTTAGCACTCCCCCTTTCTTTTTCGACACGACAAAGGATCTCGGATTTTCCCCCCCTCCGACCTTGTCCCACTGTCCCCACGTCTTGTACTTTAACGTTTCCCCGGATATCCTTTTTCCGGCTCGGCCTCTTTTATTCCCCCCCCCCCCCCCCCTTAATAACCTCTTGGGAGATAAATAAGACCCAAGCCTTCGTCGCGCGCGACAACCGGTTTGGTTTTTTATTTTTTTTATTTGTGTTGGCCTTTTTCCCTCTCCTTGCCCGACCCTTTTTTTTCCCAGACCTGTTGCGACTTTTTTCTTTTCTTTCGCTCCTCGTTTGCCTCTTGTCCAATTTTTCATTGTAGACGACGGGCTCGCCGGGCGAGGCGTTTCCTTTACCTCCCGTGGATCTATTCGGTCGGGTTTTATTTTTTCGCTAATTCCTCTTTGCAGGTTGGGTACTTCTCAGCTTCGACTTCAAAAGGTATGGTATGGAGTACGGTTTGCCATTACGAATCCCCACTTTCGTTTCCCTTGCTATGAATCTTCATTGAATACTTCAACCAACTTCTAGGCTCCTCCCCTTTTCAATGCACCCTCCCGCCAGGTTACCATTTGGATAATTATTCTCTTGGTCTCTGATTCAGTTGGGTACAATAGACATTTTCGAGATGCCCTTTCCCCTCTCCTTCTCTTGCTCCCCCTTTCCCGGTCCGGGTTGAATTCGCTTCCGGCTCCCTCGCTGTGATCTTTGGCCCAACCTGGGTTTTTTTTTAAAAGGACATCCCCTCCCATTTCTTGAACACTCGCTTTCTCGACCCACCTTTCCTGCGTCCAAGCCGTTGTGCATGGTCCCCCTTTCTTTTTCCCCGCTAGTCGACCCTTTATGTTAATTTTCCTAATCATGCCCTCCGGCTTTTGGTTCCCTTTCCAAATTTGAGCTGGCCTGCTTTCGTTTTTTTTGTTCTTCTCTAGAACATTCCGGTGAGACTCCCATAGTCGTTTGTCCGCGCCGCCCCTGGACGTCACGTACCTTTGTCCCTTTTCCAATTATGTTGTCCCATACTTTTTCGGTTCCAAGGAAATCCCAAGCGTCAGTTTGCCGAGACATTAATCAGTCAAGTCGGAAGGTCCTGCCCTCTCCGACGTCCCACGCCCCCCTCTGATGACATCCTTCCCCCCTCTCTCCCCTTATAAAAAAGAGTCCCCTAAACCCCCTTTGGCGCCAGGAGGCCAACGTCCTCTTCCCGCAGATTACCAACAAGTTAGGGCATGAGCTTCCTGCTCTGCTTCGTCCGATCATGACTTGTAGCCCCCAACGCATGTCTCTTACCGAGCGGCCTCGTCCTCCTCGTCAAACTTTTTCAGCCTTTATGAGAGGTTTCCTCCCTGCCTTCTCATTCACCTTGCCTCCTTTTCCCCGATTTTTGAGAAGAGATCGAGTCGTATATCCCTTTTCAATGCCTTATCCCTTCGTCCGCCTCCGCCGACGGACTTTTTCCTTCCCCCCAATCCCTCCCAGCCTTGTTTAACCAGGCCTCTCCTGCAAGTGAAATCCTCTTTCACGTCCTTCCCTCGACTTGATGCTTTCCTTTATTTTCCTAAAATTTTTTTTTTGAGAGATATGATCTTCATCCCTGCCCTTCGAGGTTTTCTTTCCGTCCTCGATGTATGCCAGATGCGCCTGTCCCCTCGGTTCCTGACTTTTCCTTTTTTGATATATCTTCTCCCGGCGCGTCCGTGATAGCCTTTCGCTTCTTTCTTGAACTGTAGCTTTCTCTCCTTCAATATTGTTTCTCTTGCTAGGTGTCCTTCTCTTCTCACCGCTCCCTTATTTAGCCTTTGTGACTCGTCGCTCTGTTATTCTTCGGGAGACGGTCGGTGTTTTTTTAGTTTGCCGCTTCCTTCTCTTCTAAGCGCGAATGCGCTCATTCCCGAAATGTCCTTTTTCCACGAATCGTTATTAGTGCGAGTTTTCATTTTTCTCAAGGGTTTAGGACTTGTTTTATACTGTCTTCTTCCTGATGCGGTCCCCCATTTTTTTTTTTGCGTATAGTATGTCTTCCCCCGCTTCCCTAACCTTCCTCCTCTCCGGGAGACTGGAAGATCCTCTTTACTTGTCCTGTACGAGAAAACGTTCCCGTCCAAACCACCGATTGGTTTGTACAACGGCCCCTTTTTTCACGTCTGAGTCGTGACCTCTGGTTCCCTCTCCTCCTCAATGGCCGCTCCCGCTTCCAGTGAGCACCTTTTTCTTTCTTCCCAATTCTGTTCTTTTTTTGACAGACAGGTCCCCTCCCTTTTGTCTCGCCCACCTTGATAAGTCAGTTTTTCCCTTGCGTTTGTTCAGTAGTCTGCCACCCCCTCTTTGTCCCTCCCCTGGATTTTTCTATCGTCAGATGTGCTCAAGACTTTCTAGTCTCTTTCCCGGTTTGGGTCAACTTTTAAGCCGTAGCACCCTTTCTCTGTCGCCTACCTTTTCCCCCACTTTCTTTTCATCCGTTTGCCGCGAGCCCTCTCGGACCAGGTCTATTCTAACCCTGATTTTGAACCCTTCTTCGACCCTCGAACAGGACTTCGTACTGCCATGTCCCCGGCATCGTGTTCCCATTTTTTGCCCGGGTCTCCGAGCGCGTTTTTTAGCGTATTGTTTCAACGAGGGATTCGGATCAACTCAGTTGATTTTCTGCCCTTCCCCCCCGTCCTTTGCTGGCCCTTCATTTTACCCTCTGAATTCTTGTCTCCCCCACCGACTCTGACGTAGTCGCCCCCCCCAATGCCTGAGAAGATAGACCTGCCTGGCTTAAATATGCAACGTTCCTCCAAGCTTTGCGACGTTCACCCACTCCCCCTTTATCCCGACCTATGCGCAAAGAGTTCGCTTCCTTTTTGTCGCTGACAAGTGGACTTTCCGTCTCTTTCCCCTCCAACCCTGTTCTCTCCTGCACGATCACCGCTCTTTTCTTCTCTCCTTCGGAGTTTTTCTCTTTTTTTTTCTTGTATTCTCGCCCGCCAAGAGGTTATTAAGGTTTCCCCATTCTTTTGACCCCGCCGCCCGTCCCCCCCCCTCGATTTTGTCCTATCGTTACAGTACTCAGATGGTGCCGATGCGGACGTGCTGTGTTTAAATTTGACTTTTTTTTTGTTTCTGCTGGTCCTCCTGTCTTTACTTTTGCCCTCCATTCCTCGAGCGTTCTCTAGTTCTTCCCCCTCCCAATGCTTTTTTTTCAGTTTAGTCAGCCTCGTACTTCTCCAGCAGTTTTGGTCTGATGTCTCGGCTAGCTATAATTCCACGCAATTCGAATGAAAAGCCCGGACGGCTTTGTCGATTGTCCACCCTTCCAATGATGAAAGTTCTCCCCTCTTTGGACCTCTCCCCCGAGATGACCTCTTTCTCCAGCGTTCTTATGGTTTTTTTTTTCTTACTTGTCTCCCTGCTTGCCCTCCCTTGCTAAGCTCATCAGATTATTTTTGGAATACTTTGCCTTCCCACGCGTTTATTTTGCCTCAGACCCCCCCCCCGTCTTTTTTTTCACCTCTTTTGCCTCCACCGTAGAAAAAATTTTCATCCAATTCTCCACGGTGCACCGATTTTCTTCATTTCCTTGTGAAGACCCCCCCCTTTTCCCCTTTTGCCACATACCCCCTCATCCCAGGAGCCTTGACACTCTTCAGATCCTTCTGGACTGCGTCTACTCAGTTTTTCTCTGTGTTTTTCTCTTTTATCTTTCCCATTGCGCAGGATTGCGCAGTGTTTTCCTCCCCCGGGCTTTGGCCTGCCGTGTTTTCCGTTTTTCCTCCAGAGCCCATCCCTGCTTCCTCACCTCCTCTGGGTGTGTTTTTTTTCAAGTCATGGATCGCCTTCCCCTCCAACATTGATCAGCGATCGAACGCGTCTCCAAGAGAACCACCTTCCTTCCTCTGCGACGAACATGTTTCCCCCTGCGCCGCCTTCCCGGCGTCCTTCTTTTTTTTTTACATTCTAGGTAGGCCATTGCTTGCTCTCGATTTTTGCCTTGATGGCTTGTGATCGCCAGTAGAGGTTTTTTTTCTCATTCTGTCCTTCTTTGCCCCCTTCTTTTCCCTCTATAGACATTGGTAGCTTGAGCCAATTGTTTTTTCCCCCTCGGGCCTTCCTCTTTGCTTGAACCCCCTCATTTTTTCTGCACCTCGCACCGGGCTTACTAGGTCTTTTTCCTGGCCCTAAGGGTAGCAGCCAGGTATCCTATTGACTCCCTTTTTTTTTTGTTCTTTGGTGTCGATTCCAGATGCTGGTTCGTATTCTTTTACGGAAATTTTTATCCGAAGTTCCTGATTGTCCGGGCCTGCCCGAGTTCTCTTTCGCGCCCAAAGCTCAACAGAGTCGGTTTCCCTGTCCTCTCTTATGCTTCAAAACCCACATTTTCATCCTTTTCTCCCACTCTCACCAAAAATTCTCCCGCTGATGCGGCCGACCGGCAGCGTTCCGTTGGGACCGGATTGCCTCCCGACCCCTTTTTTCATCCTTATCCCCCTCCAGCGGGGAATTCGTTTGTTGGCTTCGTTTGTTTCTTGACCTTTCAACTTTCCCCCCCCGGAGCAGTAGCGTTGCTTTGCCAGGAGCCCCATGCTACCCGTGTGGAATCGCCTCGCAAGATCAAATCCTGACGCACCTAGACCTCAGTTTTGGTACCCTTCTTTTTTTTTGGTCCCATTTTGACGGATATTCGCGTTTCGTCAAGGAGTGGCCGTAATGTAAGTTACGGTCTATTTAAAGTTTCCGCTTCGGGCTCCTGTTCTCGCGATCTCGCAGGTTTTGTCAACTGGCAACGGGTCAAGCCACCCATCCCGACCCCGAACCTCCTTCACCCAGCCTTTCTCCCACCCCTTCCCACACTTTTTCTTCTCTCTCACAGTTATCTTCCACTCTCTCCCCCTTGTGCCTCTCTCTCCCCTTTATCCACCTCCCCGACAATAATTCGGTCTATTTTGTTGATCTTAACGCACTGGTGGGATCCCCGGACATCACTTTCTTTAGCTCTTCTTTCCTTTCCCTCACCCTTCCTGTCGTAGTGGTTGTTCGTGCGCAAGGATGGGCTGCAGGTTGATTCTTTCTTACGCAATATTTGAACACGCTCTTGCCAGCTTGCTTCACTTTCTTCCCGGCATTGTCAAGTTCTTTGGAGCGCCCGGCGGTCCACCCCTATTACATGAAGATTGCGAAGGATTTCATTTATTGGTGACATTTTTCCTATGCCCGGCGGGGACCTACGAATGCAGTTGGTTTTCGAGTGGCCAACTGATGGATGTTCCTTCCGTCGCTTGATCGGTGAACCCTTTCCGCCGCCTACCCCTTTTCGAGTTGCCTTGACCCCTCTCTTTTTCACCACAACCTGACTTTTCTTTCGATTATTAAACCCCTCTACTTATACCCCCCCCTTTTCCAAGTTTCCCCCGATAACTATCTGTCACTCCTACCTGGCAGGCGACGCTGGACAAGCCACCCCTCTCTTTTCACGGACGAAGGTCCCTTGCGGTTATTGTCCAAATTTCGTTTTGCCGGCCTTATCATCTTGGTGATCGGGCACGGCTAGCGAAAGCTGCTTCTTCTGCATGAAGCACATGTTTCGCCGTGACCCTTGAGGCGTTCTAGTTCTCTCGGCTTTCCCGATAGTCCTGTGCTTACCTCCTTTCTCTTACTTCTCGGAGAAAACTGACGCCCTCTCGCTGGCGCAAACATTTAAAGTTAGAGAGTTTGCGGTCATCTTGTTACCTAATGTAAGCCTTTTATAAGAACCCTCGTCCCCCCCCCCCCCCTTAGTCACGGCCAAAAGATAGTAAGATCATTCATTTCTTCCCTTTTTTTCCGCGTGCCTTCTTCCGCGTCAAATCTTTGTCTTCCCCTTACTTGACACGTGCATCAGCCATATGCAATTTTTTTCTCGTTGTCTTTTCCCCCCAAGTTTCCCCATGTATCTTTTTTTTCTCTCGAGGTCAAATCTACAGACCGCTTATTTCGTCCGTCCTCTCTCTGATGCGCTCCGTTGCTGCCAAAAGAGTGATCCCCAATTCTGATCACACCCCCCATCAGATCTTAACTTCTTTCTATCTCCCCCTTTTTTCCTCTTCCATCATTTTTAATCGCCTTTTCTGTGCTGTGGGTCCCTCTACCGCTTCGTGCCTTTTTGAATGACCTTAGATCCGATTCATCGAAAGCCTGCTGCGCCTGATGATCCCACTTGCCCTATATGAAAAATTAGACCCATTTGCCTTGGGCGCGTTTTCTGGGCAGCATCTTGAAAGCAGTGTATCCAGAGTTTTCATTTTACCCGCCTCCCCCCGGAAGACACTTCTTCTTTACCCTTGCATTTTTATTCACCATCGTTTTGTACTCCATTCTAGCAAGCTTGAGCCTTTCGGCGGACGTGACGCCTCACTTCCCCCTTCCCTCTTGCTCGATTCGATAAGACTTTTTGAGTTTCCGCTGCGAGATCAAATGGTCTCGCGTGAGGATCGGCCGCTTAAATTCCTCACGATTTTCCTTACGGCATCGAGCCGGTCAGCGCAGCTTCTGGCGTTCCCTGGCTCGGATCCCCCCATTTGTATTTTGATTTTTGCTGAGCCTTGTGCGAAGTCCGCAGAGGTCTTATTTTTTCCGTTTTGAGGGCAGATTTCTACAATCCATTGAATGCTGGGTCGATTTTTCAAGCCTTCGCGCTTCCCCAAATTTCACACTTAGCCCTCCCTGTCCGGGGGGGTTTTTTTAGACGATCCCCCCTTTTCTTTCTTCCGGATCGTATATCACCGCTTGAAAAACTCGCTGGATACCCCTCTACATTTTTCACCGCAATTTAGTGGTACGGTCTTCAGTTTCCTGTCTTCTCTCTCTGTATTGTGGTCTCCACGCGGTTTCGAAATCCCTTCCGCTCCCTTCGCCTTCCATCACGGTTTTTTTTGTTTTCCCGCGTTCCGGCTTAATTTTTTTCCTGATTTGTCCATGTGCTGGAAAACAGGTGTCCCCCTTCGTAGGCTACATTTCTGCTTATAGTTTCCCCCCCATGCGCCGAGTGGCTTCCTTCCGTCTTTGTCACGCTCGTATTTCTTTGACTTATTGCATGTGGAGATACCATAGGCATTTTTTCTCAACTGCCTCTATGTCGTCCTGAGGTTTATATTCCGTCTGCATGCCCAGTCTCTCTTCCGAGTTCCGGCCTGAGGTCGCCTTCATGGCTCTTGCCTTTACCTTGTTGACCATTCGTACCCCTGTCTTTCACGGCACCCCCCCTCTTTTTTTCCGCCCCCCCCTTTGCGATTCTAGAAACTCGCGACGATGATACGCAGCTCTCCTTTGGTCCTCTGATCATGCCGTATCACACTCACCTGTGGCGGCTGACTCGGCCACTCGAGCACGATTCATTCTCTAACTCCCTGGCATGATTCATAGACGTTTGACTTCGCCGATCCTGACGCGTCTTTCCCCCCCACGATTCCGACACTATCAGAGCGGACGAGCCTCATAGCCTGATTCTTTTTTTTCGTTTGCCCAAATCTTCATTCACACGTCTTGCCTTTAGACAGGTTTTTTCAGAATTTTCTCCCTTATATAGCGCCAATCTTCCGACCAGCGTTAAGTGCGCCGTGCCGAACGTGCGACTTTTCCCCCCTGCAGTAATTACGAGGCAGCGATCTGGCCCTACATCCTTGTCAAAGGTTTTTTTGAAGCGGGCTGATCCTTCTTTTTCCTTAAGTTTTGGTTGTGTTCTTCTGACTATTTTTCCATAATTATCTTCCCCTTGACACTCGATTCTCACCCTCCTTTTTTTACGCGTTTAAGGACTGCATTTCTTGTGCGGTGGAGGAACACGTTTTTTTCCCGACTGGTTCTGTTCCCGAGTATAGCGGGCTGTATACGCCTCTTTTTCGCTTTCCCTTTCGTCAGCAATCGTTTTTCTAGGTTTTTCCCATGACTTATGTTTCTTAAGCTCTACCTCTTGCTCCTTGTTCAGATGTAGACTCTCGGCTCGTTTGCGCCTTTCTTTTTGGGTTGCTCTCGTTTGTTCTCCCCCTGCGTTATTTCATCATGCCCGACGGGTTACGCTTATGTTTTGGTTGCGAGGTGGCGCCAACCCTGTGTTTAGTTGACGCTGGTGTCTCCTGCCTCTTAATTTTCTCTTCTCTGGGCGTGCTTTGATTTAGTGCGAGTTTAAGCTCGAACGAAGCGATTATTGGCGGCCCTCCACGTATTTGCCGTTACCCGCTACCTTTCTTTTGCCTTACATGTCATCACAATCGTCTTTCGTTTCCTTGCTCCGGATTACGGACAGATCTCGCGTTTTTTCCTTCCCCCTCTCTCCTCCTTACCATGCTCCCAAAACATTTGGAGCCCCGCCCTACTTTCGTCTGCTTCCACCAGTTCGTCATTTTGCATTCTCTACACCCTGAGATATATCTGTCTCGCGCGTGCCACGCGTGACTTCTCCCCCCGCTGTGCGAAACTTTCTTTATATCCCTCTCTTTCTTCCAGGTTCCTTCCCTTTTGATCATGTTGGAACCCCCTTTTTTCCCGCCCTGCTAAATTTCTTTTTCTTTGAAGTCGACCCCGTGTCCCCCTTCCCTGGATTTTGCGATCCTTTTTTTTACGTCTTTAACTGCGACTGTAACCCGTCGCGTCTTCGCCACCCTCTCCTCAGGTACACCCTTTTCATTTTGTGACTGTTTTCACTTTTTCGTCTAGCGTTTCACGTATTTGCACGGAAGATTTAGACGGAGTCAACGAATTCTGTTTCGTCTTGCCAGCACCCGACTAGTTCCATTAGTCCTTTTTTTTTCCCGAATTCTTTCATCTCCCCTCCTTCCGAGTCTCTTTAAAATATGACCCCCTCTTCCGATCTCTTCCTTATGTAAATACGCCCTTTCGGCCTTTCACTTCTTTACCATACCCATTTCTCCCTCTTGAGGAGGCGCAAGCGCTTCGAGGAACTTAGTCTGCCCGTGGAAGGGCAAGACTTCCTTCCCACCCTTCTTCCCTCTTCCTCTTCCTCACCGAGACCTTTGATCTCTTCTGCTTTTTCGTCTTGTCTTATTCGAGTCCCAGCCAAGGATAGGATTACTTCGGGCGGTCCCTTTATCTAAGTTACCCTTTTTGCTCGAGTTTTTTAGAGTTTCTTCCAGAAGGGTGCCGCCTAGATTATGTGTCCGCTCTGGTCTCTAAGGTGGATGCGGTGGCTATGGAGTGTTACTCGATTTCTCCTCTAAGATGTTATCTTCCGTTTTCCCCTCTCCGGGCGCCTTTTTCTTAGGTATGCTTAAGCATCCAGGCGCAGCAGTGTTTTTGTCTTGCTCTTCTCATTCCCCACTTCCTACGTCCTTTTGAAAAGAACGTTTTTCGCGTCCAATTAAATTGATGAAGGGCCTCTCCCCTCCGTGGCCCTTTCTTTTGAGGCATTCCCCGGTTCGTTCCCCGCGGCTCTCGGGGGTTTTTTTCGCATGAGAATCCCCGCTTTGTTCAGATTTCTTTTTTTTCCCAGACCAAAACTTTTTTTTTTTTTTTGCCCGTCCTGTTCAAGACCGTCCAAGCGGGTTCGATTTGTGCCCCTCTAGACACCCCACCCCGCTCCTTTTCTTGTTCCCAAGAACCGAGACACCTTTGCCTAATCCTCGTTATGCACATGTCTATTCTTTTTTGAAGAAAGATTACCCTTCTTTTCCCCGTGAACCCACCCTCACCCTTTGAAGATGTTTCCCTCATTTTTACGATCTTCTGGACGTGCTTTATACCTTTTTGATATTCTGTCTTGATCGCTCTTTCATGATGTGCCCCCTATTTCTTTTCTTTTGATGCGCAGCTTGTTTGCCGCCAGCGAGATTGGCGGTTAAAACAGATCCCCCTTGCACAATCTCACTTCCCCTCCCGTCCTCAGATCGGGTGGAACCGGTTTTACCGATGCCCGCTCGGTTCTTCACGTCGTTTCTGAAAACTTTTCCCCTCTAGCTCCTCTTCGCAATCGATCCCTCTCTTTTTAACCAACATCTACACTTAGGCCGCCCAGATTTACCAGTAGGAAAGGTTTTGTCTTCTCTCGGTGTCCTTTCCCGCTTACTTTCGCCACGGGATTAGTGACGACTTTGAGGTAGTCCGTGGGCCTTGATCTGCTGGTTTCGTTATCTTTTTTACTTTCTGGTTCCCATGCCGCTTCTGAGTTGGAACCTTAGTCAAGCTGCCCCATTGTGCGGAGCATCAGGTTTTAAAATCGGTCCTTCACCCAGCTTCCGGATTGAGCCATCCTCGACACGGGGTCCTCTGCGGTACGGATTTTCACTGGTTAGCTTCCCGCCCTGATCCCTTGACTAGCTTTCGTGGCTGGTGATGGGTACGGCCGTCGTTTTTTTTTTTTCCATTCCTTTAGATCGGCGTCTCTTTTAGTTTTCCAGAGCCAATTTTTTCAAAGCGTTTTCCTGCCTCGTTCCTTTCTTCCCACACATGCCTCCCCATTCGCACGCGCCTGACACAAGCCCGAACGCAGTTTCGTTGTAGACCGAGGAGCTATTTTTTTCTTGCCCCCCTTTGCTGTCTATTTCTCTACCGCCTGATTTGACTTCTTTGTGGCTTGCCGTCGTTTGATTGTTTGCCTTTTTTCGGGGCCCCCCCAGTCGCGCTTTTTTATATTCTGGACCAGGTCTGACCTGCCCCACCGGAAGGACATCCGTTCATATGTTGCCATCCTTCGCCCGCTCCCCAATCGCTATCTTCCCTTTGTCTCCTCCCTTTTTTGTTTTGAGTAGCGCCTGTTTGTGTTTCGTCAGGGAGTTGCCGCGATTTCCTCCTTGATGATGCAAGTTTCCATGTGATCAGGGTTTCTCTCTCACTCCTTTGCACTTTTTTTTTGGTCGTGCCTTTTCACTCCCCCCCCCCCAAGATAACTGCCACCAAAGATCTGCGTCATTTTAGAGAACGGTCCCATCGGGTGGAGTTTTCATCCTTCCCCCTCTCTTCACTTTTGTCGTCCGAACTCCTGCGTTTTGTGTTTTTTGTTCTCGCTTCCTTCGGATTGCGCCTGGTTAGAAGTTTTTTTCTCTCGACCCTCCCCAAACGCTCTTTAGCTTGGTAGGGACCTACTCTCGTCCTTTTTTTTCTTTTTCCTTCGGCTGATTCATTTTGTTCGTAACGATACGACCAGATTTTTTGGCGACAGTCGATTTTATTTCCTTCGATGTAATTTCCGGGGACCCTGGTTCTCCTTTTCTCCTGTTTCAAGAAGGCGTTTTTGTGTGAGAGCAGATCTCGTCACCTATTTTTCGGCCCCCCTGCGTTTTCCGCCTTCCCCAATTTCCGTTTATCCTCTACTGTCCATCGCATTTCTTTTTGACATGTGCCTAGCGTTCTCCCAACTGCCTTCCTTCACCTTGAATAATCTGCGTCATCGTACCTGCGTCCCCTCACGCCCTTTCCTCCCCGGAGTTTTGGAACTTTCCGCCCGGCCGGCGGCGCTTGTTTCCCACATTTTTTTTTTCTGAGGATGACGTTTGTTGACGGGCAATGGGTCTCTTCCAGCTTCGCTTCGCCTTTCCAGCCCTGGCGTTCCCGAGATTTTCCCTGACTCTTGCGAGCCGTTTTATCGGAAGGGTCCGCTTTCGTTTTCCATCTTTGCGGAACCCCCTTTCCCTCCCTTGTTTTTTTGCCCAATACTTGCTGCGCTTTTTTCAGAGCCTGCTCATCTTTTCCCTCCTGAACCCTCTCGTTCTATTAGCCCACAGGAGTATCCTCCGTCATTTTTCCCCCCCGTAAGCCGTTTAATCGTTTTCTTTTTCGTGTTAGTTGCCGCCGTTTATCCTTCTAATCTTTGCATCCGTTGATCATGTTCTGCAACTTTCTTGCTTCCCCCCTGTTGTCCCCAAACACTATTTTTTCTTCTTTCTGAGGTCAAACATCTAAAGCCCGCGTGATGGTTGTTTGTCCCAGACCCCTCTAGCTGGGCTGACTCCTTTCTTAAAACTCCTTTGCTCCACTTTCGACCCCACCCCTCCTGATCCTTGGTAGAGACCTTTATTCCTTCTGCTCCTTTTCTTTTTATCGCTTCTTCCCCCTTTTTCTTTTTTGACCCTCCGACCGGCCTGGGCTGTTTCATTGGTTTTGACTGAGCATAGAGAAGTCGGAATGTCCCTGCTTTCTTCTTAGCCCTTTCCACACCCGAGCCGAAGGGGAGGGGTCTCTCTCGTAAGCTCCCAGATTTTTTTTTTCAGTTGCTTTCTCGTCGTACCCTCATAGCGTACAACCCCTCCAAAGGAGAGCTGCTCTTCAAAAGCCTTGAATTTTCAGGCAAATAGTCTACTCCCCCCTCTCGCCAATCTTATCCTTTTCTGCTTTTGGACGTTTCCACTCATCAACCTCTTTTTTCTCAGGAGGAATAAGACGCGATTAGATCTCGTTAGCTACTTTTCCGCGGTGAAGTTTTCCGTGTCCGGTTTTTCTTTGACTATCTTTCCTTCCCCTTTTCACCAGAGAAGGTCCTCGAAGCTTGTTTTTCTCCTCGGGCTTGCTCCAAATTGGTCTTTGTGCCTCTTTTCTGAGCAGTTCTTTTTTGAAGTCCGTGCCCCTAGTTCCCCTTATGATCTGCTTGAGGTTCACTTTTCTCTAAATCCTCGGGCTTGTTAGTTTGCTAGCCCCTGCCTTTCTCGCCTTCCCAACGGCCCCTTTTTGATTTGTTCTGTGCCTGCCGACAAAATTTTTTTGTACTCTGCCTTAACCCTTTGTTCCCCCCACTCGTGCTTCCCGCCCGTTTTCCCTTACCCGAATGGTTTCCCTGTCGAAGTCTTGGCGAGGGTCCCGACCGGGTTCCATCGGCAGTGTAGCCCCGAGGACCTGTCGTTTTTCCGATTAATCAGGGCCGTTTTTCTTTTTCTCTTCTGTCGCCTTGTCTTTGAGCGGTATGTCAAACTTGTTTTGCCTTTCTCTCGTTTTTGAACATTCTGTCTCTCTCCAATTTTGTTCCCCTCTGTTTCTATGCCGTCGTGGCAAGTCGCTCTTGAATCACCTTCTACTTTTCTCTCTTCACCTTTCCTTCCTGGATGGTTTTTTGCCCTCAAATAATCCTTCCCGTTCCCCACTCCTCCCCGGTTTATCTTTTTTTTATGATCGACCTGCCTGCTCTTTCGACATCTCATTTTCCTGAGCCGTCGACTGAAAGAGCATTTTTCCTGTTCCATTCTACTTTTTTTCGGCCCGGTCCCCCTCCCTCGTTGCTTTCCCGCCGTCATAGATTGAGCGTTTCTTAGTCCCCCTCCTCCGGACCGTAGGTATACGCCTGTTTCTCTTCTCCTGATATTGCGATCAACTCCCAAACTGTGGCGCCTGTCTTTAACGATATTTTTAGTCATTTCTCAGTTTACACCCGTCGTTTGAATGTCGCCTAGCGCCCCTGTCTTCTCCGCTCAGACTTTTTCCAAGCTCATACCTATCAGAGCCGGACTCTCCGCCCTTCGTCAAGCGTCCCAGGTAGTTTCGTTTTCAGAAGTTCCCACCCTCTCTAGAAACACGATTGCTTTCTCCTCTCCTGAGGTCCCGCTTACTCTCCAATTAAGTTTCCTGCCAGAGATGGCCCCCCCTTGCTACCGTTACGCCCCCTTTCTGCAGTCCTTAAACCGAGGCCGTGAATATTTTTTCCTCCCACCATCGATGTCAAGCGGCCCTCGTTTTTTTTATGATTGGTCTTCAGCTATCTATATCTTCTCCTGGTTGTTGCTCGATGATCTTCAATCCGCTTCGAGGGAATGAGTTGCCACACCAGATTTCTTTCGACTGCGCCATCCTCTGGATTTCCTCTTGTGAGGCCGAGTCGCCGTTGGACTTTCCGGTCTGAGGTCCCCTTCCCATGATGGCGCTGAATACCGGATTCGCTCCCCCTTCTAGGTTCTCTTGCTACGGTTCTTATCTGTCCCTGGAAAACGAGATTTCCAAGGTTCCATTGTTTTACTCTGTCCCGTCTTTCCGGTCTTCTTTTTTTCCTTTTTGGTTAGTTGCGCTTCTCGTTTTGCGCCGCTGTCCTATGAGATTTTTTAAAGTTTTCCCTTTGACCTTCTCTATTTTTCTATCCTGGATCCCAAGGGTTTGGACCGCTTTTTATCCGGCATATCTCAGCTTGCCAAGGCTTGTCGTGCGTTATCTCGTGCGATTTAAGATCGAACGAAGAGGACTTCTGTTTTCCCCTTTCGGTGTTTCTTTGAATTTTGAAAGTCTTTCCGAAGAGGTCATTCTTCCACCAATTGATTATTTATGAGAGCTCCCGGTCGGAACTAGGTATTCTTTCTGCAGTTTTTCTCTTGCCGAGCAACCCGGTCCTTCTTCCGGACTTTTATATGGACCACTTTCCTCCCATTGCATGTTAAATGTTTCATTTAAGGTAGATCTCGCCCTGCCACGACAGGCTATCCCCCCGCCTGGGTTTCCAAGTTCATTTCTGCTTTCAATCCGTATATTGTGATTTGTTCTCACCTTTTTCCCAGCCCCCCTGAATCAAGCTTTTTTAGGAAGCTTGACGCGGTTAACCCCCCCCGTCAATGTTTGAGTTTCTCCCTGCTCTTCCCTGTTTAGTTATAAAATGTAGTTTGAGCCACCCCTCTCTTGACCAGCACCGACAAGCCAGGTACCCGATTGCGTCTACACCTTTTTGCTGCCGTTTTTTTTTTTCCTTTATTTTAAAGGAAGCGGTCGCTCCTTCATCACGTAAGTGGCTTCTATGCTCCCTAAGCCGTCCATTTGTGGGGTTGTATTTTTTAGGCTTTCCCGCCCAATAACATTGCCCAGAGGATGTCCTTACAATAGGTCCCTCCTGCAGCTCGATCCGGCAGTACCTCTTCAACGGCCTTCTCTCCTGCTTTTCTACAATACCCGTTGATCAAGCCCGAGTTGTTGCCCAAGGGCGTACTGTACTCCCCCTATGTTCAATTTACATGTCCAGATTCGGCCAGGGCCACAACCTTTCTTCCAGCGTGCACGATCCAATCTCTTCTCCTTGCGCGCTTTTGGCTGGTCTTATTTCGAGGCAATCTCCCTCCATCCCCCTGGGTAGAATTTCAGTCGGCGGTGACCCCCGACCCTTCTCTCCTTGCTAGCTTGCCACCTTTTTTTTGTGCACTGTAGTCAGGCTTTTGTGTCTACAGAGCAGGGTCGTTAGGCGGTCCGTTATGGAGGGCCCCCGTTCCTCGTGCGAGGTAAGACTCCCTCTCCAATCCCCCCCACTCCTTTTTGCGGTGTTCGTTTTCCCTTTCCCGCCTCCGCTGTGTGGGTCCTCGATAGATTTCTTTAGTCCCAATGACGAAGGATCCCGTCCGTCCGTCCCCCCCCAAATAAAAAGATAACGGCGCATCCCGCGTTTGCTGACGGCAATCCTCTTTTTTTAAATCACGTGGCGTACAGCCGGATTTTGGGTTGTTATTATGTCCCCCCTTTTGTCAGTTTTTCCTTTGAGCAGCTTCAAGCTTTATCTGGGAAGCCCTTTCACTTCTTTTTTTTCTTGACTCTCTATACCCCCCCCCCCCGAGGTTTCCTTTGGTTTGTTTTTTTTATTTTCAACAGAAAACCTTTTACGTACTCGGTGCCCCGCATTCCATTAATTCTGGAAGACCAATCTCCCAGTTCTTCCCCCTTCCCGCTGTAAAAACGATAAAACTGGGTCCATTTACATTTTTTCTTTGACGTTCCTTATACTCTTTTTTTTTTTGTATGGTCTCTCTGCTTTCATGCTTGACCCATGCTTCTTTTCGTGAGGCGATTTTCTCCATTAGCTTTCTTCCCTTTGTTTTCGCCATCTTCATAGGAGAAGACGAACGCGCGGGGTGGAACCGGCTTCTCAAGCATGTTTTTGGTCACCCGAAAAAGGTCTTCCGCCGATCGAGCCTTCCTCATCTCCCCCTCTATCACACGAACATTTGGATTCCTTTTCCCCCAGGCGCGCCGTCTGTTTTCCTTGATATTTTGGGTTAATTTTATGGGCGTTCGCGCCCTCGTCGATGTCTTCGGCCTCATTTCTCCTGAGCTTTGATTTTTTTTTGGTGGTTTTTCATCGACCCCTCGAGAGATTTCCCCTTAGCTTTCTCCTCTTGAAATGGGTAGGGGTAACTCCGGGGGTACCTCTTACTGATGACTCACCCCTCCATTTATTTTAGCCCCTCGCGCACGGAGCAATTAGTATGTCCCCCCCCCCCCCCCCCCACCCCCCCCCCCCTTTTAATGGGTTCGCATTCTAAGGATAATTTAATTTTGTTTCTCCCGAGTCTGTTCTTTGGGGTTTCCCGCTTTGTGGCATTTCAGCCCTTCCCTGTTAGTCATTTTAGGCCTTGGATTTTCGATACCGCAGACACCTCTTGTTTTCCCACTCCTTTTCATCGTATGGATTACCGGCTTTCCCCCCCCATGCGTCCCATATTTTTCCGCTAGACCAACCACCACGACGCCCTGCTGGATTGTAGAGTGAACAGCAGGTGCTACTGGGGAACGGATGTTCAAATCTCCGGTACGTACCTTCGTCATCCCTCTTTTAATTTTTTTTTGGTTGGCGGAAGTAGTTCGCGACCTTTTTGCAACAGATTTTTCCGGATCTTCTAGACAGGCGGTCCCCCCGTAAACAGTGTTTTGCAGTGCCATTACGTCAAGTTCACTAATTCGTCCTGTATA
>Ga0179593_1643334_pt1 | contig 24437 bp, 23 predicted proteins | sample CZODoug2_1_08_16_FD_185931 | JGI IMG/M metagenome (GOLD analysis project Ga0179593, IMG submission 185931) | Vadose zone soil fungal communities from Angelo Coast Range Reserve, California, USA - CZODoug2_1_08_16fungal (PacBio error correction) | ecosystem: Environmental > Terrestrial > Soil >... | reverse complement strand
GGGTCCCCCCTTGCTTTTCCGTCCTTCGGTGAGTTTCTTGCGTCTTAACCACATTGCATTCTCGATGCCACCCGAGGCCAGCCGTCCGCAACTCACGAGGGTAGAAAGGAAGTTGACATCGCACAGGACAAGATTCCATTAGAAACATACACAATGGATCTTCCTTGTCCTTGATCTTTTCTGTTGATCAATCCTCTGAGATAAATGACATAGAGACGCCTTCCCTTCCGATCCCTCATTTTAACGAAGCCCTGCATGTCCTCTTTACTCCTATCCCCTCTAGTTCGAGGTATGAGATTGCGAGTCTCTGACCCACCCAACCCCCCCACAACCCACCCCCCCAAACCCCCAGGTCTTTTCAATCACACCCCCTCTCCACCATTGTCTGATCACTGCGTATCCAATTGGACCCGCCCAAGCCTCGAGACCTAAAACTTCACGCCCCTCGCATCTCGAATTCCAGGTCGATGTGAGAGCTAATGTAGCCCCCAAAATCGTATCCAGAAAAGGTCAGTCATCTGTCAGGGTTGCTTGGAACGGGCTATTTGTGATTCTGTGGCTCTCTTTTTGGAGCAGACTCGGTTCACAGTTTCTTTCTTAAGTACCTGAACGAGTCCCCCCTTCTTTGTCGTGAGTGTGATAGAGACCCCCAGTGCCTGTTCCACATTTAAGTCCATTTCGAAATCAATTCCTTCAGGTCCAAGGTCGTCCCCGGAGGATTTCTTCGCCGCCGTCTTTCACCTTCCCCCTCGAAATTTTCTTCGACTCAGTTTTTTCCCCCTAAATCCCCTGCAAGCCGAAAAACCCCGTTGAGGTTATTCCTAAGTCCTTCTTTTTCGTCGGAACGATCATTTTTTCCCCCTAGATTTCTTTTTTTCGTCTGCACGAGATTTCTTAGTGATGTGAGTAGATTGAGCTAGCCTAGGTCTTAGCAGTTTAGAGAGAATTTCGCTCATTTAGATTTTTTTTGAGTGCAGGAAGAATGAGTATTTTTTGTCTGTTGGCGGGTGGGTTGGGCAAAAATTCTTTTTTGTTTTTGCCCACGGCTGCTCGAGGCCATAGCCCCCCCCCCCCCCACGAGGAATTCCATGCGCCTTATCTTTAGAAGCACGTGGCGTAGATGCGCCCTGACAGCTGGGTAACAGTCTGACCTATGAGACACTACCTTTCTTTTTTTACTGCCCTTAGGAGGTTCTATTTCCACTCTCCCCTGTTCTTTTGTCCACGGAATACTTTAAGTGCCGAAATCGTGACGACGAAGCGGTGAAACTAGATCCCATAAACGGGAAGGAACCCTGAGACGTTTTACTCTCTAAGAAAAATTAGCTCCATTTACATAAGGGGCCCTGCACCCCAAATCGCAATTCTTCGTTCTTTGATTTGCAGTCTATCTCCTCGACCGGATCAGAAGTCCAGGAGAATGTCATTGTTTTCAGACTACTTTTCTTCGGTGCGCACGCATCTTCGCCTCCTTCCCACCGAGATAATGCTATTCCGCAGGACTTGTTCTTTTTTTTTTTGGTCTTTCGAGCTCAAATCGCTCTCGAGAAGCGACCCTCGACAGAGAGAAACACGCTGTATAGATCCGATGTACTCCGCCGCGCCAGCAATATCCTGTACTGTCTTTCGTCCCTCAGTCGAAGATGTTTTTGTTTGATTGCAGCGTGGTATTCCCAATCCCGTTCTTCAAGGTTTTTTGCTAACAGTCGGTTTTTGGGTTGGGTTGTGTGGTTTGTTTGTGGGGAGGTTTGGTCTTCATTCCTTTTTCGATCGGTCGGGGTGAGGATTCTATTTCCTTTTCTCTTCTCGGGGGAGGTATTCCACGGTCTGATTATCAGCCTGTTTCTCTACGGTCCCTTGATCCCCATCACTCTCCCCTTTTTAAGACTTCCCCTGCCGAGGGCCCGGCTGAGTCCTCTCCCGCAATTAGGCGTCTTCTTTCTTATTCCCCGCATGCTAGGTTACTTCCTTTGGTGCCTGATATAAAGGATCATGCAAGCGTCTGTCCGGCTGCAGGAGGTTTTTCCGAGACCCCCGCTGTCTCACCTCAGATAGCCGAATACGGCTCTCTTGCTCTTCCGCCCTATCGCGTCTCTTCGAGTTCTTTTCAGTGCCCCGTTGGCTAACACGGCCCGCGACATGCGCTTATCTCCCTCTTTATTCCAGCGTCCCTCCCCGGTTCCATCCGTCCTGCCTCTGTCCGGCTACTGTTCTCTCCTCCCCCTTTTTATTCATCAGGTCTGCCCTTTTCGTTTCGACGTGACAATTTGCTTAGTGTCCCCAGTGGCGCATCTTCTTTCCGCCGATCGACTGATTCTTGACCCTAACCACGGAAGGCCCCCCCCAGAAGATGGCTGCTGTTCCTGAACATCACTATAGATTCGTTCCCTTTTGGGAAGGCCCCGAGATTCTCTCTTGAACCGCCCGTTGTAGTCTAGGATATTGGGACTACGGCGAGTCCCCAAACCCCTCTTCTTCCCCTGTCTCTGAGGGAAGTCCCAGATCAGGAACGATGTTCTTCCAACAGCAATTAGCAGCTGCTTTCCTGAGGCACGGGACTCTCTTTCGGAAGCTCGACATCGCCTTCGATCTTGAACTCCCGCAAGGGGCGGTGTACCGTCGATGGGTAAGCTTTTTCTGGCTCGGTCAATGCCCTTCCCCCCCGTCGTCCAAAGAGGGGCACGTGACTTTTTGCTCATTTCCCAAGGCCCTTTAAGGCTTTTGCCATGGATTTGACTAGCCCGACTATTTTTTTACGACTTTGGCTGCCCCGGGCCTTTCCCAAACGACGTTTTAGCTTTCATACTCCTCCTGCCTTCCGGAAGTCACATTGTTCCACGCAGGTCAGGACAGCAACGTCGTCGCCTTGCCTTGCCATTTGGGAAGCGATATATTTTCTTTTGGTCTCCTAAAATGATAATTGTCCTGGTCGTAGGTTTGAGGTTCCTAGGCCTCCTCTCCCAAGATCCCAAGAACTAATTCAGTCCTTTTAGACCTTTCTTTGTTTTTTTATTTTTCTGACCTTTTGGTGACACTAAAACGCGGGGAAGTTTCAGCTACTTTCCATTACTTAAGATGCACGTCCTGCCCTGCTCCCCAAAACAGTCAGGGGTTCGTCTCCCATGAAGAAGAATTGCTTTTCTGTATTTTAAACCTCTTAGAGTACCTCCCTAAGATTGTATACGTCCCGATGCTAATTTAAGCCAGTAGAGGAACCCCTACCTCCTTCCTTTGAGACCCATTACTCTGCAAAATGTTTATCCGAGAAAAATCTCATGACACCAGAAAAGTCTGTCAATCCGCAAGAAGATGAACCTTCCCACAGTAGGAAAAATTTCACCCTATTTGACAAGCTCGACAAGTGTTAATCATATTTATTCACCTACTGTTGTGACGTTGAATCTTAATTCCTTCAGAGGTCCTTAGAAAACTTCCCATCACCTCAATGCCATGTACATACTTTTTTTCTTCACTTCCTAACTGAGACGTCCCCCGTCACTGCTACTTTGGCTAAAGGAAATGAACCCTTTGAAGCATTGCTCCCCCTCCCAATCAGAAGGGCCTTCGCTTTCGGACAACCAATATCTTAACCTAACTAGAACCAGAGCCGCGCACCCCGCCTTGACCAAAAGCTGGTTCAGCCCTAAAATTTCTGCAGCCATCTGCCCACCCGCTTTGTTGCCCTCACGACATCCCCCCCCCGGTCCGTTTCCCCCGACATCGCGCGAAACCCTTTGACTTCAACCATGCACGCGTGCCATCCCCCACCCCGGCGGCCCGCGCCGCCAGCCCAATTTCACCTTCGCCAATCCAACCCTTTTTTCCCGCGATGAAGAAAAAACGATGCTCTCGGCCCGTTGCACACGCCCGTCGTCCTGACCGTAAGCCCCCATCCCTCTTGAACCCAGGCAAACCACGACCAAATTTTTTCTTACCCGCTCACAAACCCAATCCTTATCATCTTTCTTTCCCACATCAGCGAGACTCGGCATTTTCAGTTTGATGGACTCCTCGGCGGGACCCCGGTGCCCTTTTTCCAGCGAGGTAGATATCGCGTACGCAACACTAGTTCGGACACCCCTCCGCGCCCGGATTCCCCCCCCAAAGAGTGTGTGCCAGGGCTCCCTTTGAGAACCGCAAAGACTGCCAAAACCCTTCTTTACCCAATCTAGTCCTGCTACAAGGAACGTGACGCTTTTCGGGTGGGTACGCAGTCCTATATTTACTGCTGAACCCTTCCCCCTCAACAGTCCACAACCCTGTATTGGTCTAGAGCAAGTGTCCGGCGATGCAGGTCCATATCTCGCCCTTCCCTTTCCCAATAGCCTTTTTTTTTGTTTAGTCAAAGGACGTGTTCCTTCCTGCGCACTAGCACAAGCTGAGTGGTTGCTGCCGTGCCCGCATCGCTACTGCGAGGGCGTGTTTTTCAGCTCCCTCCCGTTTCACCCAAACATGGCCGCCTGAGATGCCTTCTCCTCGGCATCTCCAGTCTTCCTAGGGAAGTCGTGGCTGTGTCCACCTGATTCGGAGACGCTTCCTCAACCAAAGCCTCGAGGTTGCATTGTTCCCCCAAAGTGTCAACAGTCCCCTCCCTTCGAAGAACGAGTCACGCTCCCCGCTTTCTTTGAAGGCATATCCCCCTCTTGTCCCAACCTCTGCCATTTCACTCACGTTTCCTGCTGACAGGAGTTTTATTCCCGTTAGAGTAGAGCGGCTACCTCGTTGTGCCCCACGGGTGAAACTCTTTGTCCGCACGGACCCGGTCGAAGCTCTAGGCGAACGTTAACATTGAGGATTCTGTCCCCCACCCTCCGTCGATGGCGAGTCTGCGTATTCTTTCTCTCTGCTTCTCGGAGCACCTCCGCCCCTGCTCATCCCATCAAGGTTCCGTCCCTGCTCCATATCCGTAAACCAATGTGAGCACTCCTTCCAAATAAGTGGTGCTTCTTTCTCCAGTCAAAGTGGGCGGCTCCTTAACTCGACCCTTTTTAGTTTCGCACCTTCTCCTCCTCCAGAAGTTAGTTTCCCTTACCTCCTTTTCCTCAGACCAAGTAATTTGTGAGGGTTGATCTCCCCTGAGCTCCTGGACATGAGCGCACGCCCCCCGACCCTCTCATCTCGAGTTTTGCGCTTTCGACCCCCTTAAGGACGGGTTGCTATTCCTCGTTTCCCCCCTTTCACACCCCAGAAAACATTCCAGCAGCTGAAACGAGTGAGATCGCATTTTTGATTCTATGGGTGTTGCTTTGCGGTTTTTTCTTTTCTTACTCGCTCCTTCTCTGCAAGGCTTACCCGGCCTCCTTTTCAGTTTCTAGCGCCCATTACCGCTCCACCGTGCAGCCCCCCTCTTCTCATATGATTGCATAATTGATGGGCCCCTGCTCGACTTGACTCAACGCCTTCACTTCCCGTTCGCCTCCCCAAAGGCAGAAACCCCCCCAAAGTGACCCATGCCTCCTCCCGCGCTTTCAAGAAGCGCACTACCCTGCACGCAGCTAACAACCGTCCTTTAGACCGAACCAGCAAGGGTGAAGCACTCTAAACTGGCCCACAAAGTCATCCCCGGGTTTTTGGGCCTCGTTCCAGCCCTTAGACCGACGATTCCTACCTTCCTGCCCATCTAGCCTTATCTCCTTATACGAGGTGCGCCGCCATCCGCGACTCCCATTCCGGGGATACCCATCCTCCCCTCGTCTCGGCTCTTACTAGTCACCAATTTCCTCGGCGACTTTGGCCCCTTTTTTGCAGAAGATTCTTGACCTCCCACCATGCCGTCCTTTTTACCGTTGACGAAGTGTGAAGAACCCCTCCCTTTTGTAGTCCCCGACGCGTCGATCCTCCCCGCCCGCGTCCACGGGTGGGATGCCCTTCTCTCTATTTTTTTTCCCACGAGAAGATCCTATTGATCCACGCTCGAAACCCTGATTTCCTCCTCGTCTTCCAACGAACTCCCTCTTCTGTGATGGAGATTCGTGACGCGCCTCGCCATCTTTCCCCCCCTCCCGGGAACTGCGTCCCCGAATGCTGAAGACCCCCGGATTCCCTACGACCACTTTCTCTTGGTTCTTTTCCAGCCGGCTGAGCAGTGATTTCGCTGGATGGACCTTGCATTTCCAAGGTTTGCCCTTTGAGGGTCCCTTTATGCCGGAGTTGGAAGGAAGGACTGCTTCTCTCCCCCGCCACACGATAGAAAGACCAGCAATCCGTTGCCGAGCATGAAGAGAACATCCACAGACGTCTGGTCCTTTTGGTGATTTTCCTTTCTCAGTGATCCCCGTCCCGCCCAACTCTTGCCCAATTCTGAAATAACCTTGGCAAAAGAAACCTTCCGCAGCTCTCCTCCCTACAGGAGAAACCCCTGGATCAAGGTCAGCCTGGGTTTTTCGTTTGAGACTCGGGCAGTCTATTTCCCGAATCCCGAGTCAAAAGGGGCTGAAAGCACGGTTTTTGCTCTATCTCTTTTTGTTTTTTTTTTTTTGCCACGTGGTGCTCTTTTTTTTTAGCCTCACCTGCCCGCAAACCTCGGCCGTCCCCGGGACCTTGGTGCCCCCTAAAGAAAGTCCCTGTTTCGTTGCGTCCTTGATTCCATCCTCCGGCTCCCCTGAGCAACATGAGCCTCGCCTGCGTCTGTGAAGTTTCGTGAAACAAAAGCCTTTTCTCTTCAGTCTTCTCAGGGTTTTTCCCTTCATTCGCCTTGGTGCTTGGTTTTTTGTGGTGTTTTTTGTTTTTGCAGAATAGATTCCCCCACAAGGATCACCAATTCTCTCTCCCCCCCTTTGCCTTCTCTTTCGACTAATCCGTTTTTTTGGGTGAGAGAGTCTTCTTTCGGCTTTTTTGGTTGAGCTTGTTGCAAGTTCGATCCCACATTGCTTACACTTTTATTTCTGTCTGTCAACACCCTTCCGGTCTTTATTCCTCAACGGACTGATTCCGGCTAAACTTCCCCACTCCCAATCCTGTAATGAGTGTTGCGCGAGCGGTCTTCCCTTCGTTTTTTTCGTTATAGATGAGAAACCAGGCAAATTTTCTCCTGCTTTTTCTTTTTTAATTTGGCCCTCTACCTCTATTTTCCCGGACGCTCTTTTTAGGCGCGGTGGCGATTCTTCTTGGTTTTCTAGACAGCAGACCAAAGGATCCCCCCACTGTGACGGAGAGTAGCCCCGCCCCACCCAAGACGCGGACCTTGGATTTTTCTTATTTGAGCCAGGCCAAGTTAGTTTCTCCCCCCGACGGAAGGAATCTTGAACTATTGAAGCTTTGGTGGCTTACTTTTTGTCGCCCTGGATTGATTGCGAGAGGTCGACCTTCTCTTTCCGCCTTCTTCTCTCATAACGTGTTGCCTGCTTCGTTATTTCTCCGTGCGCTGTTGAGGCTCACCTTCCTGGCGACATTTTTGAAGTACCTTGGCTTCCCTTTTCTTCTCTTCGGTTCTTTTCCCCCCTTCGAGGTACCCTCCCCCTCGACATTTTTTTCAATCTTTTCCACTCTCACGATGATCAACATTTCTTGACAGCTTCCCCGGTCTTCGTCCTTACACGTCTTTGCCCCACATCTCGGGTATCCTTTTTCCTTCCATGAGAGAGAGGGTGCTTCTAACTCTCTGTTCTTTTTCCCAAGCTGTGGAGAAGCTAGCTAGTATTTTGCTCCCGCGATTTCGGAGCCCCTTCCGTCGGTTATCCTGACTTCGTCTCCCCCTCAACAGCTTCTGCTGGCTGATTTTCCGTGAAGCCTTTCGCCACCGTCCAGAGGCAGCTCTTGGCAAGTTTCCCTTTATCTTGAAGGCAGATTTCTCGTTTTACGCTCCCTTTAAGCCATTTTTTCGTTCCTGATTTAGGCTCTGTTTTTTCTGGTTTTCCCGCAGCTCTTAACTCTTAGGGCATTCGTTGTGACGAAGAGATTCGAATTTTCCTTGTTACCTGAGGAACCCCTCCACCCCACATCTGTTTAGATTGTGGCAGCTCCGATTAACGCCTAAATATACGGTCCCTCCTGCGAGGTCTTAAATAAATATCTCCTAAACTCTCGCATTCGAGATTTGAGAAGTCCAGTAGGTGAGCAAGAGGGTTATCTCCCTTTATTATTTCTCTCAGTCTGCGATTGAGGATTCGCCTTGTCGGACTTTCTCTCTTTTTTACTTCGCTCCTAGGCGCCTTTTACAAAATAGGCGCTCTTTGTCGTGCATCGCAGTATGTTGTCGAAATAATGCCCCACCAGCCACTTTCTGACTTGAATAGTAGTTCCCCTGACGAAGCCTTCCTTTTCTTTGCATGAGTGTTCTCTCCGGCGAATATCACCCCGGTTCGAAAACACCGGAGAGGCGGATAGGATTGAGATTTTTTGAGGCAGGTCTAGACTGGGAGGTCTCGTCCCCTACGCTATTCCCCGTCTTTAGTCGGGGCAGCAAAAAGTCTCTTCATCATCACTCCCCGTCTTCCGAATATGCTCTTTCCCAGAGGGGCGAGGCCCCTTTTAGCCCTTCCCGCCTTACGGCTCTAGACGCAGCGGTACTTGCAGACTCCGGTGTAAGCGCTCTTTCGACACTTGAAGGTTTGGTATTGCCTTTTTCTACCTTTTCTATAGAACAAGTCCGGATATAAATTCCCGAATACCCCTGAGGAAGTGAGTTTCTTCAGCTAGCCCCCCCTACTATTAGAGCTTGAAGCAATTTCGACACCAGAGCGATTAGATTTCCCTTAAATGCCCCTCACAGACTTCAGTCTAAACAGTCTTTTCCTGCCATGAGCTTGTCGGGTTCTCTGCCTTTAACCTCTACCCAAGCCTGCGACTGTTTTCGTTTTTCGAAATGATTTCTGCACAATCCTCGTGTTGTGAATCTCCCTTTAGTAGAACATGAAAGATTGCCGTCCAAGGCACTCCAAGGCCTTGGACTCATGGTTTGATGTCCCGAAAAACAAATTTTTTCCCTAATAGAGCTCTTTTTATCATGTAGAACAACGAATCTATTCCTGAGCCCCGACTTCCGCCTTAGCCAAGGAATTTTAGTTCCTCTTCAGTTTTCCTCGTAGCACCAGAGTCTTGAAATCTTTCCGCGATTCCTCCCCCTGAATAAAGGGTTTTTTCTAATTCTTCTTTGATTGTCGGCTAGATATTGCTGCTTCTTCGCTTCTTTTTTCTTGCGAGCGGCTGCGCCCATTTTTGTGTGGTCGTTTTCCCGTCGCGATTTTATCTTTTTTCCTGAGGTAGTCTTCCACCCCCGACGCCACAGCGCTTATTCCGTTTAATGAATTAATCGCAATGCACCGAGGGAAACTTTTTTTGACAGATTCCTTCCCGAACCTCAGAATTTTCAAAGCCTTGTCTTTTTTGACGCTTTTTCCGCTCAAATCCGAACGTTTTTCGTCGACCCCAGACCTTCCCCCGGTGGCTACATTCCCGCAGATTTTTCCCCTTTGCAATGTCGACAGCTTGTTCTCTTTTCTTGCAGTTTGCAGGTGTGCCAACCTTTTCTGTATCTATTCTACTTGCCATTTTTTTTTTTTTCTTTGTCTTTTCCTTGTCGGTTATTGTTGCAGGCGGCCTTCGCCCTGGTCCATTAATCCCCGCCAACGGTCCCATCTTTATCATCTCGTTTTTTTTTTTTTTTTTATTTTTCCGGGATTTTTCTTTTGCGCGGCCCCATGTTATTTCGAGTTTATTTGCTCATTCGCGTCGAGGTACGGAACCATCGTCTTAGTCCTTATTCGCTTCCTCTCTGGGCGAGCGTTGAGGAGAGTGAGTTCACTCTCAGCCCCCCGCTCTGGGTCCCTGTCGTTCCGAGATGTTTTCACCTTTTAGAGTGCCGAGACAGCCTTTTTGGTTGAGCAATTCTGTAGAAGACCTGTGCGCCCTCTCCGTTCCACGCTCCAGAGAACAACCATACGTGTTCTAGACCTGACTCCCTTGCACTTAGGGCCGAATTGGATTTTCTGAGGGAAGGCATACTTAACTCAGGTGACATCTCTCCCCCTATTCTTTGTTTTGGAGATCGGATGCGCAACTGGAGTAGCAAGTAAACCGCATTCAACTCTTCCTTGAGCACAAGATTCTTTCACCCCCCCCAAGGCAGACCCCCGAGAAAAATTTTCCCTTTCAACGAAGGGTGAGCGTATACGCTCACGTTGTCAAGAGAATTGACGCTTTAAGATGGGTTTTTTTCGTCAAAGCTATAGTCCACAACGCCATTTTACCGCGTCGGCCTCTACGATGTTTCTTCCGACCCTTCCGAAGTCCGACGCCTTCTTTAGTGCCGGGGGTTTGAACGACGCCCTTTTGGTGCGTTTCCCCGCCTTTTTTCCGAGGAGGGGCAGTCCTGGCGCAGAGAGGCATTTTGATTTTCCCTATCGGAACAACTCAAAACTTTGCCCCCTTCACCCCCACGAAGGACACCCTCCCTTTTCCTCCCTCAACCCGAAACCCTCCACGCACAGCAAGATGTCCTTCTTTTCCTATGGAACAGACCCACGGCAAGACAAAATAACTTCCATTCCCCGGATCCCTTAAGTACGCCTCCCCATAAAATTTTTCCCCATCACGAATCTCCGGCACTTCCCTAGCCCTCCCTCCCTCAACCGGCTAAAGACGACTTCGCTAACCTTCCTTGGAAACCCCCAAATGAATTCCCCCCCGGTTTCCCTTCATTACCGGCGTAAAGTGAACTTCGGTCCGATTTGACACACCGCGGCCCTCATCGTCGTCCCCCATCGGGACAATATAAGAGAGAGATCTTAATGCCCCCCCTGTTAAAAACCCTATGACCAACATACTCCCAATGAATGTAACCCTAAACTCCGGGTTTAATAGTGCAAGGTGTTATTTAGACTCGCATTCCATAGAAAGAAACCTCTGAAAAAATACCTAATTTCCCCCTGGCTTGGCCGCATCGACTAATCATCAACGGAGCACCCCCCGCTTTCAAGCCTCCCCTCTTCCTAGACCGCTCAATCACCATCATGGCGCTGTGGCAAAATGCAGAGAGCAGGTATTGTTTGCAAGAGATCTTAAACCTTCCCCTGGAGGTGATGACAAACTGACCTGTACCCTTCCCATATCACCGACTTTTTAAACGCGTGAGTCTTTCTCCCTTTTTTTACCCCCACAAAGGCGAGAGATCCCGAAGGACCCGTCCCCCACATTGCTCGAGCACGGCTACTGAGAATCAACCTTTTCATTTTTCACCTTTCAGATCGGAGCAATGCATACATGCGCCGTCATGCAAACGTGCCTGCCCAATTACTTAACAGTTTTTCCCCCCTTCCCTCCCTTCCTTTCATTTGATGAAACCTCGCTTATACTCGTCCCTCTTGACGCTTCGTTTTTTTTTTTCAGGCTTTTAGGGAATCTCTGTGAATCAGTGCGTCTCCCCTTTAGATTCTCCGTCTCAAGGAATCTTTTTTCCAGATCATCTGAGAAATAAGTCATCTCTGTCCCTTCCCCCCCGCTTCTCTTCTAACATGTCTGGAGCATACTTTCTCGTAGAACAAAGCACTTCTGCTCCTTCCCACCCCAACCTCAAAGACAACAAGCGGTAAGTTCTCCCTTCTTCCTCCAGTTATCAGCCCCAAGAAGCGTCGGAGCAGCCCTTTTCTATTGACTTCTAGCAAAAGGAGACCAAAAAGGTTTGCGCCTAACCGTGACAACTGTCTTTAATAGTCTTTCCACAGTCCTAAGAGGTTCTTTTCCCGAAAGCCTTTGCGACCTTTCTACTTTTTGCAAAAGTCCTCTTTTGTTTTCTGTTTTCATCGACACGCTCCCTTGGAAAGCTTCACCCTGCACCCAATTTCCGCTCTCTCCTCCCCGTTACGCGGGGATCGGGTTCAATGACGTTTTTTCTCCACGCCACAAAAACATCTTTTTTGGTGAATCAGATCTCTCTATGGTCTTTCTTGCGGCTCGACAAAATAATGAGATTCTGCCCTACTCGGAGGGTCCTAGACATGTGAGCGCATTTCCTCCTGCAACTATTCCTATTTTTTCTGAATTGCTTCGATAGAATAGCTTTCAGGGTTTTTTCTCCCTGACCCCCCCTCCCTCCAGGTGCGTAGGCGGAACAATGTTCCGTTCACTCGCGACCTGACTGGTCCGACCTCTCCATCGTTTGAGGATTAGGTCCTTCCCTCGCGGTGGCCACAAATTTTTGCCCCTTCGTTTGGTGAGGGCTGCTATGCTTTTTTTCCTTTACACATCGCTTCGGAACAAGAGTCGGAAATATTCGCTCCTTTTCCCGGACCGTGTATGAGCTGTCCTAGCGTAAGAGTGGACTTACTGCGATTGACTATCCGCCGCCCCTAGGCCCCTTCGTAGATCTATCTCCCACCAAGAGTGGGCTCTTGCTTCCACATGTCTTCTTCTTCCCATGCCGCAAGGATGCTTTGATTCTCCCCGGCCGTTTGTCGCCCTGAGCTGGAAGCCTAAACCCGCTCCGCGCGACCGGCTCGCTAGCCTCTGAGGCCTCTTGCAATCCTCTCAAATCGGCATATTTTCTTTCTCGTTCTAGTCCCTAACGCGGATAACCGGAGATTTGGCTTTGAGTCCTTTTCCGCAGACTGAGGTTTGACCCGCCCCGGAAGTGTTTCGATGAGTATTTCTTTTGATTTCCCCTCCTCCAAGGATGAATCGAACCACATTTCGTTGGTCGTGGTTTTCCTGACGGTCGGCGCGAGACGACGTGTTTCTTTTATTAAATTTTTTTTCCTTTCTCGATCGTTCATGCGGGTTTTTTTCTGACTCCTTTTCCTCGCCCTCGACGTCACCAGGAGCCGCGCTGAGGCCAGACGCTTTGGCCCTTTGATGTCTTTTTAAGCTAACTCTTCAATTAGCAAAAAAGAATCATTAAGACCTGGTCCCCTTCCTTGCGCTACTAGACGACTTTTTAACATCTGATCTCCCGGAATCCCTTAGGATAGGGATGTTTTTTTTTCCTTTCCCGTAGCTTTTCCTAGTGGTCAATCCTGGTTCGAGTCTCGGCCTTTTTTGGCAGCTCCTTTTAAACCGGCTTTTTACCACAAAGATGTCGGACATCCCATCCCCTCCCATCAAGATAACTTTTTTTCCTCTCTAGAGAAAGAGATCCCCTTAGCCCCCCTTCCTCCCTTTCTCGACACCCCCAAAGAGAGGGCGAAGATGGTGATCTTCGTTCCTGACGCGAAATCAAGGCTTTCGCCTCCTTTTTCAAACAGAAAATTACGTCGAGGTTTTTTCCCTGGTGAGAAGCCTTGAAAACCACGATCAACCCGAAATTAGAACAACTGTGTCTTTTCTCAATCAGTTCCTTTGTGTGGGGGGAAGAGCTCTCAAACGTGTTCGCGAGGTCAGATGGTTTGCTTTTCTCCTATAGCCCTAATCTGGTGAACAAACGTCGCTGCTTCCGAGGGCGCGCACTGGTCTTCTCCAGAGTATAGTTTAAAATTCAGACTCCCTAGGTCACCCGCAACCCAACCGAGCTATGGGTCCCAATTAACTCCCTGTGTCGTGAAGGACTGCTCTCATTTAGCTACTTTGAGCGACATCAAGGTGTCCTGGCTTTCGTTGCCTTCCTTTCTTGTGCGGGCGGTTGGCTTGCGCGCGCTGCAAGCCTCTCTAGGCCCCATTTTCTTACACTTCGAAGCGCGAGCCTTTGCACTCCCCCTTCGTCCCCGTGGATTTTCATCTCGAAATTTGTTCCTACGGCAGTTACCGCTTACCTTTCATGGACTCGTCCTTTCCTTTGAATTCGGTGTTTGAACTTTATTTTTTTCTGGGAGTCTTTAATCCTCATTGCCTCCGCCCTTCCCTCCCCAGTCACTCTAAGAGTTTTAGTCTCGAGCTGGCTCCCGCCTTCCCCCTGCCATCAAGAATAATCAAGTCCCTGGTGGCTTCCCTTTACCTTTTCTCAGAACTAAGCGTCCCGCACCAGCGAAACCCTGTGTTTGAGGTCTTGGCAGGGGATAAAGAATCCATAGAGCGCACGTGCCTTTTTCTCCAAGCCTTTAAAGAGTTCCCCCTCTGACACTTTTTTCACGCCGGGGGTTTTCGGGTAGGTGGTTTTATTTTGGGGGTGGGTCCCCAATGTTTGAGTGGAATGGGGGGATCTTTACTCCCTGTCTTTTGGTTTTTGGGGGGGGAGGGGGGGGGGCCACTCTGGACGGTTGGGGGGGGGGTGCCCATTTTGGGTTTTGGTTGTTTTGACCTTTTTTTTGTGTTTTTCCCCCAATGTGTTTTTTTTTTTTTTTTGACGCTGTTTTGTTTTTTTGTGGTGTTTTTTCCCCCTCTTCGGCTGTGCAACGATCACTTTTTCCCAATCGCGGTTTAGGCCTTTTCCTTCTCCTACTAGCTGAGCTCTGTGTGTCGTTCCTGCCTCCTCTCGCCCTCTCAGAAGATCTATTTGGTCTTTCTCTTGGGTCGGCTTCAGCATCGTCCTTCGACCACCCTTGGGACAGAGTGAATTCGGCGCTTCCGTTCGTGGTTTTCTGGCAAACGTGGCAGTTCCCATCTTTAGCTTTTTCAACCTTTGAAGATGAGCTCGAAGGTCGATGTCGGCGGGGAGTTGAATCCTCCACTTCTGCGCTTCTCTGGGCGCCGTCAGAGATTCCCTTTTACGAAGTATTGAAGCTTATTGAATGCGAGGTTCGAAGCGATCTATCCCCACAATCATGAACGAGGACCCTGCAAATAGCACCTATTCAGTTTTCTTTTTTTTGGCCCTTGCGCGTTGACTCTCCTATCTTCCATTAAGAGCGTCGGTTCGAGACCCGTGAGCCCCCTGTAAAGGTGAACCTTTTCTTGAAGGCCTTTCAGGGTTCTTTTTCCCCCCGAGACGGCCCTAATTATGCGTGACTCAGCTGAGAATGCCGTACGAGTGGATTTTGGCGCGCTTGTTAATTGAGATCAGGCGAATTTGACCCCCCGCCGGCGTGGTCTCAGGTCCGGATCCCTCGACCGATAGCGCAGACCTCTAGATAGAAGAGTTCCTCCCCCCCCCCCCTCAGATGATTTGGGGGGCGTTATTTCGTTACGACTCCCCCTCCCCACTCATAAGCTTGCTTCAGAGAGCCTTTTATTCTTGTCCGTGGTGGGAGTTCAATCCCTACCTGTAATAGCCCCTGGGTTTGATTTATTGTTCCGTATCCTGGGAAATCGCCCCGTCCTCTTCCTCCAAGAACCTGGCATGCCGACGAGACTGAACAGCGGGCATAGGTCCTAATTGAGATCTTTTTTAACGCCCTTTGCCGAAGGCCTGTAGAATCCTGCCAATCGGCGCGCGAGTGGTGGACTGACTTTTTCGGGCTTTTCAACCCCTCGGCCAAATTGAAGCGGGGTACCCGGAAGAACGGTTCCCTCGAGTTCCCCCGGGCCGTTCCAAAGTGAATCGTCGGAGCTTCGGATCGCCGCCTATGATAGACGTCGCATTAGCTTCGATCTTTCCGTCGAACACCCTTTCCCTCTCCCTTCCGGTAAATGACGACGGATTCAGCCCCTGCGCCAGTACAAACCTCGCGTCCTGCCCCTGATGTGTCTTTGTTGTATAGATTTTATTTAAGATGGGCAATGCCCGATTCAGAGACCCCGTGAACAGCGCACTTCTCCCAAGTTGGGTTTTTCAAGGATGCTTTCAGCTCTTCTTCTTCCAAAGCAATGTCTCGACGGCTGCTGGGCGATTTTCGCAATTTCATCTCTAGCCCGCTTTTGGTGCGGTGAACGATCGCCGATTGTTTCCCCAGGTCTTCTCGGCGGGGCTCTTGGAGCCGTGAAGCAACACTTTACATTTTAGGTGGCGCTCGTTCCCCCCCGGAAGAATACTCCTCTTGTTCACACCCGATTCGCGCTCTCTAGGTCGTGCCAGTCTTGAGGTAGAAGTCGCTCTTCCTTTTGCAGCGGCTATTTGCTCAGCACAGGGGGGGTTGGGCGTAGATGCATGGAGTATTGATCCCCTTAATATGCGATCGTCACACAAACCGATGGACACGATTCGTGATAGCGTGCTCATAACTCAAGGTTTTCTTTGTTTGAAATGTTTTATTTTGCCCCTTAGCTTGAAGATTGTTCAATCCTTTCCCCCGAAAACAAAAACCCCCCTATCTTTTCGCCAGCACTGCCGACCCGTTGACTTTGTTCAGTGTCATTATCTACCCGAAAATGTCTTCGTCGCCCCTTGAGCTATGATGTCCATGTGTCAGCCTTAGTTCTTTTTTTTGTGATTTTTTCGATGAGCTTTTCTTACATTGACTGTCGCCTGGGCTTCTTTCGATCTGAGTGCATATCCCCGCCCATCTTTCGAGTGTGTTTGATTCCTTGATCTTTTGGCGCTCGGACGAACCAGAGTGGAGTTATTCGATGCATTGCGGCCGCGGGCTCTTAAAACACAGAATGGTTTGCCTCCTTAACCCCTCCCCCTTAGCGCCCATTTATGTATGGCGAGAAACGGCCGTCTTTCCCCTTGTCTCTGAGTATGTTCTCTGAAGCTCAGCCGAGGCAGCCCTTCATTCCTGGATGGCGAAATTCTTCCTTTCTCCTTCTCGTTTGGCAGCAGGCCAACTAAGAAGGGCCGCCACCCTCATTCTTCATCTAGAAGCAAAGTACTACTCCACCATCAATTGCCCCATTCGTCATCATCTCCTTTTTCCTTCCTCAATACAGTTGTTGATGACCCTTCATTTTCAACGTAGAGTAGTACCTTCCCGCCCTCCTTTCCCCATGTGATCTCCTTGCGCGAGAACTTCACTGGAGAATCCGCCCCCGCCCGTCAATTCTCTGGTGAGTCGAGGTTGCACTGTTTTTTTCCTTTCATTGCGCAATGCAGGAGGGAAGGTTCTTTTTCGGCTTTCGGAAGGAACATCTCCCTCTCCCTTCATTTTCCCGCCGGAAGAGTTCGCCGTCCCCATTCACTGTTAATAGATGAAGGTTTCCTCCCCATGTGGTCCGTCGTCCCGGGCTTTTTCCGCATACGACCGCCCCCTAATAACAAACAAGAGGTTTTTGCCCTTTCAGCTCCCCCAGCCCTCCAGGAAAGACCTCAAAAACCAGACCGCGATTCATTGATCGGTTTTGGAATTTATTACCGGCCTGTGACGCAGAACATATTCAGACCATGTTCTGTCTCCTCCCTTTAACGACCCACCCCCCTCCATCCGCTTCCACCTGTCCCTAAGCCCGTCTCAACCCTGCCTCCAGAATCCGGATACGTTTTAAATTCTCCTTTAAGGCTTTGCGAAAAACAGTAGCCCTTTTGAGGAACTCCCGACTTCCTCGTCACCAAACTGGCAGGCTACGGTCTGGATAACTCCTTTTAAACGCCCAACTTATGCCCCCATTCCGATATGACTCTCTCCCTCTCCCACTTTACCCGCGGTTGCATTGTGTTTTAATCCTGAACGTCTGACTCTCCCTCCAAGTTTTTTTTTTAAACTCGACGCTTACCCTCCTGGATGCCCTCCCCCGCAGAACCGTGTCTCGCGACCATCTCCAAACCCGCCAGGCCTCAATCCGTCTGCACTTCTCCCTGTACGGCAAACAATGGATTGCCAGGTTGCGTGAACTTCTTCGGCAACGGCCAAACCGGTTTTTCTTGTGTTATGACTCTTCCCCCCCTCGTCACTATTATCCCTCTCGTTTCTCCTTTTTAAAAAGCCCCGTCCAACTATCTTCCACTCAAAGTGTCGCGTCGCGGAGATGAAATTGCCTTCTTAGGTGCAGTCTGATGGCTCCCTTGGCTTTTTACACCTCCTTAGATAGTTCTGACGCCTCTGCACCCACTGCACGAGGGTGCACAAGCTTCCCACTTCTCGACTTTAGAAGACTCCCGAAGCATGTTGCGCGAGTCCAAGAAAGACAAGATTTCCTTCCGCGCCATTTCTTTTATGTTGGAGACGGACTTCTACCTTGCCTGACCTGCGATTCCGACGAGAATACCCCTTTTCCTGTTTGTTCGCGTCCAGTCCCGGTGACAATTCCTTCCGATCCCGGAGAGGCAATTTCCCTCCCACGCCTCCCTGACTATCTTTCTGGAGGAAAATGCCGCTCTCCCCCCCCCGAAGTACCTGTCTCCTGCCCCACCAGACCTTAAAGATTCACCCGCCGTCACAATCGTCACCGTCGTACTCTGATTAGTTCATGCAACTCTTTAAAAGCCGGGACCCGCACCTTCTCCCCTTTGCGTTTTCTATAGTAGGACTACGGCGTTATTTCTTTATCCCCAGACTGTTCTATGCAACGGTTACTTATTTGTACTTTTTCTCCCAGTATATCTTCAACTCCTAGCCTCCCCTGTACCTTAGAGAGAGGATTCTTCCCCCTTTTCTCCTGTCCGGGTACTAAAGAGATAGAAGAGCCCCCCCCATCTGTTGCGTTTTAACTCTCTTGTCCGATTACTCGATCTATGTTTTCTTCGGGTAACACCCTTTTTTCATCCTTTCCCGGAGACAGGGCATCTTATGCCGCCCCCGGCCACATCCTCGCCCTCTCCCTCGAATTTCCCCATTTCGGGTTTTTTTCGGCCCCTCCCCTTGAGCCCCCTCCATTTCTCGGTCCAAGGTCAAACGTGACCGGGCTCTACGGTTTTTTTCCGACTCCTCCATGGAGACCTTCGAGAGCTAAAGCGAGCCTGAAAAAATTCACCGTTGCCCCTCGTTCAGTGCGAGAATCTATGGGTCCCGCTCGTTCAAAATACCACTTGCCCCTATTGTAATTCCGGTTCACCAGTCCTTAGAGAGCACGAATTCTCCTGTGCTCCTTGAGCGTGATTTCAACTCCTCGACGCGCTCTTCCGTCATCGTCACTTCCCCCCCCCCCTCTCTCCCTTCTCAGATGCTGCAAGAACACCAAATTTCCCTCCTGTAGACCCTTCCCGCGCGTGTCACCTAGATCAGACGAAAGGAGAGGCTCCCTTCGCGACCATGCACCCGTCGAGCGCAATACGACTGCCCGAGCCCCACCGAGCTCGCCCCGTGATGCTTGACGCGTTTACACCGTCTTTGGAAGACGGACTCTCCCAGCCGAGCTTTTCTTTCTGATAAACGGTCTCGTGTTTGAGTCGAGAACTGCGCCGATTCTTTCGCACCACCATTTCTTTCTGACAGCGACGGTCGGTCTGAAGAAGACCTCGCTGACTTCTCGCCAGGACTTGAGTTAGACGGTTTGTCTCTTTAAGCTCGTAGCCCGCGTACACGCCTCCCTCGAGCCCCCGAGCGGTGAGAAGAAAGTCTTTTGAACCCTGTCGGGTTTGAACCTCTTGCTCCCCCCTTCTACTTTCAAAAACCCGCCGCCCCCTGAACCGGGCGTCACCATGATCTTTTCTCACTAGAAGCCCTTCGGTAGAGACCCTTCGTTACCTTATCCGACTTGCTTGGCTCGGGATTGCGGGGGACGTGATACGCCACCCCTGCCCAGGTGTCTGATAATTTTTTTTTTTGCTATGAAAAGTGGTGGGTCCCCCTCCCGGTCCAACCCCAACAGTCAAGGCCCTGGTATTTCCCCAAGGCCACCCTCCCCCAGTCAACCATTTTACTGGTTACTGAGCCTTCATACCTCAGTTTGCGGAAGCTCTTCCCGGCCCGCGGCACCGCTTGGTGTCAAGGTGACATTTCCCCTAGGTCCTTTTTTCTTTTTTTTCTTGGATTGAAAAACATCTGAATTTCTCTTCCAGGTTGTTACCCCCTCCTTCCCTTTTGGTGCCTTTGATCGACGGAACACCCCCTGTCCCAATCGCCTTAGAAACAATGCCGGTTATCTCCCCTCGTTTTGTTTTTGTGCGAGCTTCTTCAATTTTTTTATGGTTCGCTTGTTGCCCGTCGATCCCCCATTTGCCGTAGCCCCTATTTTGAACCCCCCCTTCGAGAGAAGTACGGCGGCCGGTGGATTTCGGCGATCAGTTCAGATAACCATCTGGCCCCTTGTTTTGCGCGAGCAGATTTCATTTCTGCGCTTTAGCCGAGGATCGATGAGAACCCTAAACATGTTTTCTCCTGGATTTAAATTACCTCGGCCCCTTTTTAAGGATCGTGGTCGGGAGAGGTTTGATTGCCGCCTTTCAAGAAATTCTTCTGCAAAGTTCGACCCAAGGATTAAACATGGTAGCCGCCTACTGGAGCCCCCCAATGGCGCCGAGGAACACAGGAACACTCTTTCCCCGGACCGACTGGAGGGCCCGTGCCTTCGACCATTGTCCTCCCTTCTAGTACGTAGAGGCCGAATGAAGCTTTTCTGCCTTTATGTGAACGAGTCCCGGTGGCTAGTCAGTTTGTCCGCGGATGGCGGTGGGGACTGCACCGGGTGCCATCGCGACTTACACCTCCCGAGGATTTCCGCGTTTTACTTGGTCCCGGAACAGGCCGTGTTGCAACCCGCACGAAGTCCGGTACTCGTCGCGTCCGGCTTGGGTGGTTGAGGTGTCCTTTTTTCCGTTCATAGAAACTTCTTCAGACTCGACGGGGCGGTGGGATCATTCCTCATGGAAAATAGAGTGTTTTGTCTTCCAAGTCTCTGCTGCAAAGTTTCCTTGAGGTTGGCCCAGACCTTCTGGCGGTCGGCGTCAAGATACATCGTGCCACTGGCTGTAGCTGCTTTCATCTTTCCCCCCGATAGCGGAAGAGATATCTTCCTGCGTATCCTTTTTCTATTTCTCTTTTCGAATTCTTTCCCTCCCCGTGGCAGGGTCTTCAGGCTGCCTCGGGATTTAGTGCTTAAGATTCGTTTTCCCGGTTTTGAGGGAGTCTTCCTTCCGGACTTCTGGTCTTTTTTCTTGCTTTTTTAGTTGAGAAGTTCTATCCTTGGTGGCGTCCGCCGGCTTTTGGGGAGAGTGAGGCCTTGTTCCTTTCCTTCGGCTATTTTCGGCGGAGTTGATCAGCCAGTAATCCAGCGCGGGCTGGACGCGCTGGGCGGAAACAGACCGGAAACTATCCCCTTTTTAGGTTCTCTGAAATCCCTTTTCCTCAGCTAGCCCAGCCCCTCAACAATTCGCAATACTCAGTGAGCCCTTTTTCTTCCTCGAATTAAGATAAGTCCGATCCCCTTTCCTGGAGCTTTCCGGGGATCCCCTGTCACGCCATTTTCGCCGTCGGGAGTCGTGGTGTTTGCCCTTTCTTTGCGGTTGCCCCTCCTAGGCGAGAGAATGTTTTCTTTTTTTTTATTTTTGTTGGTGTGGTTTGGTTTTTTTTTGTTGTGTGCTTTGGATCGGTACTTGCTCCCTTGGCGCAGTTGAAATTTGCTTCCTCTCGGTTGATCCTTCCCTTAATAGATCGACTGATCGTGTAAGCCGAGCAGAAAGATGTTGGTTTTTTCTGTCGGTAGGAGATCCCCTCTCAGTCCCGGTGGTTCTTCTCCTTTTGAGCTCGTTGAGGGTCGGGGGGATGAGCTCGTCCACTCACTAGGAGAGTTTTCCCACCCCCCCCCAATACCCCCCCAACCCCCCCCTTTTGTCCTTTTCACCCGTGGACTTCCTCCCCAGGCCGGTATTCTCAAGATGTCTTAGTTTTTTTTGACTTTTTTCCACCAGAGGGGAGAGGACTTTCTCTTTTTTCCCCGACATTTTTCCGTTTTACGGAAGAAAGTTCCGAAAGAGGTCCCTCGACCTGGTTTCTGATCTTCGGAGAAAAAGGGGTATCTTAATCCCCGTGGGACTCGCCCTCTCTTTTTTCCTCCATGCCGGGTTCTCCAATATTTAGCTTAATCTGTCGTTCTTTTTCGACTCTACTGATAGATCCAGAGCTTTCCCCCTCCCTGACCCTTCAAGCGGATAGCATGCCCCTTTATGCAAGGATTAATTAGGAGGTTCCCCCTAGGATCCCACCATTCTCCCTAAGTTTGCCCCTTCCCATTCTCTTTTTCCTCTCCTGAAAAACCAGATGATTTTTTTCCTTGACCTGATCGTACCTTTCGGCGGTTCCCTGTTTCCACTATGCTTTTGGTTTTGCTTTTTTTCCGAAGATTAGAATGAAGGTGACATCCGTTTCCCCCCGGAAGAACCCACTTTTTTTTTTTTTTTTTTTTTTTCTATTTTTTTTTTTTTCTCTTTTTTTTTTCTTTTTTCCTTTTTCCTTTTTTTTTTTTTTTTTCTTTTCTTCTTCTCTTTTTTCTTTTTATTTCTTTTTTTTTTTTCTTTTTTTTTTCTTTTTCTTTTTTTTTTTTTTTCTTTTTTTTCTTTTTTTTTTCCCACATCTAGCACTCTGACGGGGCTACCCACTTCGTTGGGCTTCCTTTGTGAATTGAAAGATTTTTTGCTTCAGTTCTTACCAGATGACTTCTTTCTCTAGGTTCTTTTCGTCGTTCTTTTTTTTTCACACCCAGCGGCCTTGCGTTTTTCCGGCCCGCAAACACCTTCTCAGTTACACCGATGCCTGCTTCTTTGATTTCTTCTTCTGAAGATATTTTCCCTGCCGTCGCGTCGCCCGGTCGTCCTCTTATCAGCCCCCCAGGGATCTTGTTCTTTACCTTCGCGTTCGTCGTTCCTCGGTCACTTGCGCTTTTCTTCCACACCCACGCTGACACCTCCTTTTGTGTCCATTTTTCCCCCACATATCAATTCGGTTGCCTAGGGTGATTTGACATTAGTCTCCCGCCGTAGTTTCTTTTTTTGCTGCTCGGGCCGTGGATTTCTTCTCACCCCCACCTTTCGTTGACGCGGCCGTGCTGAACATTTTTTTCCCATTTCAATTTTATTCGTCCCTTCCCAATTCGTCGTCGCCCCGTTTTTTCGCTTTTTTTCCTGGTGAAGCGGAGATATTCGTTCTGCGTCTGTTCCTCCCTGGTGCCGCTTTTTTGGGTTCGGCGGCATCGGCCGTGGGTCCCCTTCCCCTGAAATTTCCAAGACCAGCTTTAGTCCTTTTTGCGGTGTGTTTTGCCATTTTTCTGTTTTTCTTTCGCTGCGGCCCGAACTTTGTTAGTTTTTTCTGACTAGGCAAATTGTGAATCTGCGCGCATCTCCGGTGGACGACGTGTCCCCCCCAGCACTTTTCCCTTCCAACGAAATCCTATGCGCTCTTCTCTTGTTCAGTAAACTGCGGGTCCCCGCCGTTCATCTTTTATAGGGATCCCTATCCCCTTTGGAGAGTGCCAGTAGCGTTTCTGACATTTTAGGTTCCCCAGTTAGTTCCCCTCCTTTTTTCCACGAGTCAGGACCGACCTTTTTACGGGATCCTTTTTTATTAATCTACGTTGTTCTAAATGACTCTTAGGTCTCCTTCTCTACGTCTCCTAATCTCTCTTTAGTAAGTCAGTGGGTGGTGTGGTTAGCTCCATGGGTATGACTGTTCCTATCAATGTGCGGTTGCGCGGATGCATGCTCGGCGTGATCCCTAATCCGTGTCTTCATGCTGTAAGTGATCTGAAATGAAGAGATTTTAACAAAAAACCCCCTGTTCCACTTTTGAGCACCCCCCCCAAGCGAAGATTTCCGCCGAAAAATTCCCCCCATATACCTCAAATCATAGCCTCCCGATAGGTAATGCGCGGTTTCCTCCTTCCCTCCCGCCGAATATCTGGGGTTGACGAAGCAATCTGTCCTTCCAAGCGGCATCCCTCTATTCCTCGGCACCTTCGCGAAATACCCCTTCGGAGGTCCCCTCAGCTCCACCCAGTCGCAAAAACCAGAAGCGATGATGGCCACCCCCCTCAAGCGCCGCTCGGAAATTTCGTAATCTGATGACAGAAAGACAAACCTGGAGAAATAACTTTTAGAAACCCTTCCCAGAAAAATACCACAATCCATACCCTCTTTCCAACATCGACGACGGCGACCCGCTTTTTTCTTTGCGGACTGAATCCACTGTCCTGAACCCCTTTCCCCCGGTTCCGGGCAGCGTTCCTACGGAAACCTGAAACCTCCTCTGGAGGACAGGCCCAATCATTCCCGGCGGGTAACCTTCACCCACCCCCTCCCCAAAAAAATATTCGACCCAACCATTTTTATGCTCTTTCACGCCGCGGTTTCCCCTCGTTTTCCTCCCTTACATGATATGACAGAGCCCCACAATCTAGTAGTGTCCAGACCACCCCTGTTGAATTCGCCAGCGCGCCCCTACTCCGCACTATAGAAGGCCCTCCTTCCCGTCCTCCAGACAGGCTGTGTCAAATTTTGGTCAGCGATTGGTGCTAGGGCAAAGGCCGGTCATACGCGGTTTTTTATTTCAGACTAGAAACCTAATCTATCGCGCGTGCCCAGCCCATATCCCTTTTCTTCAACACTCAAAAACAAGTCCAGGCCGAAACGCCTAGAGATATTGTCGGAATTCACATTCCGCCTGTCCTTTCTTTTTGACCCTGGATGTGAAAACCGGACCACTGGGCTTACTACCTGTTTTTAACCAGTTAGGCGTGTCTTAACTCCCCCCTTTCCCCGTCTCAGCAGAACTTGACCCCCTCTTTCCATCCTTGATTCCTGAAGGTCAAGATGTTGGCTGCTTGAGATAGACTCCACCAGCCCTTGCCTTTTCTACTCGGGTTGATAGCCCCGGATGGGTTTCACATCCGTG
>Ga0179593_1528010_pt1 | contig 24439 bp, 26 predicted proteins | sample CZODoug2_1_08_16_FD_185931 | JGI IMG/M metagenome (GOLD analysis project Ga0179593, IMG submission 185931) | Vadose zone soil fungal communities from Angelo Coast Range Reserve, California, USA - CZODoug2_1_08_16fungal (PacBio error correction) | ecosystem: Environmental > Terrestrial > Soil >... | reverse complement strand
CCCATGGTGGCTTTCCCCTCATTTTCTTTGCTTGACCTCTCAGACTTTCTGATTCAGCATTGTTTGCCAACACGCTGACATTTTTTTTTTTTTGGTTTTGTTGGCCTTTTCTTGGTGTTTTTGTCAAGACACTTCTACTCTCGATACGAAAGGGTCACACGCCTTTTCTTTCCCACCGCTCTTCTATCTATGAATCTAGTGAACAGCACTTAGCGAATCGTGCTGTTACACTGGTCATTTAGTTTAGCCCTCTCCCTTTCCCTTTCTTCTAGTCCGCAGTTCCCCCCTGTGTACACAACCCAAAGCGCCCGGCACTACGGCTTCCCTCATGTCCCTCCTCTTCCGGTTATGGTCCCCTTTGATTTTTGCAACGATTCAGAACCGGCCGGTGATTTCTTGTCGGCGGGAAAGCGGGCTTCAATGAAGGTAGTCCTTCATCTTCTTCTCTTTTTGCCCCTTTTTGGTCCGAATTTCCACCTTTTCCCCGTCCCTTTTCCTTTGGACGTTTGTAGGAAGCAATATCTTTTGGCTATTCTTTCGTCCTCCTCCTTATTGCCGGCTAACCAATCGCCTGAATTTCTTTGCCATCGAAGGCGGCTTGACTTGGAGGCTGGAATTCATCGCTGGTATCTTTCAGCGGCTTCGGATAAACAACGCCCCGTGTCTATTCCCCTGTTTTTTACTATGCCCTCTTCGTTCCTTTTGCCCCACGCGTTCCCCCTTCTAGATAGAAGGGTACGCCCTTCTTAATTACAACTTTCAAGCGTAATGTTTTCTATACTGTCCTTCACGATCTTTGTAACGAGGCCACCGGCCTTTAAATACGGTTGACTTTTTCGGTATCAGTTAAGATGCACTTAGAGCCCCCCTTTCGCGCAGAAGGTCAGCACTCACCCCATTCCCCTTCCCCGTTTTCTTTCCCTTGATCCAACAGTTCGGTCCCACATTCGTGCCCGCTTCCCTGGTGGCTACCTATGCTCCCTTAATGCTTTCGTCCTCTTTTCTTCCAGGTGCCTTCTTTGAGTTGTAGGGTTTTCTTTTTTTCGATTCATCTTTTTTTTTCTTTTACTTCCAACAGCTTACCCCTCTAGGCGAATACTTTGGACTTTTTTCATTCTCTTCTTTCCCACAAGGACCCTTAACTTTACCAATTCAGCGAACTACGCGAGAGGAATCGCCGGTATAAACGCCATCAGTCTCGTCTCGCAGCCTTGCCTTTCCTTTATCTACCCACAATTATGAGCGTTTCTCCTAGTGAGAGCTTTTAATACGGAAGTGTCTGTCCCGCCCTTCAGTTTCACTTTTTTGACCCCTTCCAGAGAGCCTCCTCCCCTTTTGACAATCCGGAAAAGTCGCTCCGTAATACCGGCGATAGCGGAAACTTGACCTGACCCGTCCTTCCCGTCGGCAAACGATAGCTGCATTTAATGACTGTTTATGGGAGTTTTATACTATTTTTACGAGACCTCCTTCTTAGTCCTATCCCGCGTTGTTTTAGCATTCCTTTCCCCCCTCCGGACGTCAGTTTGTAAGAAGGGCTTCGATGTTTGGGCAGTTTTACTATTGAACCCCCTCTACGTCTCCCTCTATTTACCTCTAGCCCTCACTCTACGAGAGACCAGTCTCTCTCCCTCAGGTCCGCTGGTGGAGCTTAGCTCTTGATGTCAGCACCTTTGATCAGCTTTCGCCCAGCTCCTCCATTACCGCCTGTTTCGACGAAGTCTTTACCCTCTTTCATCCTTTTCAGCGGCTAACGTCTTTTCAAGTTTTTCTTTCAACGGCCCCTCTTGCCCTTTTTCCCTTTTCCCAGGTCATGTGTTGCTACATTCACTTGGATGCTTATTTTTGTTCTTCCTTGTTGCTCGTCCTCATCTCACCTCTTTAAATGTACCGTGTCTTTCTCCTTCCCCTGACCCAGTTCTCGTCGGTGGCTTGCCTCCAAGGTTGTCGCTTTGGTGAAGACTAGAAACCTTTAGTTTTTCTCCCTGTTTCCCCTTTCCCGGTGCGGACCCAACCTCTTTTCTTTATACCTTTCAGGGCTTCTACGGCTGCTCCTTTTGTGAATTTGGCTTACTAATAATAAACGCTGTCCCACCTTTCTCAGCAGCCTTTTTTTTTTGAACGTGTCTTTTAGTACCTCTTGAGGACTGGTAACGGCCCTCGCTATTTCTTCCATCGCATCCTTTTACTCCCATGTGATCTTCCCGCTTCCCCTCGGCTTCCTTCCTTTGATATTCTTTTCTTTCATTATTTTTCTTTTCCCCCTAGTGAATGTTTCCCAACGGCATTGAGTCTTCCTTCTCGAAATCTCGTTTTTAAGGGATCTCACGCTCACATCGCCCCTATACCCCCTATGTTATTTCGAACGACTATTTGCCTGCTTTTTTTTTTTTCAGGTGCTTGGTCGCCGCGGAAACGCAGGTTTTCATTCTCCTGGGCGGTTTAGGCAGTCAGTATCTCATACAATATCTCCTGATTTCCATTCCTTGATGATTCGTTGCTTCCGCGAAAACATGCATGATTCCGTCTTTCTTCTCTCACAGTATTGTTCGGACTGTGAGTAGGTCATTGGGATGCCCTACTCGACCGGTCACCCTCTGCCCTTATTCCATTTTGCTACTGCTCCGCTAAAGCTGTTGTCAACAGTTTATCCACCTTACCAAAGGGTTCTCTTGCCCATGTGATTTCTTTTTCTCCCCTCCCCAGTGTATGCGAACTCCGCAGCAGCCCTCATTTCCCCTGAGGCATTACTAGCCTCGTACCCGCTTTTCTTCCCATCCTCTACTCCTGGTGACTTTCTTTTTTTGTTCTTTCTTCCTGTTTTTGCTACCCTGATCTCTTTTTTGTGCCGTGAGGTTGAATTTCTGAGTCTATAACTTGAGAGTTATTTCGTAAGGTTTTTCTCGTGTGAGACTCAGTACGTTTTTTTTCGGGTGAACTTTCTCTACTTTTTTTTTTGAACCCTTCCCCCCCAACGATTGTTTTTTGTCCAAAGATACTTTTCCTTAATGAGGCCGTAGCGCTGTCTGTTGCCGTGCAGAAGTTGATTTTTTTCCTAAATTACTTGGTAGGCTCTGGTGTGTTTAATCTCGGTGTTTTTTCTGTTTCCCCTCTCCCTCCTCTTTCGACCCCCTTCACCTTTTTTTGCCTTTTTTTTTCCTGTATCCTTCCTTAGCGTAGGTCCACGGGATCGAAAATTCTTTCCCCGGCCAGCGGATTGAATTGTCCCCCGCTCCGCCTTCCTCGCCTCTTTTTGTTCATTTCCTTTTTAATTCTTTCCCCAGAATTTTGAGTCCCTGAAGTACGACTGCTTCTCCCGTGATATTTCCTGCTTTAGCCGGAAGTCGTTGTGGGCAAGTCCCCGTTTCAGTTTTTCCCATGTTTCTTTTCATTCCCCACCCCCCCCCCCCCTCAATCCACCAACCACCGACGAAACCCCAAAACTCATCCACCCCTCCGCATCCCCCACCCTCCCCATTGTTGTTTTTTTTTTTCTTATTTTTTTTTTTTTTCTTTTCTCTGTCCCCCAACCACTTCCAGCTAGCAGAAGGCATTTATCGGTCCCTTCTCCAATCGACTGTATTATCTGTTGCTCACCTCTTTTTTCTTTGCTTTCAAGATTCTTTGTCTTGCATCTTTCACGCCTTCTGATTAGTTACTTCGACCCTTTTGGTCACTCCTTCTTTCTATCCTTTTCCGGTTTTTTCCCAGGTGATCCCAGTTCCTCGGATCCTCACTGCGTTTGAGAGGGACCTCGTTCCAAAACCTTTTTCCCCTCCCCCCCCACCCATCACTATCCTCTTGTTCCCTGAGCTTTTAAATACTCCCCTTATTGTTTTTTCCGATCGACTGCCGTGAGGAGGTTGCCCCCCCGATGGATCTTTCCTCCTCATACTTTGTTTTTGAGTGAGGCGTGTTTTCTACTCCTCACTTCGTCATCTTTCATCTTTACCTTGTGAATTTCTTGCCCCGTCGTCACAAAGATTTTTATCGCAGGTGGGTTTTGGTCGCTTGAGTCCCTTTTCCTTTTTTGTCCGACTCAGTCCTCCTTTTCTCCTCTGGACCCTCCCCTTCCTGCTCCTGCTTCCCTTCTAGAATACGGGTTTTCCCTCTACCGTGCGGAAGCGTACTTTTAGTTCTTACTGTTTTTGACCCTTCCTTTTTTTTCCCCTGAATGCCTTATCCTTCACTACGGTACCCCAACTAGTAACAACTGTCCTTTGCAGATCTGGCCGCTGTTATTCTCCAGCGGCTAGCGGATTGCCTTTTCGTACTTTTCCCCCCTTTTTCTTCTTTTACTCTTCCTTCCTCCTGGGACCGACCATCTTTTTAACTTTTTCTCACGGATTTTTTACTGAGCAGATTCTTTCGGCTGGGTTTCCCCCGATATAACCTTTTTTTTTCCATTTGCCCCCTCGGCACCCTCCTTCGCGAGGAGGTTCGAAGCAAATCCCTACTTCTTGTGGCTTTACCATCTACCCTGACTTTTTCCTCTTCCCTATACCCCCTTTCTCTCCCTCTTTTCAAGAATGCCTACGTTTCTATTGGTATCTTCAACTTTAATAGCTTTCTTTACGAAGCGTCACAATTCACCTACCCATCTTTCGGCGCCCTTGAACACTCTGTGTCCTCCTATCACTTCAGGGACGCGCCTCGGAGCATTACCTACCTTTCGGCCGCCCTTAGTCTTTGAGAAACACCCTCCTCGTAATTTTCTTCGGGGTCACACCCACTCGCTTTCTCTTTGCAGGCCTTTATATACGGTCCAAGATCATCCCTTTTTACCCCGCTTTCCTTCGTGCATTCACACGATCGATCCCCTTTTTGCTTCCTCCTCCGTGCCCTCCCCTTATCCTTGGTCCTTATGTAGGTCTTTTCATCCGCTTTTCTTTTCACCCCTCTCGTTTGTCTAAGGTAAGGCCTCGATTTCCTTCCTTTATCTCACTTTTTAAATCTTTATTGGTTTGTCGGGATCTCCCTTAATTTTATCTCTCCCCCTTCAGCGGCACTTTCGCCCTTTTTTTGAGCGCCGGTCTTGCTTCAGTGAATCACACCCCCTTTCTACTCCCTTTTCTTTTCTCCTTAGCTGACCTTCTCTGCAGGCTTCTCGGGCACCAATACCCCGGACACAATAATCTGGATCTGTCAGCCCCTGCTCTCCCTTTTTAATACCTTCGGGTCCTGCTCTTGTGAGTGCTTCTTGTATCGATGGTCGCCGAGCACACAGTTCTGCTTGAATCTTCCGACGCTCTTCTTCGATTCTTTTTTTCCGATCCTGGCCTACACCCCCCTTTTCGTCTCTTGCCGTTTTTTTTTGTTCTCCGTGCTTCGGCGAACTTAAAAAAGATTCCCAGACCAAGACTAGTCCCCTTTTTTCCATCCGAGCCTTTCCCCGGTAAGGATTAGACTGTCTCTCTTCTCTTTATGTGTCCTCTCGTACGAGGATCTTTGTACCCACGGTCTCGCGTACCCGTCGCAATTACTCATCCCTCACAGTTTCGTTATTTACAGCTTTTTTTCTTCTAGCGCCACTGAGCACTCTCCTCTCCGTTCTTTTTCTTTTCCCCTTTCCATCCGTCTTCTAATATGGAACAGCAGGTCCTTTTTGTGGCTGTCTTTAAGCTCATCGTCCCCCTTGGTGGGAGTTTCTTCTTTCCAGTCCTTTTTCTTCCCCTTCTCCCCCCTGTTCCGCCTTCCTATTTCTTCTCGGTTTTGAGTTTTTTTGAGCGATGGCACCCCCTCTTAGCAGCATAGGTACTAAATGCGGGGTCCTTGCTTCCTCCCCCTTCCACTTGTTTGAAGCTCCTCTTTGAAATTGCTTGCCACCTGTCGGAAAAAGTCGGTATTGTTACCCTCCCAAAGAGTAACCCTTTTTTCGTCGACGGTCTATCATCCTTTTTTTTGGGCAGATCGATCCCCCCCCCTCTCCCTCCTGTCTTAACGCATCTTTTTTATCCCGGCAGTTTATTTACTCCCTCTTCTTTTTTTGAGGACTGGGAAGTCTTCGTTTCTTTTCGCGATTAGGCTCCCATTTTTGACCGATGTTCAAGTTCCCCCTTTTCGGTAAGCTTTGTTTTCCTTTTCTCTTTTGTCTTGTTCTTCGAAGCTTTTTTGCGTTTAAAGTCCTTTTTGATCACTCGATTTGTGTTTTCCGCGGACTCTCACAACTCTTTTCCGCTCTTTTCAGCCCCCTTCCTTTTGCTTATCTGACTCGCCCTTTTTTCCCTGCAGAACGGCACCTTTTTTTAGTTCATCCGGCCTCCGAGATCCCCCCTATTCCTCCCTCCTCTCCTTCCCCTTTATTGATCGTCTTCCCTCTCGTCCGTCCCCCGGTTTGACAGACTAGGCGTGCTTTTAGGTGACTTTTCTTAGTTCCTTTTTCCTTACTCGCAGGACCGGCGCTTGGATATCAAGGATGTTTTTGGTGTTGATATTCTGCGTGAAATCCCGATTGTCCCTTTCACGTTGAGCTGCCTTTACTTTTTTCAGCTGACATGTATGGCTGAGCGGCCTGTCTTGGCTTACATTAGTCCCCCGAATTCGTCTTCCCTTTTCGAATCGTTTTCCTTCAACGGTTTTTCCCCGTTCTTCTTGTGGAGTCCCCTCTTACTTTTTCCTGAAGCCTCTGCATAGGGAGCGTTTTCCCCTTTTTCTTTTTGAAAATTCTGTTCATTGTAAGTATTGTCTGCTTGCCGGATCCGCGATTTTTTGCTTCCCTCCCTTGTAGATTGGTCTTCGCAACCTCCCTGGTCCCCTTTTCTTGATCCTTTGTCTTTTTTTTTCACCCTTTTCTTCGAACATTCGATGGCTCGTTCTTTGGCAGATCGATTGTTGTATCTGTCCCCGTGTCTGCGTGCTCCCTTATAAGCGATTCCAGGCTCGTCCGGTCCCGGCCCTTTTTCCCGGTTCTTTTCCCCCCGGGAATTTCGACTCTTTAGCCGCTTATGAACGTCATTTCCTTCGAAGTTCCCCTCTTTTCGGATTGATTCTTTTTTCCTAGCCCGCTCCCCCTCGGCGGTTCTCCATTTTTTTCTCTGCCCCGAACCAGCTCGTGAATCTCGAGAGCCCCTTTCCTTTTGTGAATTGGCCGCTTTCCCTTCCTTCTCAAAGCAGGACCGTTAAGCGGGTAATAAAGTGTTAACTTCTCCAGTTTTTTCTAGAGCCGGGCTTTTGGCAAGTCTTCACGGTCCGTTTGTCATTGTTTGCTACAAGTAGTTCGCCTCCTCCGTCATATATCAGGTACTTGTCCTTTTCATATTCGCCTCCCGGAACGCCTTGACCCTCGATTCTCCGTCTTTTGGTCCTCCCCGCTTCCGCTTGCTGCACGGGGCTTTGTCTGTTTTGAATTCGATCCCACGAGAGGTCTTCTTCTCCTAGTGTCAACCCCACCCCGCCTTCCTCAAGCTTCCAGAATCCCCATCGCTCATTCTCTTGTTACGGTTTTAGCTGCATCAGTATTTCCAGGCTATCATCTGTTTTTTCTATTTTGCCTTTTGTTGAATCCACCCACGTCTCATATATTTTAACCCTGAGGGTTTGAGACTTTTTCACCTTTTATTAACCCCCTTCATTGTTCTCGTCCTATCTTCTTCCTGCAGTATCATCACTTTTGTTGTGCACCGGCCGTCCAAACGATCATGAGCATCGAGGTTCTTTGGCCGCTTGTAGGTTCTTTGTGGACTTACTACGTTTTTCCCTCCCCACGAAGGTTCAAGGCTCTGTTTCTCTTTTTGCTTTTCCCCCGCCTTCCACTCTTTTTTGATTTCTTCGATTGTTACCCCACGAAAAAGTCTTTCCTCGCCTTGTTCCCCCTTGCTCGCGCACCATATTTTCTTCCAACCTTCTTGATTCGTTGTTCGGCTTTCTACAACCTATAACAAAGCCTTAAGAGATGGTGCCGATGCTTTGGAGCTCTTCTCTGCCGTATTCCTGTTCCTTGCTTCCTTTCTTTTTTTTCCCTCCCTGCCTTCTTTACTACCGCCTGGAACAGGCATATCGAATAATTCGTAATGAGATCTTCTTTCTTGGTGGGGCTGCGATCTTTTTCACCACACGGGTTATCCCCATAGACAAACGCACTTCATCCTTCAGGCGGCGGAGTTTTTCTCTTTTTTTCTTTCTGTCATATTTTTTCGACATCCGTCGCGGCTAATATGTAGTAGAACCCCAGCGGTTTGAGAGACCCCTAATATTGGAACTATTCTTGCTGTTCGTTTCAGTTTTTCTTTTTCAAATGTTTCTCGTTTGTTCACTTTCCGATCGCTTCCCCTAACTTCCGGGTCCTCCCGACCCAATTACTTTTTGAAATACCCTTTTTTTCAAGTTGCGCGTAATGCAGGCGTGAATTCTTAGATCAGACTTTCCCCCTCCTTGACGTCCTTCACTTTCAATCGTTTTTTTCTTTCTCCCCAACACCTGTCACGATTTTCTCGTCCGGACACTTTCTCTCCCCCTCTTTCGTATCAGTTAACTTCCAAGTGAACTTCGAAGTTCTAGATTCGCCTTCTTCCTCAACAACGTGAATTTTTCTCAACCCCCCTTGATCCTCTCCTCCCCCAAATACTTTCCTTTCCTTCTTTCTTTTGCGGGTTTGGGTTTAGAGATTTGCGTTCTGTTCGGACTTGCCTTCCCCCTCTGCTCTCTGCTTTCACTCATGGGCGATCTTGTTTGTTCCCCCAGGTTTTTTCGATATTGTTGCCGAACAGATGCTATTTGCCGAACCTTTTTCCCTTTTGATCTGGACATGTCCCGTTTCCCGCCTCAGTGCCTCCCACCTTTTGACAACGCTTTCGCCATCGCGGTATTATAGTAAGTCTCTTTCTCCTCTTGATTGTTGCGGCTGGCCGGGGTACTTCATCTTTGGACTGCATCTGATCAGGTTTCCCACGTTATTCTTTTTTTGAAATTTTGGTCTCACTCAATCCGGTTTCCGGCTTGGGCGAGTTTCTTTGCGAGATCTTCTGAAAGAAGGACCCCGTTCTCCCTTTCTTTTGACCGATCTCGTCTTTCCCGATTTTTTCTTCGTTCGTTAGCGGTCCCCCCAACGCCGACTAGGCTAGCGTGACTAGCCCTTTTTTTAGGGGAGACCACGGATGAAACGCAACCTATTCTCGCCCCTTTCCAACGATGCCCCTTCGAGATCCTTTCCTCTCTGTTCAGTGACTTCTAGTCTGGGTGACGATGGTTTTTCCCGTACGAGGATTTAGTATAAAAGAAGCCTTCGAGTCCTTTACTCCTTTAGTCCCCCTTTTCCCGATAGCGCCACTTGGTTTTCTTGCATCGGCCCAGCATTGCGTTTTGAGTGGAGTTCTCCAATGTCAGCACCGTTCTCTTTTTCTGCAGTCCTTCTCTATACCATTAACGACTGGTTTAGGCCTCGACATCTTTTTTCAATGTTAGGTCAACCCCCCTTTAGTCGTGCTCTTACTTTTTTTTGGGGGTTTTCTCCCCTCAGGTATAGTTTGGGAAAGAGGCGGTACGGTCTTGTTGCCCCCTTGATCCTTTTCTTTCTCCTTTTTTGTGAGTAGCGATCCCTCTTCCTTTCCCCATTTTTCTTCAGCTTTCTTTCCAACCCCTGCCCCCCTAGTTGGAAGCCTCGCCAACGTGTCCGGTCTTTTTCTGGTTCCATATTTGATGGAAAGGCGGGTCCTTGTCCCTACTCTCCTTCTTTTCTCGGTTGATATCCCATTGCCCCTTTGTTTCTCCCTACTCCCCCCCCTCCGCCAGTATTCTGCGTAAGCGCCATTTTTGATCCTATAGTTTTCCTTCTCGAGGTTTTGGCCCCGTCATCTTCGAAGTCCGTTTTCCTTCTGGGACTCCTCTCCTTTGTTTCCCCACGCCCTTTTTTCTGTACTTCAGGATATGTACGGAAGGCTCTTTGGCTTGCGGTTGCGAGAATTCCTCTGAATCTATTTTTTCTCTCTAAGCCACGTGCTTTTACAGAAACTTCCTTCTGCTCTTTCGCCCTTCCTTTGTTTTTCAACTGATCTTTACATCTATTCGCGTCCCCCCAGGTATTTTCCGTACCCTCCCTTTTTTGCCGTCATTTTCATTTCTTCTCCTTCTCTTTCGCGCCCCCGCCGTACTCTTGATTAGGTTCGTCCTCCGATTATCGACTTTCTTTCCTTCGAGCATTTTCTTTTCGTCTCCCGTCCAAGCAAATAGGATGATGAGACTTCTTGAGGGATACCGCGATGTTTCCCAGCGTGAGTCAGTTCCCTTTTTACTGCCCCCTTTCCCCCCTTTCTTCGTTTCTTTTTATCCACTCAGTCTCGATTCTTTCCACTCTGTCGTTTTTTTTAACGCTTCCCTCCAATCAACTTATGGAGAATGAGAGTATTTTTTTCCCTCTTTCCTACCTGTCCCCCCAGTTCAGCTTTCTTTCCTGTGAATCCGCGCTTCTTTTTTGTTGGCATACCTCTACTTAAGATAGAACTTCCCCCGCGCATCTGTCGGAAGTTTTAACGGTTTGGTCTCCTTTGACTTTTCTCTCTGACCTCCTTTAGGCTTCCCTTCTGGAGCGTTTGACTCTCTTTTTCTTGAAAATCTTGCTGTACCCATGTACGTATTGTAGCCAGTTTGCCGGACCCGATTTTTACTTTTTCCGGATACACACCTATTGGGTACGTTTGGTCTTTCCTTTATGGGAGTACCCCTTTCTGCGGCCGTTCTCCGGCATTTTTGATGATTAGTTTAAATCCCCTTTACTTAAGACGCCGCTTGTTGTTGCTTTGATCAGGTTGCCGCGCCGTCCTTATCTTTGTTCCCAATTTTCCCCTCTCCGACCTTCTCCTTCGGCCTTTCCGTCGTTTTTCGATGGGTTTCCTCCCCTTTTCCCCATTTATGCGTCTCCTACTAAGTGGCCACGAGAGGCCCCTTATTCCTTGATGCGTCGACCCCGTCCGAAGTCTACTTTGCGTTGTTTCTGTTCCCACGTTTTCCTTTTCCAGACCCAGCTATTCCTCATGTGCTCAGTCCTTATTCGTCTCTGTCCCTCTTTCCGGAGTCGTACACACGCTTCCTTTCCCTGGCTTTCTTTTTTGAAGAAATGTTGCAGCCCCCAGAGATACCTCCTTGTCATCTAGCTTTTCTTTTACCTTTCCCTTTCCTTTCGGCGTACTATATTTTTTTTTGTACCCATGTCCGCTCAGCGATGCGTATCCCCCATTTTTTGTCCTTCCGCTTCGAGAAAGAACCAGTCTTGATTCGCAGTTTATTTTTTTCTGGTCCTCCTTATTCACCCGAAGTTTCTTTGGCTTTTCCAGGTCTGTTCCCTTTCGGAACTGTGTGACTGTTTCGTAGTCTTTTCGTTACAAAAGGCCCCTGGTGTCCAAAAGAACTCCGTCTTCTTTCTTTTCCTTCTTAAACGGCCCTTCTTTTCCCAAGATATTGATAAGTTTTCCCAGTCCTCCTATTTTTCACCTTGCCTCCACCCACTAGGCTCGATCGGAGGGTGGGGTGAGTCTGATCCTTTTTTTTTTTGTTTTTCTTTATTTTCTCCTTCACTTTCCTTTTTCTCCGTTAACCTCTCCTATTTGATTCTGGCCGGCCGTTCTCTATTTCGAGGGGGGTTATTTTTTGAGACCCTCTTCCTTCTTTGGTTCTGAAGCAAGACCTTCCCTTCCACGCCTTTTCTTTCGTCTGTTCCAGATTGCCTGCCTGCGACTGTTTTTTTGTTAGCTTTACCCCCTACCATTAAAGGTTTTCTAATTCTTTCACTGGTTCTGTTGTCGATACCCCGTCAAGTCCCGTTCCTTCTTCCACCCATTCTGATTCCAGGACGAAACTCGCTCCCCCCTTCTCTAAGCCCCCTCCCCCTACTGGATAGCCATGATCGATTCCTGCTGCGGCCTCTGGTGGAAAATGGTCTTCTTACGGTTTTCACTTATCCGCTTCCTTCCTCCAGTCTATCACGCCGGGTCGTAACTTTTCCCCTCCTGCCGTTCTGGCAGAGGCTCTCCGAGGTGGGGTTCCTCTAACGTTTTTCTTACCACCCCGCCCTGCTTCACTGTCCCCCTTCTGGGGCGTCTCTTCATCCGATGGCATAACGTTTCGTATTTCTATATCGTCAATAACTGACGGCCCCCATGTCCTTCCATAGAGGACCCCTCTCCCCCCTCCCAAGATTTTTTCTTTTTTCTTTCAGTCTTTAGGTTTTTTTATTTCATCTTTTGTTCCCGGACAACGTACGGAAAACATCTTCTTTCATCACAACAGCGGGTACCGACAACAAGTACTTGACCCTCACCCCCTTGCCTTATTTCCTTTCAGGCCCCCCTTCCTTATTCTATTTCTTGTCTCCTGGAGTTTTATCTTTTGGTCTTTCAAGAGGAAACCTTGGAGATTTCCTTGTTTCACCCTTCGAGCCTTTTTCCTGGCACCCCTCCCTTCTTTAGTCCTCCCTTCTTCCTTAGCTCCATCTATTACGCGGACTTCCCTCTTCCCCCCCCCTTGAACTGGATCTCACATTTGTTTTCGAGACGAACAAACATGTTGTATTCTTCATTTTCTTTTTGTTTTTTTATCCTTTGCTGCGGAGCACTCCCTCCCAGGTTCGCTCTTTCAACATTGGGCCAGCTTATCTGGTATGAGTTCTGCGTTTTCTCTATGCCCTTTGCTTTTTTTTTCATACCTGTGCCTTTTATCAATTTTTGCCCCTGCCGATACTGTTCTCTCTGGGCCATCCTTTTTTCGATGAAATTTTTCACACGGACCTTTCCTCCTGTTCCCCCTGTGTTCCTCCCTTTTCCCCGTCTTCTGTTGCGCGCCGGTCTCACGGTAATCAATCAGGAACCTGGTCATCTGAGCGGGTTCAGCCCCATTTCCTATTTTCATTCGGAAGGAACTTCTACGTCCCCCAGTATTTCCTGAGGTTTTTACGCCGGATTATGTTTAGCAGACGTCCCCTCCGCGTTCAGACTCCCGACGTTCTCTTTTCTTGTGTCTCGGGACTTTCCCGGTTTTCTCTTTCCCCCCCCCCCACAGATGATACTCGATCTCTCTACTTCACCCTTTTGGAGAGATCCCCGTGGGATAGCTCAACTGCCAAAGTTCCTTTCCACTTTTTCTCCCCCTCTTCTCTCCCTTCTTTAACATCCTTTTTCCGGCTTCACAGGAAGAAAGGAGCTGACTTATTTTCGTGGCGATCCTCTTTGACACCTTTCGACGAAGTATCTTTTAGTACCCTCCTCTCCTCTTCGCAACTTTCCCTTCTTGCGTTTTCGCTATCGTGCACTTCGCGATTTGTTTGATTTTCTTTTTCCCTCACTGCGTGATCAGCCCTTTTTTATGACTATGATTTGAACACTACCTTGTTACGAACGCTCCCCCCCTTCATTAGGCTTTTGGCAAGGTCCCATACCGGTGAGATTCTTCCTCCTCTGGTGCCCCTGGGTTAGAGGCCTCCCCATTCTCCTCTGTGAACGATTTCATTTACTTCCTTCTTTTGCGCTCTCTTTTCTCCTTCCTTCCTCCTGTTGTTTTCTTTTTCTCTCCCTCTTGCACAGGACTCGCCTCGTCCTACCAGAGGATATTTGCTTTTTTTATTTTCAACCCCAAGGGTCCACCCGGTGATTAGTTGGGAAGAATCGGCCACTTTTCTTTCTTGCCCCCCTTTTCCCCTGTTCCCCTTTCCCCCACCTTTTCTTCAATTGCACATTCATCGCACTCCTTCTTTGGGGACGTTTGCTGTGATCCGTTCTGACCTTGCGGCGCTCCGCCTTTCTCCCCAGCCAAGCTCACGATCTGTACCTTTCCCTGTGGCTCTCCTGATTTTCGATAGCGTCCCCCCGTTACTCGAAGAGATCTTTTCGTTTTAGGACTTGCTCAATCCTGTATTTCCCTGTCATCGCAGCGTTCTTTTATCTTTCTTTGAACTTCCCTTACCTTCTTTTCGGAATAGTCTTTTGGCGATTTTTTTGTCAACGGAATGTTCTCTGGCAGGGAGCTTCCTATCCTATTCTTTTTTTCCGCTCCTTTCCTCTCCCCCCCCCTCCTTCGAGTCTTGTTCTCCAACAGCGCACTGTTTTTTCGACATCGGATTCTCTCTCGACGCACAAGTCTTTTGACTTTCTTCTCCGGCTTTTTCCCCCTCTTCCCCCTCCTCGCCCCTTTCTTTTCGTCATCTTCCCTTTCGGTATGCTCTCCGTCCGACGCAACACTTTCCTCAGCTATGGATGTTCCGATTGTCTGTCAATTCGGTATTGTGAGGCTTCTTGTCGACTTCCTTCCTGCCCTTTTATGACATTATCTCCTTTTTTCTGCCAGGCAAGTTTTCCCTTTGTCCGCTCATTACATCTCTAGTCAACGGTCCCTTGATCCTTCGTCCACCTTACCCGTCTAAGCTCCTGAAGTGAATCAGCGCTCATCTAATTCTCCGTTTGAATACCTTACACTCGCCTTCTTGTGCCTTCCTTCTTCTTTCTGAGGCAAAGTGCTTGGTTTGGCTCAAACTTTGTTCCCCAGGAAATTACTTTTTTTGCTTTTTCCTCTCGCTGGACTTGTGTTTTACCTTCGTGCATCTCAAACTCTTGTTTGATACTAGTTTCCTTTGTCGCGGCCGTTGTCTTTATCCCTTCCGGTTGCCCTGCCCCATGACTCTTTTTTTTTGGTATTCGTCCCAAGTCCTCTTACACTTTCCTTTTGCTCTTTTTTCCTGGCTTCTTTGAGCGATGGATTATTCCCTTGGGAGGATAGTTCTACGTCTGTTTCTTTCTCTTCCTGATTTTTCTCCTCTATACCCCGCCCTCGAAATCCTTCTTTCCTGCCAGGCCCGGCCTTGTTCCCCCTTGTCTCTTGTCTCTCCTCTGGGAATGGACGTATATAGTTAGCGTTTGACGTCTTCGAAATCCTTCAGGTCTAGGCCCTCCTTACTGGTCCTGTCACGTTTTCCGCATTTCCCGTGCCGTGCCGCCCGCGTTTGTTTACATGAGAAACCGTTATTCACGCTTCCATCCCCGTTGAGAATCTCTTTTCGACGACCTGGCATGCTTTTTTTACAAAGATTCACCCTTTCTTCAGCGTGGCACTTATTTTTGTTCCTGAATCTGGTTTCAAGACGGTCTCCAGTGTGCCGCCGGTATTACGAGCTCTTTCTCAGCTCCTCTCGTTCCCATATTTTCCTTTCCATTTCGGTATTCTCTGTTGGTCCCTTTCTCTTTCCCTCTGCTTTATTTATTTTTTTCCCCTGTCCTTAATCTTCTTGCCTGAACGGAACGTCCCCCCCTCTTGTTTCTAATTGGGCGTTGGTTTTGGCATGCATGGTTCGGGAGTGCCCAGGTTCCAGACCTTCTCCCCTTTTGAGGTAGGTCGTCTTCTTTCACCAAACCTCCTTTTCCAACCACCCCCACCCTCGATTTTCCCTCTTGTTCACGGCCGTGCCATGAATTACGCCAGTATTGACTGTTAAGATTGGACCCCCCGAGCTTCGGTAGTTTCCTCCCCCCATCTTTTTTCTCCCCTCCTCAGGTGGTGTTGTTGTTATCTCACCATCGTGGGTGGTCCAGGGAAATTCTCGTCCGTGACGTGTGGCCCGTCCCCTCAAGACTTGTCCCTCTTCTGCACGTTTTTCCTAAATAGGTACGTACCCAGAGAGTTTAGGGCCGCTTGTTGTTTGTCGCGAGATCAGTGGTGTGTTTTTCCGTTTCGGACCCTGTACTAATTTTTTCCCTCACGCTTTGAGTTTATCTTTGCCTCGATCCCCTCACACAACTCGTTTGTTTCACATCCCTAGTGCTCCCCTGGGTGTGGCCTCTTTCTCGTTTTTTTTTGACCCCTTTCCCCCAGTAAAAGGCGACTCAGTCATCGTTTTTTTCTAGCCACACCCCTTCCAGGTTCCTTTAGCTTTTACTTCACGCCGTGCCCCTTCACTTCCCCAATGTTCTTGTTTGAATTCGTGATCCCTTCGGAGATTTTTACCAAATGTCTCGCGCTATCTCCCTGTCACCCCCTTCTCCATTGTTTAACAACCCGGTGTGACTTTTCTCCAGCTCGGAGCCGATCCGCCTCTGTTGGCTCCAAACCAAACTGTTTTCCTGACACACCTGCAGCGTGCTCCTTCCGCCTTTTTCTATATGGAGAGTGCCTTAACCCCTTTGTAACCCCGTTCCGCGTACTTATCTGTTAACCTTTCCTATGAGACTCTGCTTGTGACCGCCGTCTTTCCGATGTCACACCCATTCTCCCCTCTTCAGATAACTGGTTTTCTTCCCCCACCCTCTTTCCCCTTCTGTCTTACACCCCGAACCCCCCTCGGATATTTTCTGCAAGAAGCGGTCTCTCCACGGAAGCCAAGTCCGCTGACTCCGTCTTTCGCCTTCTTGGGCTTGCTGGTTTCGCTTGGCCCTTGACATCCCCCTCATTTTTCCCCCCGACCACGTGTGCCGTGTTTCTTCTGCTTGTCGCATTCCCCACCCTTTATGCGTACCCACCCTCCTCCATGGCGGCCGTTCCTGCTTTTCTCGTCCCTCCCTGGAGTGCCTTCCTTCTTCCTTGTCCTGGGCTCATCTTGATGGTCTGATTAATCTTTTCCCCTGGACGGCCTCACTCTCCGGCTGATACACCCTCCGAGATCCCCTTTTTCCTTCATTCTGGCCTTTTCTCCCTGTTTTCTTTCCTTGGCTTGTCTTCCACTATGTTTTCCTCTGCCCTGGACATGCACTGGGTCCTCTCCCACTCTCCTTTTTTATCTTGTCTTTTTTTTCCTCTTTCCTCCATCTTCTTCTGCTGCCCCCCCTTTCAGAGTCCTCGACCACCTCTTCGCTTTTCCGTCCTTTCCCCCGGAGCTACCCTGTTTTAAATGTCACCCGTTTCACCACTCCGGCTCTATGTCCCCCCCCGCATTACCGCTCAAAGGCCCTTCTCGAGTCTCCTGTCTTTTCTGACAACCCCTCCTCTTTTTTGCGCAACTCCGCACCCTTTGTCCTTTTTTCCTCTCCCCCGTGGCGCACGAGCGTCCCAGTCCTCCGAGTGGTCCCTTCTTTTTTCTTCAGGCACTCGTGGAATAAGATACGCTGGTCCTCATACTTTTACTCTCGCGACCTTTTCCGTTCCACACGTCCCGTTACCCGGCATCTTGTATTTTTACGCCTAATCACCCTTTTCCTAGAAAACCTTACCTGTTAAGCTTTCCTCTTACTTACCTGCCCTTTACGTCCCGTCACGAGTCCCGTTGTCCTCCTGCCCATCCACGAGGGAATTTAACTTCCCCAGTCACCCCTTTTTTTCTTCCCTCCCGACCTCCATCGCATTCTCTGGTTCCCAGAATTCCTGTCCCGTCGCGTTTGTCCTTCGTTTGGAACCTGGACCTGCTCTCAGCAGATGCACTACGTGACCTTAACCTTGCCATGGGTGAACCCCTTCCTCTGTTTCCCATATTGTTTCTTTCCTCGCTTTCCTTAAAAGACCTTCCCTCTTCCTCTTCCCTTTGACTTTTTACTAGTCATTTTTACTTAGACGTATGCCCCCCCTCGTCCCGCTAGTTATTTGTTCACGGGCCTTTTTCTCCCAGGTTGTCGCCTCTTGCATTTGCTTTCTCTTGCCGATTTTCACGTTGCCTCCGCCTTCCCGATCTTCTTTCTGACTTTTTTCTTTCCCCTTTTTTTTTGCCTGCTTGAATGGTTCCCCTTCCCCCTATTTGACCTCATTCAGCCCACTCCCCTTTTTTTTCTCACGACCTACCTTTCCTTCTCTCGCCCGGGCTTGTGTTATCCTTCTGCCGTGGTTTCCTTCCCGCCCCTCTGCAGCTCCGCAGTTGTCGGCTAATGGCAGAGTGTCCTCCCTCGCGTACACGCGACTAATGTTCTTTGCATAGGCAAGCAGATCTTTTCTCGAATTCTATTGCGTTCCTCCTCTCTCACTCCTAGCACGCGCGACACCCTACTATTTCCTTCTTTTGCCCCGTCATTGTTCACTGCCGTTCTGATTTCTTTTTTAAGCTCTTGCCCAGAGCACTTCTTCCTCCTGAGTGCGACCGTGACGTTTTTTTCAGGGTCTCGTGTGCCAAGCGCCAGACTTTCTCCTCTTTCGCAGCCTTACCCTTTCACCAGATTGTGTCTTTTTTCTTCTCGATGATCTAGCTATCCTCTGCGTTCCCCTGCCCAACCTCTTTGCGTCGCTGCTGAACGCGGATCCCCCCTTTTGGCAGAGAGCATTCACCCTCAGTTAGTTCGCCATTCTCGCTCTTTGCTTCCCTGACAGCGCCAATCGACTTTTTTTTAGCCTTTTTCTCCGTTTCCAGTCTTGCCCGTATCTTTTCTGCCCAGTTCCAAGACTCTAGGTTCTTACCACGTTTTTCCCTTCAAGTTTGCGACGAGGGCGGCGACCTTCTGCCGTTTTACGTTTCCTTGGTTCTTTGTCAAAGGTCACACATCCGCTTAGTTATTTTAGACTTCACTATTGTGGGTCTTTTCCGCTCTCGCACGACTACTGCTATGATCCTCCTTTTCCTAGTCCTATATCGGTAGTTTGAATCTCTCCTCCCTCCCCCACGCGTGCTGTCTAGGTTGCGAGTCGACACATTGTCACCCACTGGTCCCCTTTCTTCCTGCCTTGATGCCCTTTTAGGGATTTTACTTTCGTGTACGTTGTCTCTTTTTCCCACTATTTCCCCCTTAATTCGCACCTACCCCTCCCCTTTGTTCTTCCTTCCGCTACTCTCACACACCTTTTGTCCTTGTTTTTGGGGCGTTCATTGTGTGTACGCTCCACGTGCAGATCCGTCCTTCTCCGAGGCACTATTGTTCGTGTTTCCCAACCTTTCTTTTACTTTGTCTTTTTCTCCTCTTTCTTTTTCAGAGTCACTAATCGATGCAGCTTTTTTCCCTCCTCCTCCCACCGGATCGCCGCCGGATTTCCCCATACCTTCATGCCCCTTTTGGTTTGACCTGGCGCCACCACAAGTTTCCACCTTTGAGTTTGTCTTTAGGGTGTTATGACACTTTCTTCTTCTTTTTTAGTTGTTCCCTCCCTTTCCTTGGTCTTCACGGTCATTGCAATTACTTTTGCAGACCGCTACTTTCTGCTGATAATTGGTCACTCTTTTGTCCTCCTTTCTACATCCCCACATCCCCTTGTGCATGCGCGTAACTCCTTGGGGCGATTCTTCCAGTTTGAGCGTTTCTAGTAGTATCGTAAGAGACCGGTCGTGAGGACTTTCAAGATCCTCTTAGCCTTCGCCACTTATCATCGCATTTCTTTCCTACTCTTCATACCCATTTTTTTCCGGTATTTCTTCTTTTAACCTTTCAACTCGGTGGAATAGTTATTGTTCGCCTTTTCTTCTTCGACGCCTCCCCCCCTTTGTCTCCAGACCCTTGTCTCCTCCCGTCTTCGCTCTCCTTGGTTCCTTTTCTCTCCGATCCATCCTTCGCAGACGGTGTCAGAACTACTTGACCCAGGATGGCTAATTCGTCCCTTTCGCTTTCCTCCGCTCCTCCGCCTGAAGATTTCTTTTCTTCGGTCCTTTTTCACGCTGCTGATGTGAAACCCCTATCTTCCTTTTGTTTTTTTTTTCTTCTTCGTTCCCTCCAGAGAGCAAAATACGGCTGGGGACCGCTATGGCGGTTATTTCCCGGTGGACAGCGTTTTCCTTTTTGGGATTCGCGCGAAGGTCTTACCTTCATTTCTCAGGTCTTCAGTTTTCTCCTTGTTTCTATTCAAGCTGTTGATTTTCTGACATCTTCCAACCTCCCAGTTCTACCTTCTCACGTTCGCTCCTCAACCCCCTTTTCCATTTCTTTTTTCCCGCTGCCTGCTGGAAGCCGGTCCTTAGAACTCGTACTCCTCTTCCCTGCCCTTCCCCCGTTCTCCTATGAATTCTCCCGCCCTCCGTTTTTTCTCCCCCCTCTTTTCCCCTGTCAGCCCCTTACCTTTGCCTCCTTCAGTTTGCCCCGCGAATTTTCTTGACCTTCGACGGGTCGCTTTGTAAAAATTTTGGTCAGGTTTCTTTCTTTCCCCCCTTCTCTGTGTCGGTTCTCCCCGTCTACTCTCCCCGACCCTTGGTACCTCTGTATTCCTCCCCGCGTGTACCCGTGCTCTCTGCGGCGTAGCCTTTTTCTTCTTTCCCGGCTAGGTTGAGCGATTGTTGTTCAAACTAATTTTCTAGACTCTTTTTTTGGTGTCGTGTGCCCCTTCCTCCCCCTCTTCCCTCCCCCTTTGCCCTCCCTCTTCCCAGTTTCGCTTACCTCTTCATCTTTATTGTGACATTTCTCCTCCATTTGTCGGTTATGCAGTTCCTCCTGCCGAAGGACCCCCCTTTTTGACTTTTTTTAACTGCACGCTCCCCTCCCGTTGCCTTTCTTTTTTCTTGATGCGCTTTTGTGACCTCCGCCGCTCTATTATTGCCTCCCCTTTTTACAGCATGCTTGATTCTCTTTTAACGTCTTTTCTTTTTATAGTCCGGTCCCGTTTCTGGGACTCCCTTTTTTTTTGCCTCAAACCCTATTTCCAATTCTTCTTTTGGCCACTCTTAAAGGCGTTCCTCGCGGCCGGTTGGTTTCTCTGTTTTTCCAGTCTTATTCAAGCGCTGCCTTCCGACCTTTTTTCCCCTTCCCTGTTTCTCTCGTAAACCCTTTCCACCATTCGTGATTGATCCCCCCTGGATTTGGGGGTGGTCTTTCCCGACCATCAAAGCCAATTTTCTTGCGCTTTGAAGCCCATGTCCGACTTAGGATCCCTTTCCCTCTTTCGATTCTCTCTTCTTAGTTTATTGTGTTCACCCACCATACACTCCTCAAGCGGCCCACAAAAAACAGATCATTTCTCTTGACACACTTCTACCTTTCAAGCTTCCCTTTCAGTTATTGATAATTCTCCTCCCGCTTCCCTTACCTGTCCTGGAGATTTTACTCCAGATGGTACTCTCTCTTCTTTCTTTTTGTTTTTTGTTGTGGTCAGACTACCCTCTTTTTTTTTCTTTTTTCCCTTTCCCAAGTCCTCCTTCCTCTTATAAATACTGCCTTTTCTCAGCATTTGCGACCGTGTCCCACTCTCTTTTAGACATCGATTATTTTCAGTTCTTTTTGACTTGATCGATTCGCCAAGGCTGACGAAAGTACTTCCCGTTCTATCCTCTTCTTTTTCCTCCGTCCCTTTACAGACCTGTTCCGACGTCCCTCGTGCCGTCTTCTTGAATTGCTTACCACTACGTTAACCTCTGCCGCCTTTTTTCTGTTCTGAGGCCTTAATTACCTTCCCTTCATGTTTTCCTTCCTTTTCGATCGGCGCTTTTTACGTGCCCCTCATCGCCAGGCAGCTCTTTTTTTGTTTCGTTGAACGATACCGCCCTTCTGGTAGCTGCCTTTCCCCTGTGATCTCGGTTCCCTCTTATACCCACCTCACATTTCCCCCCACTAAAGAAGTCCCTTGACCTTGGCCCTAACCACGCCTTTCTCGGACCTTAATTCAGCCTTGAACTACTAGTCTCTGCCCGAGATTTAAAGATTTGATTCGATCTGAATCTTCCTTTGGTCTTCCTGCTCTCCATCTCTCTCGTGTACACTGGATCGGCCTCTTCCTTGAGCGTTGTTTGCAGGCCGCGTATTCAAATCCTCTTTCATCGTTGAGTTCTTCTCTTTTCTAATCAGTAATCTTTTTCACGGCTACTATGTCGGTCTCTCTTTAACCCTCCTTCGCGATCCGTAGTTTCTCGACTTTTTCCCCTGATGCCGACAGGCCTCTTCACCAGTTGTGGTCCGGATTCCCCAAATTTCACGCTGTTATCTAGTGTTTCCCCCCCCCTTTTCCCTTCCACCCTCGTACAGACCAATATTCGCAGTCACTCCTCCTCCCCCAACTTTGATTTCCCTTCCCTGCTGTCTTCCCACTTCCTCCCCTCTCTTTACCTACCCCATTCTGTGTCTATACAACTGCTTTCTTCCCCAAGGGGGTCGTTCCGGTGTCCCGTAACGGCGCTTTTCGCAGTCAAGGAGATACGGCCGTCCCCCTGCATTTAGTCTCAGCTTTCCCGAGGTCCCCTCCCCTTTCGCAGCCTGCACTTGGCTTAAACGCCCTTCCTTGAATTTCACCTGTGCTCTCCCTGGCGCATCCTGCCCACAACCCAGTTCTCATTCATTTCCGCTGCTTTGCGTTTTGGATTATTTCGACGATTGACTTTCTGAGATAAGGTTTTACGGCCCCGTCCCCTTGCTCGGGATCTTCAATGGGCAGCGTCGCTTTGAGGTATTGTCGTTGTATCGGGATGGGTCTCTTCCCTCGATTCTACAAACCTTTTTAGCCTTTTTTTCCCTCCAGCACCCGTTGAAGCCCCCCCCTGCCCCCGATCGGCGCTTTCTAACTTTGCAAGGTACTGATCTTTAGTTCCCAATTCCTATCCCGCATTGTATAACCTCACCTTTCCCCTCCCTCTCCCGTTTTTAGACTCCAGATTTGTTCTTTCTGGATAGGGGATCCGACAATCCCCTCCCCCCATGGCGCATAGGGTTACTCCCCTCACCTTCTTGTCTCTTTGACCCTTTTGTAAGTAAATAGAAGCGCACTTCTTTGGGATCTTTTCTCTTTGTTCTATCTTGTCTCTTGCTCCCCAACCTTGGGCTTCACCCCGTGCCCGCTTTGAATCTCTTTTTTGCCTTGGCGACGGTCTCCCTGGACACAAATCGGGTTTTTTTGTTTGGATATCGCGTGAAGCTCAATGGTTATGGGAGACCCCATCTTGCTTCGCGACAGCCTCCCCCTCCCTAGTTCTCGCCAAGAATCCTAAAAGCGGACCCGTCCGCTCTCTTCTTTTAGTTCTTGCGAGTACCTTTTTAATTTCTTTCTTGGGGTGACGCCCTTGCCACCTCGTACTTTTACGAGGTTGTTCCCCATTAACCTCTCTAGATTACCCCCTTTGCAACTTGCACTTTATCGCAGCGCGACCACCATTGGCCTCGTTATCGCATCTGCCCCGTTCGGTTATTCTGATGTTTGCGTCTCCCCCCAGTCCCCCTTTCCGCCCGTCCAGGCATGTTCTTTCCTTATTTTCTTTTCACCATTCCCGCTGTAGACTAGTGTCGACATATGGACCCCCCGTTTGTCCGTCCCGGGGTTTCCTCTCACCGTGTTGCACCATTTTTTTTATTTCTGCCCCGCAGTATCCTCTTTGGAATTTCCTCTTCCCCCGGCTACGGTCCTGTGTTTCCTGCTTCGATGGATCTTCCTTTCCCCCTCCTTCCCGTTTGTTGTTTTTCTCTCTCTCTCACCACCTGAAAGTGAGAAGCCCTTTTTTTCCCTATCCCAGCGGGATAATTCCCTTGGCCCTGCAATCCACCCCAGTTCCCTTCCGACTTCTCTGACTCGGCCCTTTTACCTTGCTCTTTCATCTTTCGAACTTCCCTGCAGTGTGCAAATAACTGGAGCCTACGCTTATGCGTGTTTGCTTTTCTGACCATGGGAGGACCCCCTCACTTCCACCTTTCGCTTTTCCGCTGTTTTCCTCCTCCTTTGATTCTCTTGGGTCCACTCTTTTGTTTCTCTTTTTTAGTACTCTCTCGTGAGGACTGGTCCTTCCTTTCTAGTAGTAGAACAAGACCTTCTGGCCCTCCCTCCTTTTTTACCGTTTTTGGCCTGCTCTTCTTTCTTGTCCTTGTAGACTAGTATTGGACTCACTCCTGTGTCGCCCCCGTACTTGAATGTTTACTCCCTGGACTTTCGCTTCAGCGATTCGTTGGGTTTTTACCTCCGGGATCATCTCCCCCCTTCTCCTCTCTTTCGTATTATATGAACGCGACCCTTTTTTTCTGTTCCCATCTGGCTCTCCGAAAGAGAACCACATACTTCTTTCATTTATTACGGTTCCTTCCGGACCCCCCCCCTATGCTCCATTCTCCCTTTTCACTCCTCTAGTCTTTGACTTTCTCTTCTGCGCCTCCACACGGCTGCCTAGGTGTCCTATATGGAGGTGCTACCGCCTTTTAGGAACTCTTCATGTCATTGTGGGATTTTCTTCGTCCCTTGCGCGTCAGGCTCTCTCGCCTTTTTTTTTTTCTTTGATCGTAGTCCTTCGATTCCAGCTCCCTCAGGGCATCACTAGGAAAAGGCGGCATTTCTCCCGTACCACCCCTGTCTATCTGGCCCATGTAAAATCCTAAGTTCTTCATACTTTTCTATAAATGTACCTCTCCTCCCCAGTTTCCGCGGAATTGATTTTGATTACCCGTGTTTTTAGAGCACCCCCCACTCTCCCCTGCTGATCCCGTTTTTTAACTTTGTTTTTTGCTCTGCTCAGAGTCCTTTTTGATTGGACCTTAGACTTTCAGATTTAAAATCCCTTCATAAGGTCGCCCGGCCGGCTTCCCCCCCTCTCTTGAGCTTTTCCTCCTTACTTTCTTCTTAAAATTACCCCTCCGCCGTTGGTCTCTGCAAAGATATGGTATTCTTATGATCGCCTCCTCCCCGTAGCATGATCGGCCCTCTTCTATTGACTGATTTTTCTCCAATTTTTTAC
>Ga0179593_1723662_pt1 | contig 24442 bp, 42 predicted proteins | sample CZODoug2_1_08_16_FD_185931 | JGI IMG/M metagenome (GOLD analysis project Ga0179593, IMG submission 185931) | Vadose zone soil fungal communities from Angelo Coast Range Reserve, California, USA - CZODoug2_1_08_16fungal (PacBio error correction) | ecosystem: Environmental > Terrestrial > Soil >... | reverse complement strand
CAAGTTCCCCTTGTACGGTCTTTCCTTCAGCCGGGTTCTTCTTATAGAAGGGCTCACGTCCGGCGACTTTTTGACCTTGGTCCCCTCTCTCTTGCGTCGTTGAACTCATTCTTTTTTGTCTGCTGCCTCCCTCCCCCGCTGGCAAGCTGGTTTTTTTTCTTTTCCAGGCGAATAGCTTACCACGAATTCCTTGTCCCCCTTTCCTTTATTTCCTTGAAAATGGTCTTTTGAAACGAGAGCTAATGCCCCCCTGCTGCTAGGTTTTCTGGTTTCGGTTCCTTGTCCCGAGTTTCCTTCCGAAATCCCCGTTCTTTTTCCTTCCGCAGGGGGCTTTCCCGATGGAACTTTCCCCTCTCTTTCCGACACATTTTTCCCCCCCCCCCCCCCTTCCTCCCTTGGTTCTTTTTGTTTTTCGTGACAATTTTTAAACCCTTCTTCCCTATTTGTTCGTTTCCTCGGTTCCACAATTTCCCGACTTCCCCAGCCCCCGAGAAGTGGAAAGGGTTCCTTTCCGCCCTTTTCCTAAAATTCCCTCGTGACCTGCGAGATTTTTTTTCAACACTTTTTTTTTTTGCGTGTTCCAGATCCATGCGACCCATTGAGATTTTCTTGTTCCCCTCTCCTCACTATAGAGACTCTTCAAGAGGCAAATACCCCCTCCCTTTCCTCGGTTCTCTTTTCTGTTTACTTCCCCGAGAGATACAACAATTAGGTTTCAACTGATCAATTAGAAGGTATTAACCCCTCTTTACTTTTCCAATACTCTCTCCCTCTTTGTTTCACTGACCTTCCGCGGATTCCCCGGAGGAAGCATCTTTTGTTCCTCCCCCAACCGCGCATTCCTTTGTAAATTTCGGCGGCCTCTTTTGCGCCCCCTTTTTGCCCCAAGCTGGGATCGCGTCTGTACCGCCGGCCAACGCTGCCTTCAATGTCCCCCGCTATTTTTTTGTGCCATCTATCCCTTGTTCGACGGATATTGAAACCCTCTTCTCGAGCATTTTCCCGGAAATGGATCATTTTTCCCTTTCCCGTTGACTTTTTTTTCTTCGTCTTCGACCCACCCCCCGCGAAAGAACCCCTTTACGCTTCTTTTGCAACCTTGAAGGGGTTTCTTGTCGCCCTCAAGCCCCCCCTCCGTTATACCAGCTTCGAAGTTTTTCCCCTTGTTGTTTTTGTTGTTGATGGTGACCCCCCCCGTTCGCAGGCTATTTTTCTTTTGGACCCCTTTTGCGTTTCTCTTCGGGGCATTGCCTCTTTTTGACTTTGTCTAAAGTCCCCCCTTGGAAAGTGATACGCGGCTCTCCCCCCCCGACTGTCTTTTGAGTACCTTTTTGCCTCACAAATCTCTATGATAATACCGGGGTCTGCCCTCGTTCTTTTTTCCCCCGGTCTTTTTCCCTCTTCTTCTTTACCCTTTTTACTTAGGTTTGCTTTTTTTCGTTGTCCCCCCCCTTTTTGGTTGATAATGGGCCAATCAACCTGGTTCAGTTTTTTCCCAGAAGACAAGAACTTTTTTTTTCGTTTTGGACCGTGGCTTGCTTTTTGTCCTCTGTCTTCAGACCCTACTCGCCCCCTTGAAGGGCCCCGTTTTTCCTTCGTTCTGCCTCTTTCCTTCGGCTTCTTTTTTCTCATTTGATTTTTTCTTAGGTTGTGTAACTGTGCTTACCAGAAGAGTCTCGCTTTTTGGCCACAAGGACCTTTTTTTTCGCTTCCCCTCTTTTTTTTCTGTTTCTTGCGTTTCCCTTTCATTCTCGAAGCGTTCGCTACTGGTCCCTCTGGCGACTGAGGGTTGTTCCCTGAATCTTACTATATCAACTGACAGTCCTCCTCCTTGTTCGACCTTTTCCCCTTTCCATCACTCGTCCCCCCGGACTCCACACTGAACCCCTATCTCTCTTTTCCCCCCATTTGTTGTTTTTTTCATGTTGTCTTTTCTAGTCATCGTGATCGTTCTTCTTACTCAACTTTGGTTTTTTTTGCCTCCACCAGTGACGTTCTTTTTTTTTTCTTAACGGTAGCTCCCCCCTTCCCCCCCCTCAGCTTTTTTCCGCCGGAATCCTTCCTGTTAAAGCGTCGCCCTCCCACCCTTTCCATCCCTTCCGCCAAAAAACGGGAGGCTACCCCCCCCCCTTTTCAAGCATTTTCCTCACTTTTTTTTCTGACGGTCCGTTACCACCCTTCAAAGAACTGACTGTTCCCCATTATGCCCCACTGCGTGCCCTTTTTTCCGGAAAGTAAGACTGCCCCCTTTGGGCGCAACCGTTCGTTTTAACGAGCCGCTCCCTTTTCAATCGCCTTTGTTCCACCCTTTGGCTGAGGTAAACGTCCTTCCCCCCCCTTCTTTGCATTTGCCGCTTGTTCAACCCCCACCAGCCCCTTTTTCGGACCCTTTCCCTCTCCGCGATCGATGCCCTTTTTTCCGCTCGATTCGATTTCCTCTTTCATAAGGAGCCGTTTTTTCTTTTCAAAAACGCATTGTTGGCATCTTTAAACTCTTTCTCATGATATACTAGAATTTTTATTCGCCCATTCGTAAGGAAAGGACGCCCCCCCCCCCCCCTCTTTTTCATCCCCCCTAGCTCTCCGTAGGAACAGCCCCCACCCCACGTTTTAAAACGTCTGTCCTTTTTCCACCCCCCTTTGCTTTCTTTTTTAACAGTCATTTTTTTCCCAAGCCTGGTTTTTAAAGAGGCCTTTTTACTTTTTCGCCGTTTCCTCCATCCCCCCATCCCTTCCCTTTTTCTTTCTAGATGATCATGATGCGTTGTTCATTTTTTCCCCCCTCACTGGAATACTTTGGGCCCCATGCATGCCCCCTCGATTTCCTCCCACCCCTTAAAGCGTGTGCCCCTTATTTCGCCGCTCCTCTTTCCCTCAGGTCTCCATGTTTTCACTTGACCACTCTTTTTCTAGGGCTGTCTCTACTCCCTTGTTTCAAAATTCCCCCCCCCCTCCGGGCGTTTCACCCCTTTCCCTCCTCTCCACTGTTTCGACGTCTCTTCCCCCCCCCCCCTCTTTTTTCCAATGTATTCCACAATACATCCGCATTTTTACGCCTTTCCCTTCCCCTCGTCGTTTTTTATAAGCACTGTCGTTTTTTCTTCATGCAGCGCTTTTTTTTTGCTGCGATTTTTCCCCCCTGTCTCCTTAGTCCCCTCCCCTTTACACAAAGGTTTTGTTGGTCTTGCTCCTTGAGTTTCACCCGTCTGCGATTCCATTCCATTGTCCCTACCCCCCCCTCCCCCTCATATCCATTTTTATGTTTTTCCCTTCCATTTACCGTTTTGAAACTCTCCTTTTTGTGAAAAATGTCGATTTTCCTTTACACAGGCCCCTCCCTTTATGAACGTACCTTTATGTGGATTTCTCTTCTTGACCTATTGCCTCGAACCCCAGTCCGATCCCGACACTCTAAACCCTGACTTATGTCTATTTGTCCTTGATTCCTACTCATTTTTTCCCCCCACGTCCTCCATGCAGGCACCCCATTCGGTTTTTTTTTTCCCCCTTAGCCTATGTCCTTTGTCAGCCTTTGTCCCCTTCCAACAGATTTTATTTCCCTCCCTTCCCCCTTCTCGTTGCTAGATTAGGATGCCCCCAGTCGTCGTCTTTTTTTGATCCTTTTAAGTCGCGGACCCCCTTTTTGAAAAAGGCCCCGCCCATCGTACACAGTTTCCCACGTTTTTGCTGGCCTTTCTTTTTGAGCCCCCCCCCCAAATCCACTTCTCACGCCCCAATGCCGACACACCCCTCCTTTGGATACAAATCCCCCCCCTGGCCTAGGTTCGTTTATTCGACTTCCTGCTTTTTGAGGGTTGGCCCGCCCCCCCCCTTTTACCCCTTTCCATCAAAAAAACCCCTTCCCTTATGTACCTAGCCCCCTCCTTTCCCCTCCTCTTTTTTTTCGTGTGTTTTTCTTCCAAAATACTCCCCCTTCGTGGAAGATAGTTTCCCGATCAGCTCTTTTGACTCCCTCTATCTTTCTCACTAAGAAATTACTTCCCTTTTTCTTATGAAAGATACGCCCTTTCCCCCCCCTCCCACTGTCGACCTTTCCTTTTCTTACCGCCTCTCGTTTCCCTTGTGAGAACCGTACAGTCCTTCGTGGCTTTAATTCCTTTCACTAAAAACCGCTCCCTCCTTGCGCCCCCTTGCTTTTCTCGTATGCCCCGGCCTCCTGCCACGTCTTTTAGACCCGGCCCCACTTACGCGGCGCTTTTTTTTTTTTTGTGTTTTTTTTTTTCCTCTGACCAAACTTTAAGCCGAAGTCTGTGCCCCTTTTTGGAAAGACCCCTCTTCCGCGTCACTCCCTTTTCCCTTTTTCCTATTTTCTTAAAAGTGTTGTCCCCGCGGACCCCCCTCCTTTAAAAATAGTCCTCGGGCTATTTCCCCATTCCCCCGAGGTTCCTTTTAACTCATTCCCTTTTTTGTTGAGGAGGGTATTTTTTTCCATACGCCTCTTTCCCAGCACAGGACGAATTAGCCCGATAGCTACCCCTCTCTCAACCCCAACCCCCCCCTCTTCGGTGTTCTCCTTCCCCCCCAACTTTTTTTCCCCCTGGCCAATGCCCCCTCCTACGCCTCCCTTTTTCTTTGCCGCCTTTTTTTCTTTGCTTCATGCCTCCATTCGAAGATCGTCTTTACCGCTTGTGGTCCGGGGCCCCTGACACCCAAAACAACAGTTCTTCTTTTTTTTTCCAGCTGCTCCTAGGTCGCCCCTTTTTTCTTTCCAATCTTCTCCCCTTCCTACTTCTTCTGGTCAAATTGCCAGTATAGCCCTTTTTTTTTTTTTATTTTTCTTCCTTCCCTTAACTGTTTAAAAACGAACATAACTAGTTTTTTAAGGCTCGTCCCCCATTGTGTCCCCGTATGGCTGTGTTTTGTGTCCTCTCTTTTCCGTTTCCCCACCCCCGACCTTTTAGACCATTTGCTTGCATCTCTTTTTCCCCCAGAAATCGGGGATTCCTCTTCCCCCCCAACACGATGACTTAACCACCATTAGGTCCCGTAATTCCTCTTCCTTTAAGTAAACCGGTCCCCCCACCCTTTTCTCTTACCGCGTCCCACGCCGTCTTGTCCGTTTCGTTCTCCTAGCTATTTTTTGGTCCACCGATGATTTAATCATTTTTTCGTGGTTTTCCCCTATATCAGCCAAACCTCCTTCGCGTAGGCTCCGCCGAACATAGGCCCTTTCCTGTATCCACTTTTTGGCTGTCGTTTCTTTTCACTTATGGAGGTGACAGGAGAAACTCCCCCGTCCTTCCCAACCACCGTTAACTGTTAACTGTTTTTTCTTTTTCCCCCCCCTTTTTGCCGTTCGCTTCCGCGCATTCTTTCCTTTCCCCCTGACTTTCCGATCTCTTTTTTTCTCTTTCAGTCGGCGGAGTTGCGTTGACTTTCCTTTCTTTTTCTGCCTAAGTCCACCCCCCCCCTGGGCGCTGCGACCCCTTGCCATTGACCCCCCCCTCCCCCCCCCATTTCTCGGCTCCCCCCCCTTTTTACCCCGCATTCTTCTCCTTGATGCGCCTTTGTGAAAATGGACTCAAGTGCCTTGTCCGAGCCCATAATTCCTGCTTTGCCTAGGTCGGCTCCTTTGCATAGGGCTTTCTATTGTCAATCCTGGTCCCCTCCCTTCCTCAACCCCCTTTTTTATCCGGAGCTTCATTCCGCTTGTCCTTTTTCCAAGCGTCTTCCCCTCCCCTGGTTTCCCCCCCCCCCTTCCGGTTTCCTTTTTCTCTTTCAAAAAAATCGGATATTCTTTCTCATTTTTTCTTTGTTTCCTTTTTTGGGGGCTTTCCCCTTTTCAGGCGGCTTTTTTTCACAGGAACCCCCTCTCCTGAAAGGACTCTTCCCTGTTCTTTCCCTTTGCTTTTCCCCTTCTCTTTTTGACTTTTCTGCACAACACCTTTCTCTTTTTTTCATTTTCCATCGTCCCTCCCAGAACCTTTATAACCCCCGGGCGACTCCCCCCTGTACTGAGATCGTCCCCCTTCCCCCTTTCCTTCACCAGAGTCATTGTGACCCCCCCCCCATGCCCCCCTGTGCCCCTGCTTCCCTTCACCATTGTTGTTCGTTTTCAGCGCGCCTTCCTCCCCGTCGGCTGGGGAATCTGGGAGATTTCCTTCACCTTGGATATCTTTCTCCTTTTCATCCTTTGTCAAGTTCCTTCCATCGTGGCGCCTTTTTTTTCGGAAAAAAGCGTGTTCCCCTTTCGAAAACTTCAGTCGCAATTTTCTAGTTCGCCCTTTTCCTCCCCTTAATGCATGCTGGCCCCTTCAGTAGTTCTGCCTGCCAACGCATTTTTCTCGACTTTCCCCCCGCTAAAATTCTACTGGTCTGAGTTCCTTAGGCGAACCTTTCCCCCCCAGAACCGTGCCTTTCTTTTCCATGTCTCTTTGTTGTCCCCATGCTGGGCGTTCCTGTTAGTCCCCACTATATTTCTTTCCCCCTTCGTATTTTCAGGAAAGTTAACGGGCGTTCTTGGCTGTCGTGTGATTGATCCACCTGGTTTTGGACTCTATCCTTTTTTTTTGAAAGCCCCTCTTCGCATGCCCGCTTCCCATTCCCCTGCCTCCCGTTCCCCCCCAATGTCCACACTTCACTGACCCATTTTCTCTTGCTTTGTATAAAACCCTCCACCCGAGGCCCCCCCCTCCTGCTTTTCTGCCGCGGTCCCCTAAATACCGGACCCTTCATCACCCCCTGTACAGTTACCCGGCATAGAGTGCCTTCTTGCACCCTTTGTTTTCAGTTGGCCACGTTTCTTTCTGTGCCCCCCAAGCTGTCCCCATCAAACCGACCAACTGAAGCTTAGACCGCCCCCACTCCCTTGCGATTGACCTTTCCCTGCGTTTCCCCTTGAGAGGCTCGTTTCTCCCCCGACCCTCCCACCTGATCCTTTAGTACCTTCGGCGTTTTCCCCCCTAGTCCCTTCATTCATTACGAGGTTCTTTTTTTCCCCTGACCCTTCATTTCAGACGGCTTTCCTTTTTCCAGGAAGTTTTTTTTTCCTCCCTTCCCCCCTTTTTTTGCGGCTTCTTTTTGTCCCAAGGCCCTGAGTTCGATCTTCTAGGAGCTGAGGGCCTGCATACGTTCCGATCATCTTTTGAAGCGGATTTTTCCCCGACCAGCCAACACCTTCCTTACGATTCTCCCCATCTCTTTTCTTCTTTCCTCAGTTGTTGTTGTTTTCTTAGATCTCAATCGTGACTGTCGAGTCAGGACCCCCTCATGTCGAACACTTTCTTTCCGGACCCTCTTCACAGGTCCCCCTTCATTGTGAAGCGAAGGGCCTTCCCATATTAGTAAAGTTTTTTGGCCGAAATACGCCCCCAAGTCCTACTTACCCCCCCCTTGTCTTCCCCCCCTTCCTTTTGGTCCCACAAGCGAGCACATTTCGTTTTGTCCCTTTAACCACCTCCCTTCCCAATTCCCTTCTCGCCATGCGTTGTCCCTTCTTCCTTAGAAGGCATTCAGTTTTCATAGGGGCGGACCCCTGAGCCGCTCCAGTTCGCAGCCCTTGGTTTCAATTCTCCTCGGTTCATTTCCTTGCCGGCTTTTTTCCCCCTTCACGCCCGCAAACGAATTTTTTCCCATTTTCCCCCCCTCCCCCGCGCTCGATGCCTTGCCCCCCCCCCTCGGTATACCTTTTTCCCCTTTTTCATGTGCTCCTGCTGGAAAACTCCCCCGTTGCCTCTCCGTTTTTTTTCAACACCACGTCCCCCGAGTTCTCTTCCCACTTCTCTTGGTTTTTCCCCTTGTCACTCTTGAAGGCCCGGATCCGCAGTGTCCAGCACCATCTCTAGGCCGCGACTTTTCCTCCCCAGGCACACCCTCCTTTTCCGACATCACTTCACTGGTACTACCTGCCGGTTCCCGACAAGGCATGTTCCCTTGTTTTCTATGCCCTTCCCCCCTATTCCTTACCCCCACAGTGTTTTGGTCCGCCTTTCCCGAAGACATGAGCGGATTTTCTTGCTCGATGAATTTCTTGCGTTGGGTTCTTCTGTACGACTGTTTTGCCCTTTTTTTTCGCCTTGCTTGTCGAACCCCATTGCGCCATTTTGTGGCCTCTTCTTTTCGCCTCCGCTTCCCTTCCCCTTAGGCGTCCTTTTTAATGTGCCCGCCGTCTGAACAACGATTTTCGGTCCTCTTTGCTGGTATGAAATCCCTGGTTTTTGAACCCTCCCCTTCCACGGCGCCCCAAAATTTTTTTTCGTTTCTTTTTCCCTGTTCTTGCCCATAGTATGACAACCACCTCCTAGTCCGCATTTTTTCTTGACCCCCCCATCGTTCCTTTGTGATTAGAAAGCAGGACTTTTTTCCCTTCTTTCATTCTCCCCTGTGGCTTCCGACACCAACCTTCTGTCGTCTTTTCTCCCCCGCACAGTTCTTTCCCGGGCCCTTGTCTTTCGGATTTTCACGTTTCCCTTGCTGCTTTGCCCTTCAACAGGAAAGTACCCCCCCTAACCTGTACATATCCGCTCATGGGCACCCACCTTCCCCAGACCACGATTTCTTCCCCTGTCGATACTGGGAAAGGGCTTTTTCAGTTTCCGCTCTGATTCCCCTATGATTTCTCGGACCCTTTTTCTCTTAAACACTGACGAACAGCATAAATCCTTGCACCTATTTCCTCTTTTTCCTCTTATGATCCCCTCATTCCCCCAGGTCGAGCCCTTTTTCCTTTCCCAATTTCCCTTTTCCCCCCGAATCCTATCCCCGGTAAAGAGCAAGATTCCCAGACTCCAAGTCTGTCTTTTTTTGCCCCCCCCCTGACGCCTGTCCCTTTCCTTTGCTAGCTTTCTCCCTTGAACCTGGCCGCTTCCTAAAGCGCGTTTTGCGACCGCAGTCCCATGGTCCCCTTCCACCTGGAACTTTTTGTTCGGTGGTTCTCTAATAACATCCCCCCGTACCCCCTCCCCTTTTCCGAAAACCAGCCGTTCCTCAACGCACCTGTTTTACGGCTCTTCCGACCCGCGTCCTCTTGGGCCCTCTACACACACACGTTTTTTCCCCCCATTCCCAATAAATCGTTGTCCCCCCCCCTCCTTTCGTCACTCTGCCCGCCACGTCTTTTTTCTTGTGTTGACGGGTTTTTTTTTTTTGCAACAGTAGCATGGGCCTTCAGCTAGTGCCCTTCCTCCGACGGTTACTACCTTTTGCGGTCCCCGTGAAAAAGACTTTTGATTATGCCCGCTACTGCAGCAATTGTGTTATCCGTTCCCCAGCGCCTTTTTTTCCCCCCCATCATTTTTTTTGACATTTTATCTTTTCCTTTTATACAAGACCAAAACTATTTAGGATTCCCCTTCCTGGCTCCCCTGTCCCAAAAACCCTGTTCCCCCGGCCCCGGCCATTTTTTTCCCGATTTTTTTTTCCCCGCAAAGGCCTATTTCTTCCAATGACGTTTGCGCCGTCCTTTGCGACGAGTTGTGTGGGTTGTTGTTTGGTCAGTTTTGACAACACCGTCCTCCAGATTTTTTTTGGTTTTTTTCCCCCCGAATCCTGCATTTTCCCCTCCTGACGGCGCTTGGCCCCCCTCTTTCCCATCATTTGTTCATTTGGAAAATTGTGGACCCTCCCTCCAACCTGAACGGCTCCCGCGTTAGATATATGGCCTCCCCCTTCCCCCCTCAGCAGTCCCTGCCGTCCTCCTTTTTTTTTTTTTTTGAGATCGTTAGTTATGTTTTTTATATGCCCCTTTTAGGAGAAGAGACTCGCTTGTTGGGGAAGAGTTGTTGGTTTTTTTTTTTTCTGGTCGGTTCTCTGCCCCCAAGTCAGGTGCTGTTAGATGTCGTACGAATGGGATGACGTTTCTCGTTCTGCTATATGCCCTGGATGTCTTTATGAAGCTGGTGGTCTTCACTTCACCCCAAACCCACAGACACCCCCTCGGCGCCCCTTTTTTGGTTTCGCCCGTGTTAAGTAATTGGAATTCTTTCCCCTCCCCCTTTTCCGGCATAAATACTTTTTTTCCCAATGCGTCTCCTTTTTGTTTTTGTGTTCTGTAGTCGAATTAAAGCCCCCCCCCACGAAAGAGTTTGTTGTACGGTCAATCCCTTCCCCGAACAGTGCCCCCTTGGAGATCATCCTTTGACCTCCGATCTCGTTCGACCCCCCCCCTTGCTGGCAGTGGTAGCCCTGGTCTCATAACGCCATCTCGTGGAACGACCCACGTGCTGCTTTTCTCGGTTGTCAATCGTATCATAGAACATGAGCTTCCCCCTTGTTCCCAAATTTCCTTTTCTTTCTTTGCGGGTCAACCACACACACCTCTGGTTCGTTTTTTTTTATCTAGTTTGCCCCCCGATGATTTGATTTTTTCCCATGCGTGGCCTTGTCCCTCGAGTGTCTGATAAACTTTTTAAACAATTTCCCCCAGGGGCCTTTCCCCCCGGCGGCGATGTTATTCTCTCCCTTGCTAGAGAAAAGGGGAGGTGGATTCTCTCATCCCACCCCCCGCCCCCCCAAAAAAGCCCCCTGTCATCCTTGTCTTTTCTACTTTTTCAATCTTGTCTCTCTCCTTTTTTTTCAGATTTCCTTTACGGACCCTCTGTTATCCGTGTGGGTTTGTCCTTTTCCGCATTTGACCCCTTGTTCTGTTTTGCAAATGGATGCCGGAAGCTGCCCCCCTTTCACCCACCCCCGTCTGGCTCTCACTGAACCGCGCCCCCTCCCTTTCTTTTTCCGATTTTCGCCGTGGAATGTATTTTCCTCCCGGGGCATGATGGGCGCCTTCCCCTTAAACCTAATCTCTTCACTTCCCCTAGCATAATGCACCTCCTTTCTAGCCCCTTCTTCGCTATAGGCTTGTCGTTTTTTTTTCAAGAGGTTTTTCCCATTAAAAGCTCTCCCGAGCCGCCCCCCGGAGCGGTTTCTGCTCCCCGACCCTTTCTTGTATCGATTGTTCCACCCTTGTTTCCGTTATTCTTTTTTTTTTTATGTTTTTTTTGTTTTTTTTTTGCAACTTAACCTCTTGTCCTTCCAGTTATTGTAGTTTTTTTTTTTGGCACATTTTTCACCTTCGTTGATTGGCAGCAGTTAGCCCCTCCACATCCCTTTTGGTCGCGGCAAGTGTTTGGTTTGCTTTTCTTTTAAACTTCCTCCCGACCTTTGGAAGGGGCCTTCAACACCCCCCTTTGGCTTTTTTTTTTTTTTTTTTCCTCTCCCGACCCGCGACCTTTTTTTTTTCTTTTGGACCACACGTTTTTTCATTGTCTCTTTTGGTTCCACACTTCCCCCTATTTATAAAGCGTCCCGACGATGTCCTACCTTCCCACTTCCCTTTTTTTCGGACCCCGAGAGTTCTTACCCTTTCTCACTTCGGACGGTCTTTTTTCCCCTTCTCTCATTTGGTCGGCGCCCTCGTGGCGCCTTCGGCGGAAACTTTTATCCAGGGATATCTTCCTAGTCCTTTTTCTTTCAATGTTCCGTTTGGGCCAATTAGTGAGGCCTGTGATTTCAGGAAGTCTCCTTTTTGACGCGGCCTCCCTAAAGTTTGGCCACTCTTTTTCAATGTTTTTTTTTTTTATGGGCCGACCTTTTTCTGATGGACCCAGCCCCATCTGACTCTGAAACCCGCCCCAATCGGATCCTTTTTTGAATGGATTCCTTTCGGTTTGCTGGTTTAATCTTTTCCCCCAACGGTCTGTCCACCCCGGTGCCCTCCTTTTTTTCTTTTCTCTTTGCAACCCTTTTTCGTTAATGCTGTTCCACGTACCCAGTGCCCCCCGTGAATTCAGAACTCGTTTTGTCTGAGGGTGTCTGGGAGAACACCTTTCGGGACAGATCCTGGTTTTCCCCCCGCGAGGCGCTTGGGCTCCGGTCCTTAGCTTTTAAGAAAGACCCTTCCCTAGGAAGTGCTTTCTTTCACCTCCCTGGCCCAACGGGATGTTCCCTAAAACGTCATAATCTCCTCATGACATGACCCCTTTGTGAACCACATCGAATACAGTAGTTCACCCTTGCTCCCTGTTTTTAAGCGCGGTTTATGGAAATGTGTCCTTCTTCGTTGTTTTTGATCCCGTATTTATAAGGGAAAAGAGTCTTCCCCCCCAAGTGAAGGTTACTCACTCCCCCCCACTTTGAAGGCGATTGATCTTTCTTTCCCCTTGTCTGTGAGAGGACTAGTCTCCCCCCTCACCTCTGCCTTGGAAGTATTACTTCAGGCTGCCATTTTTTTCCCTTATAGGCATATGATTCTGACATTTCCCCTGATTGTCTTATTGGTTTTTAACTTGCTCGCCATCTAGTTTTTTGCCACAAGGCATTTTAGCATTCAAAGTTTTGCTCGAATTTTTTCGGTAATTTTCCCCTCCCCCAGGGCTACGTGCGTCGGTTGTCGAGTTCCTTCCGGTCCTTGCCACTCTCCTCCGATCACGCAGAATTTCACCCGGTTCCGACAGGCCAAATGTTTTTTCATTCCCCGATCCTCACGATGGAACTAGTCTCTCTTCCTACCCTTTCGTTTTTTTGAGAGACCTCCATCTCTCGTGTCTTTTTCGTATGACTTTTTTACACAGTGACCTTTCCTTTTGATGATCGGGAAACTTTTTCGGACCTTCCTCCCCCCCCCCCCTCGTGTTACTCGAAAGCCTTGCTCACTTCTAATTGTCCCCCCCCCCTCAACTGTGCCAGAAGCGCCCCCTTTTCCTTGCTCAATTCCTTTTGGCACAAGCCCCCCAGAGAGTCCTTTTGCGGTGTAATTTTCTAGTCTACCCCTTTTTTCATCAATGAAATGTTTCGCCTGAGTTGCAGCCCCCCGAATTTAAACGTGTCCTCAGGGTTGGCGATCTGTGGCGGTGCTTTGCTAATAATGCCCCTCGGAAAGGTAAATCGCCCTTTCTGGTTTCGGCACCAGTCTTTTTTTTCTGATTGATTGGCCGATCCATCACTACTCCCACGCTACTTTTTTTTTTTCTTTCCATTACTCCGCTCTGATAATTGACTTTCCCCCCCCTTGTAATTCTCTGTCCCTTCTTCATCATGAGCCATCTTGCTTGACAAACCGGGTTTTGCGTGGGCCTAAACGCTCCCCCCCTTACCCCCGCCTCTCTCCTTTTTTTCTCCGCCTTTTTTTCCATTGCTTTTTTTCCCGGACTTCATTTCTCTGCGGTCCGAACACATCTCTCTGTCCGTTGCGGACTTTTCTCCCTCCCACCCTCCGCCTTGTTCGCAACTGCATGTCCTTTAAAAACGCCTTGCATGGGTTTTCCCCCTTTCTTTTTTTCTTTCCTTCCTCTTCAGCGTCTACTGGTTTTTACGATCTTTTGATCCAGTTCTGCTTCAGCTGATAACGATCTGAATTTTCTTGTCATTCCTTCTTTCGGAAATATCTGGGCCCTCATGCATTCGTCTTTTGTCCCCCCCTTGGACGACTTTCATTTTCTTTTTGGAGTAACAGATTTCCTTTACCTTTTTTCGCCTGCACGACTTTCCCGACGAATAATTGACCACTGCGCATATAAGGCTTTAATACCCCCTCTTTCCCCTTTTCCCGCCCACGGCGCAATCTTTGCCTTTTTCCCCAACACTGTTTTTTCCCTCCTGGCCGTGTCACGTTTTTTTAGGACCATTTTCCCCAGACCCCTGGGGCCAGTGACGGATCTCGACCCACCCCTCCCGTGTCCATCCCTGCCCTTCGTTGAGCTTGGCCTCCTTCGTTAGATGTTGGTCCCGGTGTCTTTCCTTTTTTTTCGCTGAGGTCCGCCCCTCGAGTGTGAATTAATTTCCGAGTGTTGTCCTTTTTTCGTTCGTTTCCACGTCGCTTTTCATCCCGCATTTGTCCCCTTTTCCCCCCCCTTCCAATAACTGAATCATACCCTCCTCTTCAACAAGTGCACAGACCCCCCCCCTTCAAACCTTGGGTTTCCCCCTTTTTATACGCGTGGACTTGTGGCCACAGCCGTCTTTTCCTTCTTTCACTGCTAGGATTTCGACCTTTCTGAAGCATCTTGACTACCCCCGTCCCCCCCCCCGCTCTCCCTCCTAACCTCTAATAAACTTCAGCGACCACTTGCTTCCCATGACAGTTTTTCACCCCTTCGCATTCATGCCTCCCCTCCAACACACTTTGGGCGATCCTCCTCTTCCGCCTTTCGGGTCCACCCCATTCCAGGTTTTTCGAGGTGTTTTTTTCCTCTCCCCCTCCCCTTTGCAGTCATCCTCCGGCTGGCCGATGAAGCTTGTTGCTAGTCTTGATTTTCCCACCTTCGTCGACGGCCTTTTCAATCGCGACTGCAATGAAACCTCCCCCTTTGGTCCACCTCAAGTGTGTTTTTTTTTTGTGTTATTCGTGTTTACTTGCAGATTTCCCTCCAACTTTCTTGCGTGTGTCCCCACCTGACACCCGCCTTTTTTCCGCAAAGCACTGGCCTCCCTGTCCTTCTGTCTCTTCCGTCGGACGAATCTGTTGCGCTACCCACCAACCCTCAATCATCTTTGATGTAGGATCAATCCCTTTTTTGAAACCGCCCCCCCGTTCGAGTTCTTGTGTTGAAGGTTTTTCCCCCCCATAAGAGGGCCCTACTTCAGAGACTCCAAGAAAACTTACGTACTAAGGGGAAAAAGGCTCCCCCCCGCCTTGATTGGACACAAGGACTGCCTTTGCGGGTCGCTGCGGTGGTATGGACTTCCAACCCCTTCAACCCTTTGCTATTTGACAGTGACTTTTCGAGTCGTCTTCTTCACTCCGAATAGCTCGAATCCCCGAAACGTCTTTTATCGATCTAACCTGACAATCCCCCGTCATGTTCTCCTTGCCCTCTGCCTCCCCCCACACTCTTGTCGTCTCCCCCGCCACCAACTATTTTCGTTTTAGGTTGCTCTTCCTGCCCACCGAAACCCCTTCCCCCGTCATTGTCACCACGACCTTTCATTTTTTTCCAAGGCTATTTCCCCCAGACCGTTTTAGTTCTCTTCCCCGGCGAGTTTGTTTTTTTTTTTTTGTCAGGCTGGACCACGAGAAATCTTCTCCCCCTCGTACGGCACATCCCAAGACCTTGTCTTTCCCCTCTTGATTCGACCATTGCGCATGGCCCGGCCCCCCCCCTGTTTTCCTTTTCTACACCGCCCTCTTTTCACCAACCATAGCTTTCTTTCGTGCGTGCTCCCTTTCTTTCCTCCTCCTCCTTTTCCTGTTCTACATTTTTTTTTTTTTTTTTGTTTTTTGGTTGAGACCTTATCCCGATGATGGTTATCTTTTTTTTTGCCTCTTGATGTATGCCCCCCTGCGATAGGCGGAACTCTGTATTTTTCTTCACGCCTCTTTTTTTTGCCCCCGTTTTTCTTGGACCAGTACAATGTTCCGTTCGGCCCACTAGATCCGATTCTGATCCGTTCCTCCCCGCGCTTGTTCCTCTTGCTCATGCAGGGACTTCTCCCTTTTTTTTTGTATTATTGTTTTTGTCAGGCCCTCCCACCACCCGGAACAACCCCCCCCTGCGCCTGCTGGCCCCGCACGGTACACATCCGTTCCCCCTATCTTTTTGGGGCCTTAGCTCTTTGGTGGAGTCACAACATTCGTTATGTTTCTTTTCCGAGGGCTCCTTTTTTGACTTCCCCCACAGCCATACCCCCTCTAAAACGCCACGCCCATAGTTTTGTTTACGTGGTCTCCGTCCCCTTGTGACGCTGTGTTAGAGGCTTTTTTTTTCCCCCCTTTTTCCGACATTGCTGCATGCCTAGGTAGCGGTATACCCTCCCCACTATGGACTGTTTGCGTGTTCATACACCGACACGAATTTAGCCTTTTTTTTTCCGTCCTTACTGATGTTGTCTGCGCAAATTATTATTCTTCACCTGGAGCCTTTTTGCAACTGAGTCTCTTCCTTTCTTGTAAAAACCCCCCTTCTCGAAGTGGCTCGTTCCGCTTATGTATTGATATAAATCCTGACCTCGATTTGGATTCTTATTTTGCTTTTTCCAGGGGGGTGCCGCAATAGGTTGGTTGTTGAAGACTTGAAACTTTTGCTGCGTAGATTTCCCCCCCCCCCCCTTTCGCTTATGTCGGAGGCTACCTTCCCCCCCTAAATCTGGCCAGGTGCTTCCGACCAGGAGTATTTTTTTTGCTTGTCTTTTCCTTTAGTTTGAGTTCTTTTTTCCCGTGTCTGTTGTTTTTTTTTGTTTCACTCAACCCCTCTCACAAAAAGCTTCCTAAATGGTTTGTCTGGTGCTTTTTCCATTTTTTCTTCCGGTTTCTCATGTCTGTGCTCTTTTTCTTGCTGTATTCCCAAACTGCACTTTCAAAAATTTCCTTTTTTGGTTTTTTTGCTTTTTTTTTTTTCTTATCCTATTCTGGTCCCCACTTCCCCCCCCATGCACCAAGTGCTCCCTTGGAAAATGCTTTCTTTTAGTCCCACACTGTAATTTTTCCCCCGATGGCGATTTCCCAAAAGCCCCCCCTTTCACGATTTTTCTTTTCCACGAATGATTGTGTCCTTTCCCGTTTTTTCGTGATGTAGTCCCACTGTACGAAAAATGTCCAAGGAACTCCCCTCAGCCTCCTTTTTTCATTGCTAGGTTTAGCCAGTCGGTTTCCCTTTGTTCTGTTCTCTCAATCTTCTAAAGTCAGAAATTTGAGGCCACATCCCCTTGTGTCCTGGCCGCTGTCACCCTTTCAGGAAGCGGTTAAAACAACTCTCCCCTTCCAACACCCCATATCAGTATTCGGCCCCGTTTCGTTTGCACCCCCCCCCCCCCCGGATATTTCCCCGTATGTCGTTACCTTATCAGTTTCCCCACCGTCCCGGCGCAAGGGCACTTCGTTCTTGATTCTTTGCCTGACGGCGGGAGGTTCACTTTTGTTGGCGGCGGTCTGGGTAAGACGGACCCCCGTTCCTTCGACATCTCGATTCTCCCTGCACCTTTTCGTCAGAACACTTTTTTTCTTTTTTGCGTCTGTTCACTCCAGCGGGACTTTGGCTTTTTTTGGCGCACACATCCCCCCTTTCCTCTATTTTAACCTACCGCCATTTCCATGTAGTGTTATAATCACACGTTGACCCTGCCCTAAAGTTTTTCCCTCCTTTTTTTCTCACCGAGTCTATGTGTCAATTACATTTTTTTTTCACACGATCTCCGAACGTCGACCCTTTTTTGAATTTTCCGGCCCTCCCCCCCCCCCCCTCCCGGATCCCGTCAGCCCAGGGACTCCCCTCCTTCATATCCCTGCAGCATCGGTTGCTTGCCCAAATTTTTTCGCCTTCGTGCGCCCCGTGGGTGCACATGTCCCTGTATCCGGCTTGTGGCTTTGTGCGGCGAAATTGGATTTTGCGCCCTGCAATTTTTTTCAGCGACCCGCCTCCCTACTTGTTTATTCTGGCCCAGATCCTGTCGACGGCCGCCCTTTGCCATCCGAGTGCCTGCGCACCGCCCGACCTGTTATCAGTGGTCCTTGTCCCCGCCCAACACTTTTTTGTCTAACAAAAGGCCAAAGAACCTTTCCCCCCCGTTCTGACAATGAGCAGCTTCCCCCCCCTGCTTTTGCCCCTGTTAACCGCAGCTTATACAGTTTTTCCTCGTTTTTTTTCCTTGGAGTTTTTTGCTGTGAGACTTTTTCTGATCTATCGCTGGTGCTTGTTTTAAATTTACCCCGCGCCTCTGTGGTTATGGTGCCTTGCCTCCCATTGAAGCGGTTTCCAATGCACGCCACTTCTACTCGTCCCCCTTTTTTTCCCACCGAAATTTAGGCCCCCGTCGTAAGTTTTGTTTTTTTTTTGGAAAACCGTCTCCCCCCTTCTTTTTCCCCCGGTTCGAATTCCCTCTACCGTCTTCACATTGCTGCTGCTGCTTTTTTTGGTGCTTTTCCTGAGTTCTTTTGTGGTTTTGCGTTAGTCTTACCTTGGCCAATTTTAGGACATATGTGTCATTAATCTATTGCGTGCCTGGTTTCCGCCCCTCCTTATTTGCGGGCGCGATGCCTAACACAAGTGTCCCTTTCTTCGAGGCCTCGTTAACAGTCCCCTTTTGCCTACCTACTTCGGTGGCGAGCTGTCCCCAACGCCGGTCTCCTGCCATTCCTTGATTTGATTTGGTTGTAACTTTCTTCCACGCCGTTTTTTGCTCGGCGTGGTTTTTTGTTTTTCCACCATTTTTTTCAAAGTATTTTTGTTTGTTGGCTCCGGCTTTTCTTTTTTCTCGAGTTCGCTCCCGTTTTCGGAATATTCTGGCTTGGGCCGGTCCTTCCCGTCCGATTTCTCCTCCCTTTTGGTCGACCCTTTGAACAGCCACCTTTTTTTTTTTCATACTGACCCCCTGGACGATTCCCCGAGCAATATCTTCCTCCCCCTCCCGCTTGTTTTTTTTTCTGAGAGAGATATGTCATTCTCCCTTCCTTTTCTGAGTATGAACCTTTTGTCGACCACCTTGACGGTTCCCTTTTTTCGGAATCCGGCACCTTCTCGAAGAGCCCCTTGCCGGAGCCCTTTCCGAGTCGTTCGTCCCCTCCTTACCCAGTCAGGAAGCCCGTGCCCCAGTTCGGCTCCCCCCCCTTGATTTCCCCCTTCCTTAGAGCATCTTTCCCCGAGAATGTTCTTCCCCGTACAAACAGAATCTCAACCATTAATGGATATTTCATCGCCTGCTTGCCGCACACTACGCCTACGGGGCCTCAGGTTTTTTCCCCTTGGGAGTGCCTATCCTCCCTTTAGAAGGCATCTCCCTGCAATACGAATTTGTCACGCTTCAGATTTTCTCCGCTTCTGGCCCATGATTTCCAATCCTCCCGAAAACCCCGTAACCATTTCCCCCTCCTGCGCGTCTATGTTCGACTTTTCTCTGTCCCGGTTATTCATGAAGCGCGCTTTTTTTTTTCTGGTCACGGCCCTCCCCTTTTGGTGCACTGTTCTTAACCCCTTTCCTTGGTTATTGACCTCTTTCTGAAGAGGGGCATTTCACTGCTCGATATGGCACGGTCAGCTCAGGGTCCCCCCCCTCCCCTTTATTATCACCCACCCTCCGCCCCCCTTGAAAAAAACGTATGCTGCCCTGGCTTTTTTTCCTCCTGCGGTTACACCTCCCCAGCATGGTTTCCCATTGTCATGGCGAGCAAGCTTGACATGGTTGTTTTTTTCTCTTTTCGCCCCCTTCATCCGCGCCTTATCAAATTCGCTGGGTTGTTTTCCGCCTTTCCCGAGTTTTCTCCATGTGGATTTTTTTTTTTAAGGGCCGTTCTTTAATATTCCGCATTCCCCCTCCCCTTAGCGGTGCTCCCCCGGTGGCGCAGGCGTGTTTCCCCTCCTTTATTTGTACCCTCGTCCAACTTTTGACAATGCTTTGCACAAGAGTTTGCCCCCCCCCCCTCCCTTGACACTCTGCTAATAGGCTGGTTATATATCCTACCTTCGCAATTTCGCCCGCTGGCCCTTGTGCCTCTGTGAACCCCCAGAATTTTTCCCCATTCGCGTCTTCGTTGGAGACCCTTTCTGACACCAAAAATCTTTGCATGGTGAAGTTTCTCTCTCCGTGCCACTTCTCTTCCCAGGTTCGGTTTTTTGGCCTCTTCGTTATTCTCCCGAGGTCTGGTTTGTCCCGCGTTTTTTCATAAACCGTCGCTGGCTCCCGCACAACTTTTTGTAACGGCCGTTCCCCTTTTCTTGTGACGTGCCTTTTTTTCTCCCTTGCCACCCGAAAGTTCCCCCTTGTCCCCCGCAAGTCCCCTGTCCAAATAACTTTTTTATTTCCCCCCCTCACAGATACCTTTCACCGAGAATTTTCTGGGACCCCTGTCGAATCCCTTGGAAGGTGCTGTCAGGCCCCCCGCTTTTTCTTTTGGTCCTCTTGTCCTTTTTTTTTTGCGCCCCCCCCGGTACCCCCTTGACTCTACCGACCAACATTAAACCTCGCAGTTTTTGCATTACTTTTTGTTTTTAATAAATCCCAAAAGGGCGCATCCCCCTGATCAGTCCCCCATACCTTTTGTTTCAATCGAAGCTGCGCTTTCAGGTCATCTCTCGGTTGGTTGGTGTAGGCATGCTTACCATGAGCATCCCCTTTTCCAACTTTTGTCACGCCTTCCCGTTTCCCCCCTTCCTCCCAAAACCCTGTCGACCTTTCCCTTCTGCTCTTCTTCTCGACCTTTTTGAAACCCCCACTTCCCCCCCCCCCGCACCGTCCCCCCCCCCAGGGAAATTTTTTGTGGTTGGGCGGGGTTGGTGCTCGCCGATCCTTTTCCCCCCCCAACCGTTTTTTCCGTTTACTACCTCCATTGCCGATCCCCGCCTTTTCTTTCTTTTCCCTGGGTTCCTCTTTTCTTGTTTTTTTTAGATTTACGTCCCTTGCGAAGGTTGGGGCTTCCCCACCCTCTTTCAAGCACTCCCGCTGGTGCAATAAGACGTCCCCCACCTTTTGTCCCTCTTCTTTTTTGGCCAAAGAGCCCATGGGACGTTGTTCCTTAGTGCGCCCTCTCTGACGGTTTGTGAGATAGCTTTTTGTGTTTTTCGACCTTTTCTTTTCGCGGCGTTATGACCCCCTCGCCCTGCCATGCAGCCCTTCCCCCCTACGGCTTTTCCCCCCCAGCGGCCTTTCTAATGACACAGCTCGTACCCTCCGTACAGACCTTTTTTTTAGTTCTTCCTTCCGCAAGAAACCCTTCAACGCATTGGACATCGTCTCTTGCCGTTCCGCCCCTCATATTGGACGAGTCAGCGCGACAGGTCTTGCCCAGTGCGCTCCTTTGTTGTTTTCGTGTTTGTGTCCTTTTTTTTCTTGACGTCCCCCCCACGTCCAGGAATGATTAAACCCTGCTTTGGGAGCCCCCTAACTGCGCGGTCACTCCCCAATGTTGTTTGATGCGTACATCTGGCATGGTTGCCATTACCGTTTTTTTGGACGTCCGAGGTTTTTTTCCCCCCCTCGAATTATCGCTTCTTTCGTCCCCCTGAGCAAATTCTTCCTTTCACTTACCCGTTGTTGTTTTTGATCTGATGGGACGTCCGGCTTGTTGATTCGAAGACCTCTCTTCCCCAACACCAAAAAAAAACCCTCGAACCTCTCCCCCCCCCCCCCCCCCCCCCCCCCCCCCCCCCCCCCCCCCCCCAGGCCCCCACCCCCCCCCCCCCCCCCCCCCCCCCCCCACCCCCCCCCCCCCCCCCCCCCCCCCCCCCCCCCCCCCCCCACTTTCCCCACCCCTTTTCCCCCCCACCCCCCCCCCCCCCCCCCCCACCCCCCCCCCCCCCCCCCCCCCCCCCCCCCCCCACGCGTTGGACGCCCCCCTTTTTTTTTTTTTTCCTGAACAGCGGACGCAGCGGAGGAGGGCAGGAATTGATACTGCGTCTAAACCCCTTTTTTTCCCGTCCCCCCACCATGTTCCCTTTTGGCCATGTCCTAACTAGATGTACGATGCCATTCGGGAGCCGTCCTTCCGGTCCTAAACCACATGCCCCCTGGAAACATCCCCTCCAGCTTTTTTCGAGGTATGGGCGAATCCACACAACCTCCCCAGAACCCCCAACACCAAACCCACCCTAAACCCCCCCCCCCGGCATCCTTAAGGCGTTATGACGACCTCCCCCCCCCCCCGTTGCCCCATGTGTGTGATAGCCGTCTCAGCACCCCTTGCTGCCCCATAAAAACACAACACCCCCCCACCCCACCCGCGCTACCCCCTCCGCAGTTTCCCCCCCCTTTTTCTTTTTTTGGTGGCTCCACGTTTCACTTATGACGCACGCCCTTCTCATACTGAGTTTTTTTCTTTGGTGATGCCCTTATTTTTCCCCCCCCACCCAGCAGTGCTCCGAGTATTTATCTAGTGTTCGCTCCTTCCAAACCACACCCTACACAATAGTTTTTCCCTTACGGTCTCCGACACACACTGTCCGCAGCTTAAAATGTCCCATGGCCTTGACCTCCCCCCTTCCCCCCCGGACCCATGCGGGCAATCGGCATTTTTTTTATGCGGTCTCCCTTAGACGGACCCTCCCCCAGATTCATCCCTTTTCTCCTCGGGCTTTAAGTATCAATCAGATCGATTTCCACCTTATTCCCCGAGGTCTTTCCCCATCCTTTCCTCTCCCGCGTCAAAACACACCCTGCTTGACGTGTCCTTTCGGCGTATTGCCCCCCCCCCCGATGCCCAAGTCTAGTCTGAGCCGCCACCTTTAGACGCGGAACACCGCTAAAACCTCTTTCTTTCCACAATCCAAGGTTCCCTTTGGTTGTCCCCCTCTTTGTCGTTCCCCTTTTTTCTTTGCCCCAGCGGACCCATTCGCTAAAACCCCCCAACACATCCCCCCCACCACTCTTACCAACACGTTCCCTTTGTTTTACCGGCCACCCCCCCCACACACAATGGGTTTTTTTTTTTACCCCTTTTTACCAAGGTTTTTTTTCCCCCGCGGCGCCCTTGCCCACTGGCGATCCATCCCCCCCCCCCAATAGCATTCTACCTCATAGCGTTTCCCCCCCAAACCCCCTCCCCCCCTTCGGCCACGTACAAACGTCCTGCCAGGCCCCCACCCCTTCCGTTCCTATTAGCCGCACCGAAGTATATCGACAACCACCGACTCTCCTTTTACCCCCTTCCATCCCAAAACGCCGCCCCCCACTCGATGGCCTCGATTCTGAATTTATGGCCCTGGTGCTGTCCCTTTTCCTAACCTGCCGGACACAGTTTATCTGGTTGAACCCATTTTTTTTAATTTTTTTTTTATTTTTTAGATTGTTCTTTACCCCGGTCCCCCCACACATCGTCCGTGCCCTTCCAAGCACCAGCCTCCTAAGGTTCTGGTCGTCCCAAAACCGTTTTTCCAGTAGTTCACCGCTTTACCCTTCCACCAAACTCGGTCCACCCCCCAAACACGTACGAATCCCCCCCTACATGGAATTTCAAGAGTTGCTTACAACCTGCCTATGGCAACCCCTTTCCAAATTTTTTCTTCTCACAGGGTTCACCCAATCCCCCTCCGGTTTTTCTTCCTCTCTGTTTTTTTACTTGTAGCCCCATACGAACTCTTTCTTTGTTACCTTCGTCTCCAAGGCCTACAGGCGCCAAACCCAAACCTTGACAAACCCTGTTTTTCTACCACCACCCCCCCCAAGCACAGGTCTTTTGGCACGGAAACCCGTCCCCCAGGACCCATCGTCCCTTCCGCAAAACACCCGGGGTGTTACTAGTTTTGCGGCTTTTATCAGGACAGCCGACCCTTCTATTGATCGACGCCCCACCTACCGGCATGAAGATCCGCTTGGCCAACGACTTCCCTTTCATATCCGTTCCGTCCGGTCTCGGGATCGTCATCTTTTCCCCAGTGACCGAGTCCAATGTTCCATGTTTTCCAACGAGTCTTGCAGCGACGCGCCCCCCCATTTGACTTTCCTCCCTCAATTCTGCCGTGTTTTGAATTGTCCATGGCCAGAGGAATATCGTCCTTTTCTCATAGTCTCAAGTTGGTCGGTTCTTTCTTGGGCCCTGCATGTCAAAATGCTGGACCTCCCATGCCCGAGAGTTTTACTCCCATCCGTCCCCTCAAATCGCTCGGAGCAATTGTTCGCCGGCTATGTTTGGTTGACTGCATTTTCCCCCCCCCCTTAAAGTAGACCTTGCTGGCACAAGCCCCCCCCTCAATCTATATCGTGCGCACACGCGCCGCCCGGATCACTGTCCTGCGGATTCGATGGATACCACGGCTCCAAGGAAAATCCCCCGATTTCCCGCTGGGACGCTTGCCGCGTCCTTGCCATACCCCTTTTTTCTTGCTTACCTCCTCCTCTCAGAAGCGTGTCTTCAGACGGTCAGGTGAGGGTGTTCTTTGTACAGGTAGTTCTCCTTCTCTTTTGGTGCTTCTTTTCTTTTTTCTAGGAAAAAGGGTCCCTTCCTTCTCTCACTGCGCGGAGTTCCAACCCCTTTAAGTTTTCTTTTTCGCGCGGATGCCTTCTGTAATCCCCAGACCCCCCCGCGTTCCTGTTTTTCCCTGCAAAATCTCGACTGCTCATGATGACAATCTGGAACATCAGAGAGGGCATCCGCGCGGCGTCTGTTCAAGAATGGTCGTCTCCTTTTTGGTTGCGGGCCTTGATCATGGTTGGCCCCATTCCCCCCCCGCGGTTTGGACCGCCAGCCAACCTGGCGCCTTGACCGGCGCGAGCTTTTCTTCTCCCCGAGGGTTGCCTCGTTCCGCCCTCCTTGCCAACCCACTTCAGCCGTCTTACTTCCCTTCTTGCTCGTCTGATAGCCATTCATTTTCCTTTTATCGATGGCGTTTTTTTTTTTGACGTCTAGGCCATTCAGAAAGATGCTCCGTTTCGTGGGACCCCCTGCAGTTTTTTTAGTTCCTTTCAGTTGTTGCGTCCTTTTTGACTGTTTTTCTTCAGGCTTGACGCTTCTCGAGAGTTCGCTCCGGCCTTTCGTCTTCCCAGTTTCCCTCATCTTTACTTTCATAAAGTCCCCCGGCGAAGGTTACAAGGTCTCTCCCGCCCCCAAATTCCTTTTTACCGTCCTCCGACT
>Ga0179593_1556242_pt1 | contig 24443 bp, 22 predicted proteins | sample CZODoug2_1_08_16_FD_185931 | JGI IMG/M metagenome (GOLD analysis project Ga0179593, IMG submission 185931) | Vadose zone soil fungal communities from Angelo Coast Range Reserve, California, USA - CZODoug2_1_08_16fungal (PacBio error correction) | ecosystem: Environmental > Terrestrial > Soil >... | reverse complement strand
TTCTCTTCCTCGTTGGTCCTACTTCTTTTCCCTCTCCCCCCCGCCAGAGGGAGGTAACTTTTCCCCTTCCCTGTTTGCGGTCGACCCAAAGGAGGAACTTCCACAAACAACATTTGACAATCGGACATAGCTTCTTCAGACCCTCCCACGGCTGTCCCTGGTGGGGCAAGATGAGGGCCGCACCCCCGGTAGTTCAACGTGGTTTTTTTCCCCTGCGTCCCGATGCCACTTTTCAGAACTGAGATATATGCATTTACAAGTTGATGACACCCCCCTTCCTCCGCCAGGATTTTTTCCGTCGGTGTCTGGTAATCGAAGAGTTACTTCGCTGGGAAGCGAACGCCCCCCTCGATCGGTTTTCCCCTACTGCCGGAATGCCGTTTCTCTTTCCCCTCTCAAAGGACCCTCTCCAGGGCCCTATTGTCTCAAAAGAAGACCCCTTAAGACGGACGAGCTCTTTCTGGTCCCTGAGCTGTCACTCTCGGACCCCTCTCCAAAGGGGTTTCTCCCGGCTCTTTTGCATATAGGCATTCTTAGACAGGCCAAATTTTTCGCAAGCTGTTCCCCCTAGCGCTCGCTAGTCCTCCCTTCCACAGTGCAATCTACCCCCTTCCAGGAGTTTCCAAAAGATGCCCCCCCCAAGCTCCGAACCTTTATAAGAAAATCGTTTGCGGTGGGCCTGAGTCGATTTACTTGTCTTTTTTGTTCGCGGGTTCTGGGCAGGAAAGTTTCTCCAAGAATTGTTTTCCGAGGAGATGTTTCCCCCTTTACCTGGCCAGGTTTCCTTCCCCGGCGGCTCTTCCGCTTTTTTGTCCTGTTGTTTTTTCAGTCAATTGGGTGCACCTTTTTTTCTAGCCGATGGGAACAAGCTCCTTTTTCTTGTTCGAAGCACGAGGGGCTCCCCTTTTCACGGCGCCGCGAACCTTTTCCGGATCCCTTCGTTATTTTTTTTTGGAACCAAGAACGGTTCGCTTTTTGGACAGGTTGACTGTTTTCGGCCGCTTGAACGGCGACCCTTTTTGGATTAAGGGAATTCTAAAAGGGGAATGACCTTTTTTCCTCCGCTGACGAGGCCCTCCCTTCCTATTATGACTAGAAGGAGAGATCTCCTGGAGGATTTCCGGTGAGCCGTCCTTCTTCCCCTCAAAGCTGCACCATTTACTTTCTCGGGACGCCGTTTCCCCCACCCTCTTCCTCCCAAACGGGGAAGACGTTCAAAGAGGCTCTTCGGCGGAAGAATGGCCCCCTGTAATGAAAATTACTCCACGTTTTCTTTCGTGAAGACCCATGATGCTCCGCGGAGTTGGAGATATTCCTGTATCGTCTTCCCGCGGTCCATTTTCCGAAATGAGAGGTAGTTATCCCCCTACGGAAGGCGGATGCTGGTCGCGCACATCTCCCAGAACGATTCCAGAAGCGTGAAGGACTGGCCTTTCACCGAACCTGATCCTTTCTTCGTGGGTATGCCTCGCGGGACCTTTCTTTTTATCTATTCATCGACGACCCCCTGGAGGGTGGCCGAAGCTGATTTCTCTTCGTGGATGACAGCTTTTTTTTTACTTGAGATGCGTTAAGTTCGAAGGGAGACGTGGGAGGTCAAGGACCTGATCCCCTGAAAGAACTAGTTTCCTGCGGGTGGACCTTCTGAGAGCCGGTCGTAATTTCCGGGAATGATAGTCGTCCAGCACCGGTTGGGTAGTCCCTGTTTTTTGGATCGTCAGGTAGTAACTCTCCCCAAGGTCAGTCCAGCAAGTGCACCCCCCTCTGATCTGTCTCCAAACCAGTTCTAAGGTCCCCCTCTTTCTAGGCAGCGCTTGTCCCCTTCTTTTTGACGCTTTTTTTTCCCGCAGAGCAAACTCTGTCGTCAACGGTCCGAAATCTTCCTTTTTTTTCCGCAGCGGGGGATGTGCCGATAAATGCTGCCGTTTTTTCGGGACTCAGACTCGCTGCGAGGCCAAGATGTGATCCCTTCCGGCATGGCATACTGTCCTCTGAATGCATTGAATACCGTTCTTTCGCAGAAAGCGCCCCGCCCACGGATCCCACCTTTTTGAACCTTGGACCAATCCGTTTTTTCGCTGGAGTACGACCTGTCCCCCTGTACTCTCGGATGAGACAGATCTCCCCCCCCAAATTCGATCCTCACTATGACTCCGAGGGGCCCTCCCTCCCCCCCCCTTCCAATTTGATGGACTTTTTCTGACGTGAGCCTTTTTCTCGGCCGGAGCCTTTGTTTATTCCCCCGTCGGCGACGGCTCCCTTTCTAGAAAGACCATCCTCCCCCCCACAGAGAGAAGATGCTTTTCTTCCAGGCCCGCCGGTACGTCTTTCTCTAGATATTCGTCCTTACTAAAGCCGAGCGCGGCCGTCCTCGCAATTCTACGGTGCCAGGAAGCCTCTGTTGAACCAATACCCATAAAAGAGTCTCAATGAATACCTGGACAAGAGAGCCCGTTTCCCTCCCCCCCCAGAGCGCAGTTTTCTGTTCAATGATTTCCCATAAGGAACCACGTAGGAAATCCTTTTTTTTTCTAGGAAGAGACAGTTGGGATGTGGTCATGTTCTTTTTCTGGTACTCAACCTATGCATTTTAGCTCTTCGGGGAAAACGGGATTTTCCAGGGGAAGCCCCCTCCCCCTCCGCTTCGCGGCACCCTTCCTCCGTTGTGTTGTTGACCGAGAGCCTTTGCCGTCCGAAGAGTCAGGTAAACTTTTCCCAGATTGGATCACATTCCCCCTTGTCCAGAAGCCATCTAGTGTTCCCCTCCGTGAGGACGTCCGTTCCCCTCACCGTATCTTTTGGCAATTTTAGTGTCTTTCCTTCTAGATTGAAGAAGGGGGTGCGCTTTTCATGGAAGAGGTAACACTTTTTCTCTCCCTGGTTTCTCCTTGAAGCTGGAAATTCTAGCCAGGAGTGGACTTTTCCTTCTTTTACCGGTGGCAGTCGTTATGGAGGGCTTTGTAAGCAAAAGTCGGCCTTTGCCTGCAGGAAGAGACTAGGGGCTTTTTTGTCGGTTTTCTATTCTAAAAGGAAAAGAAGACCTCCGTAGACAAGGCCGCTTCGTTGAGGAAGAGTTTTTTTTTTTCTTCTTCGAGTCCCGCTTCCCGAAGTCTCGTAAGTGCCCCCAACTTTTCCACTCTCTTCTTGCCATCCAGGCTCACTTTCCCCCCGGAATTTGCCGGGGGCATAGGTATTCCTGAGTCCTCGTGCTCCGGACCGAATTTTTCCTCGTCAGCCGAAACGCGACTTTCAAACCTTCCTCCACAGGTGGGGTCGTTCCCCAGAAGAAGACTTCCCCCGGAGGTGGGGAAGGGGAAAAAGGACACGCCCTTTCACAAAGGTGTCAAAGTATGTGTTTCCGAGAGGGCAGGAAGGGAGAGCCTGGAAAAGAACTTTCTTTCGTAATAGCCGGCCTTTCTTTTCCAGAGAAGGAGGTACAATAGGGAGATAATTTCTCGGAGACAAGCGTGTTCTGTTAGTCGCGGAGAATGAGTCCTCTATAAGCTTCAGTTATCTTTTTATTTCCTTTGCCTCCGGCCTTCCCGAGTCCAGCCTATTCACGCTTTGATAAACGGTGAAGACCCCTCTGCGTCCCCCCCCAGCGGCCAATACTCTTGGTTGCCCACGTTCTCAGGGAGCGTTTTTTCCTGCTATTGGAACTCCAGGAGGCCAGTTGGCACTTGTTTTTTTTCCTGACTGCCTCGTCTGGCGGGGGCCTTCCCTGGGGAAGAGAATTCCCTTCACAGCGGCGAGTAAGCCTCTCCCTTTTGGTAGGGATGGAGATAGCCGCAAAGCCTTTCCTACAAGTTCGGAAAAGCCCAAAAAAAATTTTCCCCTTTTTCCGGGAAAAGCTCCTTCCGGGGAACTCCATTATTTTGGTGAACTTCAACCCTCCTTCCCGAAAGGAAACAGACAATTCCCCTCCTGAACGGCCCGTCCATCAGCTTCGGCCCCCTGGAGGCATAGAAATCAGGGTCTCCTTTTTCGGTGAAGGCGTTTCCTTTTACACCACACCACCCCCAAAGTAGGACTTTCGCAGTCTGCAGGTCCTTCTACGGAACTAGAGAGTTGCCTGCTGCGATCAGAGCATCTTTTTTTCTTGATAGCCCTAAAGATTCTGGATGCTGATTATGTGCCCCGGTCGAGGGCCTCCCGGTTCTTCGACGTGTTCGAGACGCAGGGCATCCCTGGGTCCTACCTTCTGTTCATTTCCCACAGTTGGGCTGAAATATTTTCCAGTCGTCACAAGAGGCAGGCCCTCTTTTTCTGGTGGGGTAGAAAGCCTCTCCTGTTGCTTCGTAGTTTAATCCCTGCCCGTAGAGAGAGGGATTCTTTTTAGAGTTCGGGCTTCATAGATCCTTCCCCGTCTTAAGAGGCCCCCCTGAAGTTAGGTAACATGTCTTCCCCTTTCCAAAGTAAGCCCCGCACGGTAGGAAGCGTCCTAAACACAGGCAGCCCGTCCCGGCAACCCTTTCCCCTCTTTTACCCCCACCCGGCCCGCCTTTCCGGGCGCCTTTTTTCGCCTTTCCCAGTCCAGGCTTCCCTCGGCTTCGAGGGTAAGAGTTTTTCTGCTAATCCGGCTTTTTGACACTGCAACCCCCCGGGAACGCTTTCCACCCCCTCCTTTACCTCCTCGAGACATGGCTCCTGGCCCCCTCATGGCACCTCGCCCGTTCCCCGTCCCAATTCCCCTTTCTCTTTAATTAAGGACTTTCGACCAAGGCCATACCCAACCCGTATTTTTTTTTGCGACAGCTGGGAAATGCTTTCTGTGAACATCACGATCACTGGGAGATCATTCTTTTTTCTCCCCTCCGATAGCTCCTCGTGTTTAGTTTGCATGGCTTTTTTCTGGTAGAGGACCCCCTGAATAGTATTTCCTATGTAGGGCTTGTGGTTCGAGTCCCCTTAGTCTCGCGCACGTGTTGCTCCGTGAAAAAGATGACAATATTTTTTTTCCCTTCGTCCGGGAGGAGGGGTAAGGGCTGGACCGAGTCGAAGGACTGGCCTTTTCTGCTAGACTGGAGTAGGGGATCCCCTTCTGATTACTTTCAGTTCGCCGTCGTCCTCTGTGACGAACCGGCGATTCCCCTCTCCCATATCGAGTCAAATCCGGGCGCGTTCCTCCCCCCCCCTTGGTGGATTCTTCCTCCCTATATTCCTTTATTAAGGCAGTTCCCTGACCGTTGAACGAGGCTCTGCTCCTTTTTTCTGGTCCAGCCCTCTTTCCCCAATCAGCGTTTCGGTAAGGAATGCTCTCCGGATGGTGGTTTTTCTATAGTGACTGGGTTCCCTGGACCTTGTCCCGGCTGCGAATGGGCCTGTAGAGAACGCGACCCTGATATCAGAAAGCGTATTTTTTTCCGTTCAACCCATCCCCCCCCCCCTTTTGTGGTTGAGAGAGATGTTTTCGATAGAACCTTTTCTTCTCAGAGAGGAAGGATTGGTTCCCCCCAGTTCGGCAGGCGGAGATTTGCCTTTTTTTCCTTGGGCCCCGCTATCCCGGCAAGCCATTTTCGGGAAGTTAGAGGGAACAACTTCCCCCTACCCCTTTATCTCCACAGTCCCTCCCCAGCTGATGACTCACTGGCCTTCTTTCTTCCGGTAAGCACACCTCTTGTGTAGTTCAACGTGTCAGTGCGGTGCACCTCTCGGACATAGGCTTTCCTCAGCCACCCGTTTCTTACCACCCTTTCCTTTGACGCGATAGGGTTTTTTTTCCTCGTGGGTAATCGCCGGTTCGCCCTGGGTTTTTGTTTGCCTGCAAGATTGGCCAGTTCTTCCTGCCGTCTAGCAGCTTTCCCTGCCTGCTCAGGGACATTAGTGGACCACTTCTCCCATGAATAGTAAGCGGAGCGAGCTCTGTAATCTTTGATTCGTGAACACGGGGCGAAAAAGGGTGTTTCCCCCACCCCTGGCCTATTGCAGCACTTCCCTGGCCAGGACAAATGTGGCCCCCGCTATCTCCAGACTGTGTTCTTTTTGAGCGCTCGCTACGCGTCCCCCTCGAAATGATATCCCCGGTTACAAAAGCTGCAAGTTCCCCCCCCTTGGCCCGAGTCGCTTTTTTTGGTGACTTTTTTTTTTCGTCTTGCGGGACGGACCCCCTTACAAAGGAGGACCTCCCCCTCTGCGAGGTTTCCCCTCGGATTACCTGCCCGGCTCCTTTTCGGTCGGAGCCGTTGGTTTTGTTCCCGGCAGGCATGGGTGCACTGGTGGCATCGCGTTTGGAAAATCGGGATGGTTTCCTTTCTACCCGCCCCCCTTTTTTTGCCGAGACCTCGGATCCTTTAGGCGGCCTTCCTTGGTGTTATTGCGTTCTTTCCCGGTGCCGCTTTCCCCTGTGACGGGTTTTTGATGAGCAGCGCCCTTTTCTTTTTTCCTTTTTTTCGCCACAGGGGCTTTTTTTCCCCGGCTGAATCAGGTTTTTTTCCGAACGCATTTCCCCCCCGAGCCCTCCCTTATGTTTTCTTCTAGGCGGATTCTTAGAAAGTTTTTCTTCTCCCCATAAAGAGCACCAGATGTCTTGAGGGAGGGAGGGATTCAAAGAAAAAGGGAACTCCTCGGGCAGTGCTCTGCCAAATGAAAAATGCTTTCCGTTTCTTTTCTACCTGTATTTTCTTCAAGAGCAGCGGCCGCCTAGGCACGGAGGCTCCTTTTCGGACTGGAAGAAACCGCCCCCCGAAATGAGACGGCCCCTCCTTCTTATGTGGGGGTTTAAGCGAACCTCCAGAACTTCCCGTAGGCGAGTTCGCCGTCCGGCAGCAGAAACTGATCCTCATGTGGTGGTATATTAACCCTTTACACCTTCTCACAGTTCGACCCTTCTTCTTTTTTCTCAGTGATCGCTTGCAGGGGTCAGTGTTTTTGGCTTACGAGCCTTCCTCTGGAAAGTGCGGCCTGGATGGACAACGTGGCTTATTCTGAGAACGTCGGCAGAATCCTTTTCAGGAAAGGTTTGGTCCCTTTTTTCCTCCCTTTTCGCGTGACCAAACGGTCTTCCTTGGGAAGGATAGTAGTCGGGGAGGTAGGGTTTGGCGTCTTCGACGGCTCTGTTTTAGGAAAAGAACCGGCAGGGCCCCCCCCCGCCGTTTTCCCCCTTTGCCGACTGCTTTTTTTTTTTTTTTGAGGATGAAAGTCGCTCCTGAAAGGACTCCCCTCATGAGGGCCCCCGGAGACGCCTCCTCTCGTTCCTTGTGGGGGAGAATAACGCCCAAGGGAAGAGATCCCCCCGGTGATCCCTCAACGTTTTTTTCGAAAGCCTTCCTCGAAGATAATAAGATCTGTAGCGGTCTTTCATCTTCGTTCAGGAAGCTGGGAGTCCTTCCCGGCCTTGGACCTACCTTCCAGTGCCTGCTGCCTCCTATGGCCCTTGCTCATCCATCGGAGGAGGTCCCCCTTCCATCGTGTACAGGTTCCGGCACCACTTTTTTTCAGGCTCAACCTGTTCCTGGACCAGTGAGTCCTCGGCTGGACCGATTCTTTCACCCCCCCCCCTTCCTTGCCCCTCGAGACCGAGCCCCCCCATTAGAGAGGGCGAAAATTTTTCTTTTTTCCCGGAGGAAGTTTTTTTCTTGATGTGTGCTCCGTATCCCTTCTACGAATACTCCTTCCAAAATAGGGATCGAAGCATCCCAAAAGAGAGCAGTATGCATCTTCCTTTCCCCGTCTTACTTGGCGGTTTTTCCCCTCCACCGACCCCGGCATCCCCCCTTTCTTTTCTCAGGCCGACATCTTGTGATGACATCGAGACGGAATTTCCACTTTTCTACTTATGCTCGCCCGGCCTTTTTTCCTTCCGAGAATCAACGAAAAAGATTCTTGCTTCCCGTTCCTCGTCCCCTCGGAGCTGCGCCCCCTTCCTCCAGGCTGGATCAGCCTTTTTCTTTCCGCCCGGATGGCCCCTGTGTGTCGTGGTTTTCGGACCGGCGCTGAAGAAGCTTAAGTGTCTCCCTCTCCTTCTTTTTTCCCCCTCCGTTTTTTCCGCATCACGTGAATTTCCAGGTAACCTTTTTCTTGATAAAGTTTTCCCCCGGCATAGGGGTATTTTGAGGAGGTCTCAGCAAGCTCCTTTTTTGTGATAAAGCCTGGCTTTTCCTTTGAGCAGATATAGATCTGTTGACTGGCGCGCGTCCCTTTTCCTTCGCTATGGTTCGGTGTGATGCCCCTTTTTTTTACAGGCCGGCGAGCCTGTCGTTGACCTTCTTCTGCGGTGGTTTTTGGTTCGCATGCTTTTTTTTTTCCCATCCCGTAGAAGCGGCCCCCCAGGAGGACTCTTCATTTATTCTTTCCAGCTGTAAATCAGCTAATAGCACCTTCTGGGAAGTAGAGGACCGCCTCCCTCGCGGTTGGAGGAATCTTCTTTGGCTCAGCTCCTTGGTTGACCCCTTTCAGTAGTAGTAGCCCAGGTTGGAGAGCCCCCGTTTTCCGTTTTTTTGGAAGGGGCAATATTTCTTTTTCGAGTCAGAGTGCCCGGTCCCTTGCAGGTGGATCGGTCTTTATGCTCTCACCCCCTTGCTTCCTCCAGCTAAGCCGAGTCGGATTGGTTTCCCACGGAAAAGATATTCTTCCCCCTCGCGCTGGAGGCGTGCTCTTCTCGAGAAGGCACTTTTTCCTAAGGGACGGCACCCTTCCTTTTCTTTCCCCTTTTGGCCGTGATATATTTCTTTCCCAAGCTTGCATCAGCCCTTCCTGAGTCTCGCTTCCTGGTTCTTCCCCGATACGCTCCTTTCAGTGATAAAAGCTTCTCTTGGCTCCTTGCTTCTTCTTCTGTATGGGTGGTGACGACATCAGCTTTTCGGTAGGAGAACTCCAAAGAAGGAAATTCTCTTTTTTTTACTAGAAGTTGAAAGGCTTTTGTTTGAGGATTTGTTCCCTTTTTCTTTGCGACCGTCCTTAGTTTTCACAGGGCTGGGGAAAGCTTCGAGAAGAATGGTGGTAACCATCCAGACTGACCCTGTGATAAGCTAAGAGACCTTTTCCGTTTTTTAAAACTCCCCTTCTTTTTAAAGAGGGCTAGGAACCCCGGGTCGTTTGTAAATTAGTTATTAGGCCCCCTTTTCAGCCCATAACCTTTCGAAAGAAAGTCACTAGCCCGCCCTTTCTGAGTTCCCTTTTCCAATGACCCCCTCCTAGCAGCGATCACTTTCTCGTTGATCTTTTTTCTGCCGGGGTTCCCGCGAGTCCCCCCAAATATACACTCGGATCATCCGCCTTTTCTTTGCGCTCGGCATCCTCGGTGGCTTTTCTCTTTTTTTTTTCCAGCAGCCGCCCTTCCCTTTTCTGATTGCTGGAACGATTTTCCTCTTTTTGGACGGGCCCGTCGCCGGGGCCTTTTCCTCTGCCCGGGTAGACTTTTTTCGAATCTGTACAGGCGATTCCCTTTTCCATCAGTTTTTGACTTTCGATGGAAGGTCTTTCCAGGTCTTCCCTTTTTTCAAAGCAAGCATTTCTGACTCTATTTTGTTTTCACCGGGGAATGAAAGTTCCCTATCATTCATCTTAGGAGAGCATTTCTCCTCATCTTCGACCCCCTCATCGTCAGCCTTTCTCTTTTTAAAGGGAAATCACTTGTTCCATTTCCTGAACACTTTGAAGAGGGCATAATCAACTTCCTTTTTCCTTTTCAGGAAATAGTTTTCAAAGAGGCCCGGCCCTCTTCTGCTTTTTTTTTTTGCAGGTTAGCGGCTCCGGAAACCCCTTGAGGCTCGGGCCTTCTAGGTTTCCCCCCCCCTGTTCCAGCGCTCAGCCGCCCTCGGTCCCCCCCTTAGTCTTTTTCTCAATGCAGAGCTTTCCCCCAGCGCCGGGCCTGAAAGGAGATCCATTTGTAAAATCCCACCATCCCTGCCCTACACGACCCATTCTTCTACCCCTTTTTCAAAATTCATTAGGTACCCCTCGGGAAGTCAGCCCCTCAACCCCTAGTTGAAATTAAACCCCTTCGCAGCGTCATGGAGGGATTTTCCCCCCGGGTTCTACAGGGCCCCAGATTCCCGGCTTCCCTAGGGGCACTTTGATTTTTTCTTTTTCCAGATAGAGCTAGCCCGTCCCCATTTTTTTTCTAGCGATTTCCATGCGTCAGGACCACGTTTTGAATGCCTGAATAGATTCTTCCCCTTTTTCCCGAGTTCCCCTTCACCAGTTCTCTCCTCAAGCTAATGAAAACGTCCCCTTTCCGGGCGATAGCTTTTTTTCCGTAGGAGGTGTAAGGGTCCCCTTTTTTTCCACTCGCATCTCTTCGGAGTCGCTGCTGGATTTCCCCTGAGTAGGGGATCCCACGAAAGAGGTGGCTTTTTTTTTCCTTTTTCCCATTTTCTTTCGCACCTATCTTTCTTCCCCAGGACCGGTTCCCGTTTCCTCTTCTTTCTTCCCGGGCTTCCGGCAGGGGCACTTTTTTGAACGAGGATCTGCTCTGGCCCCCCCTCTTTTTAACCCATCCTCCTTCAGATTTCGTCATGGATTTCTTTTCTTTACCGATTCCGCTTCCCGCTTTTCCGGGTGACGCGATGGTTTTGCCTGTTTTTTACGCCCCCTTCCTGCGGGACCGCGCCCCGGCCCACTTTTTTCATCTGAAAGAGTAAGAAGATTTCCAAAAAGATATATATTTTCTCTCTCTTCGCGTCTGTTTTCTATCTTTCTTTCAGATGACGTGGCTGATCCCTTCCGGAGTTTTTTCCTGTCTTAATGCGCCCCCCAGCGCTTTTCCCCTTTCAATATCGCGAAAACCTGAGAGGAATCGTTTCCTCCCTTCCTGGCCCCGGCCCCTCTATTGATTTTCCTTAAGTAATTTGGGGCAGTAACACTTGTAGCAGAGACTAGTTTCCCCCCCTTTTCTTGCGGTGCCTACATATCCTATCCGACATCTATCCAGACACCGTTTCCCCAGGTAAGAAGAAAGGATTTCCTCTGAGAGAAAGAATAGTGTCTTCCGGTTTTAAAACTTCCCTTTCTGAGAATGGGAACCCTTTTTTTTATCGAATATGAGTTGAATTGTCTCCTCATCTGAACCCTTCCCTGTCTTTTCTTCTAAACGGGACCTTTAGGATAAGTTCTTTCACCGCCCAGCCCCTTTGACGCTCGCGCTTCCATCGTTGGGAACGGAGCTTCGGGAACAAGTGCGCCCTTCCTGGGCGCCTCTCCATGAATCTATAAGGCTCCCATGTGGCCTGAACAGGCCATTCGTTGATGGGATGGATAACACTTCGATCCTTCCACCCCCCTGGCCAATCGTTCCCCTAAAGTGATAGGTCCCCCCCGCTTCTTTTCCCCCTTCGAGCAAGAAAAGAGGAGAGCGTCTTCGGTAGGCATGGGCTTAGGCACGTCCTCCTGCTTCTTACAGCCGGAGTATCCCCAGTCACGAATTTTACATCGTGCCCTTTTTTGCCCTGATCTCGCTTGTGGTTTTCTGTTACGGAAGTCAATTGTGCTTTTGCACTCCTTTTGAGCCTTTCCCGTGCGTGCGCTTGGGCGCCCGCCTGGCCCTCCTCCCCTAACCGGCCACGGCGCCTTTTTTTCTTTGTTTATGCTTTCTTTTTTTTTGAACGAGGGCCGGCCATTTTTCTTGGTTTGATTGAGCCTCTGTCTTTGGGGCGGTGCCTTCGTTTTTTCCACCCTTTTTTTTTTTTGAATCCGGCTGACGAGACGAACAACGTTCTGCTCACTAGAAGGCGCGCTCCGCCTTCTTCCCTGTGAGTCCCCTTCGGTTCACATCTTTCGCCAGCCCGCTGCTGGCTTTTTTCTTGCAGAACGTACAGCGGTGTTTTCCCCCCAAAACGTCATGAACATTCCCCCCCTTCCCGCGAGACATGTATTTTTCTTTACGAGAAGCCGGGCAGATATGACCGGCCTTTCCTCCCCCTTTTGCTGACTGGCCGCCCCTTAAGACCGAAATGAGATTTCTTTAATCATCCCATACGCCGTTTTTTTTTGTGCTCCCAGAGAAAAAGTCTATAAAGAAACGTTTCAGGAGAGTTTCCTTCCTTTTCCAATGTCCCTTGTCGGTACTTTTTTTTTCAAAAGTCAAGAACCCCCTTTTCCATGAGTCTCTTTTCCCGCGGTATTTTTCCCTTTTTTTCTGCCTCTAAAGAAGAGGAGAGGCGTTTTCTTTGCATTTGTTCTTCTTTTCCCTTTGAAAGAACTATTTTTTCTCTTCGGTGACCAGGTTTCCTCAGTACGACGTGCCTTTATTTCCTACTCTATCCCCCTTCACGCAATGTAAGTCCCCCTTTTCTTTAGCACCGGGTCAGGATTGGATCGGTAGGTCACCATAAAAGTCCTTTCCCCCCCTCACTCAATTCCTCTTACCAAGTCGCCCTTAAGAGCCTCACACCTTTTTCACTCTATTCCCCTTACCCGTGGACGTAGGGTCCTTCACCGACTTCTCTGTGTCGTCAAGGTCCCTGGTTGCCGCCGGAGGCCCTATATAATACCCTCTTTCCGGTAGCGTATCGCTGTTTTCCTCGGCTAACCGGCGTCTGGCAAGATGGGATCTCCAGGCCTTGAATCTTTCTCCTAATCTTTCCTGCTTGCCTCACGGATCCTGAGACGACAGACGCCGCCACGGAGCGTTTTTCCTTTCTCACCCCAAGCCGCTTTTTTGAGCTGGCGTACTTTGACCAGGTTCACGCTGCCTTTCCTCTGGCGACTTCCTCCCAATCCCGAGTCGCCCCATTTCTTCCTCCGAGACACGAGTCCTTGCCCATTACAAGTCCTTTCCCGGAGTCCTCGCTCTTCCTCGCCTTCCCTTTTGACAAGTGTTCTACGGCGAAGGGCATTTCCGGTGGCTCGATCCCCCACCGGCCCTCTTCAGCACCTTCGCGGAGGCGCGACGTCTTCTTTTGTTTCCCCCTTTTTCCTTGGCCACCGACCCAGGCATCCCGACCATTTCTTCCCCCCGCTTTCTACGGTGATTCCTTGACCACCCGTTCGACCTCCCCGCCTTCCTTTTCCTCTTCTTTCATACCGAACAGAGAGCATTCTTTTTTTTCTCGTCCAGGCAATCCGTTAAGCGCCTTTTCGGCCCTTCTTTGCTCCCCTTTTCCGCCGCCGGATGGCTTTCTTGCTGGACCGCACGTCGGGACAACTCTAAGGGCTAAATGACGCCGTCTTTTCTATCTTTTCCCCCTTCTAGAGATAATGCCTCCTCCCTGAAGCAGGCTTCCCCGGAGAAGGTCAGCTTCCCATTTTACCCACCTCTTCCCGCAAGACAGGCATAGGGTCCATAGCCGTTTCGGGTCGCAGATCCCCTCCCCCCTTTCCAGTCTGTTCCTCGAGCAACTGGCGTCAGCTCTTTTTGGTGCTGCTTTGGTCATCAATTCCCCCTGCGCTTTTTTTTTTTTTTCGTTTTCCTTTTATGGCCAGTGCCAGGCTTTGACCTAGTTGAGGTTTCTTTTTGGTCCGCATGCTGCCCTCGTCTCACTGTTTTTAAATCTGCGGCCGCGCCGGCTTTTTTTTTGGTCGGTGGGCCTCTCATAGGCAACCGGCCCGACGCCTCCCTGCCTGACTCGGCGATGCATATTCTGTTCCCCCAAAGAGGGCTGGCTTCGTTTTTTTGTTTGTGTTCGCGTACCACCTTTAAGTCTGCCCTGTCACCGGGCTCGTCTTCCCCTCCTCCAGGCTCCTCAGGGACACACGGATCTTTTTGACTTTTTTTCTATTTCTTTCGTCATAGTGCCCGGTTTTTTCCCCTCAGGGGTCTGTAAGCCGCATATCTTAACCTTCTTCCCAGGAACCTGGAAGCCCTCCCCTCACAAACGGCTTTTTCTTTTTCACCCCTTTCAAGATAGGTGACCCCCAAAGCTTTAAGCCGTTTTCCTGGACTTCTTTTCTTGGCAGGAATCAAGGTTACCTTTTTCCTTTCAATGAAAGAATGTACTTTCTTCCAGCGGCCTCTTCTTCTTCCCCCGTTGCCTCCTTAGGCGAGAATGCTCCCTCCCCTTCTAAGGATAAAGGAAGACTCCTATGATCTGAGAATGGCTCCTTCTTCTCTTTCCTACTGGATTAAACGGTTATTTTGTAAAAAAAACCTTTGCGATAAGGTATTCCCTCCTGTCCACCTCCCCAATTGTTCTAGAGTTGGAAAGGAGGGTGAGTAAATGATAGGACAGTTCGAAGAGAAGAAGTAGGAGCAGTCAAGTCCCCTTCCTCTCCATGGGGATTTGAAGACTCCTAAAGATGAAATTTCCCTTTCTTCCCCCTTTCCTCCGGCGACTATTCTTCCGGAAGAAAGGGTGAAGAGGAACGTTTAAACGGGTCACCCTCCCTTTTTCGGCCTTTCATTTCCCGATTCAGACTCCCCCCCAGGATGAAACGAAAGTTCCCCCCCTCTTCAGAAATCAAGCCCCACACGATCGCCCTCCCCACTCCCCCCCCCTTTCCTCTATCCCGCGAATAAATTGGAATATCCCTCTCTTAGTTTAGGTTTACTTTTTCTCACCTTTCCCCCTTTTGATAAGGTTCGTGAGCAGTATGTTTCCCAGGAATAATTATAATTCCCTTTGGAAGTCTTTTTTTTCTTTTTCCTGGTCGCCCCCTCCCCCTCCTTTGCACGTATGGATGATTCTGACCTCCTCTTTCCGGTATGAGGGAATGACAAGTAGAAGGGTCTTTTTTCCTCCTTCGATTCCTGTTCCTTCCTTAATAATCTGATACCTCCCCCCGGCTGCAAATAATGCTTAGGAACGTTTCACCCTCTTTTCCAGCCTCTTCCCAATGCCAGGTTCTTTGCCAGCAGCAGATGGATTTTGAAGCCTTGGCCCCCTCCTCGGTTCGCGCGGAGCGAGCCTTCGTCTTTCTTTTCTATAAGAAAGTGTTTTCTCCCTTTTCAGGAGTCAGAAGTTTTTTCCTCCCCCTTTCCCCCCGGCCAGACACCTATTTTGCAGCGGATATTTCCTTTTTCTGGCAGGCAATATTTCTGGGACCTCTTCCACCCCTTCCCCCCCTGACTGCTGCCGGGCGCCTGGCGAGACCCGGCGGGCGGGCCTTTCCCCCGCTTTCCCCCCCTCTTGTCCCAGCGCTCCTCCCCCTTTGGGTTGCAAAAAATGCAAGCAGAGACAGTTCCCCCCCCCCGTCCTGTCGCCTCGAATGGAACCCCTTTGTCCAACTTAATTCAGGGATATTTCCCCGGGAAGTCCGAAAGGCTCCCTTTTCCCACCCTCCTCTTCGGAGGTCTCCCAAGGCTGGGAACTGGCTTGGGATACCGGCCAGAACCCCCCCTCCTAGATCACTTTCTCTTTTTTTTCAGATCGCGCTCTCCCCTCGCCCTTCCCAGTCCAAGATGCGTTATGCGTCAGGCCCACATTTCTTCTCATCTCTTCTCAGGGCCTTTTCTTAGCTCCCCTTTTTCGCGCACCCTTTTCCCCTCTCAGTGAAATTGAGATAGCGTAAGGCGTACGCTCTGCCGTTCCCCTTTGAAAGAGTCCCCTTCTTTCTTTTCCTAGTCGCTTGGCTAGACGGCAGGCCCTTTTTCTTGAAGGCAACGCCCCAGGAGGATGGCGTTTTTTAGAACGTATCGTGTTTTACCCCCCGCGTCTTCCGGCTCGAACTATACGCTCACAGGTGAGGTAGGCAAAACGTTTTTCCTTTGAGGTTCTTTCCTCTTCCGCATGACAACAACGTTTCCCTTTCTACCCAGAGCATGGTGTGTGCGTCTTAATGAAAGGTGAGTCATCCCTTCAGTTCCTGCCTTTTTTCCAGTATTCGTCCCCCTCCTCTAGTGAAGGGTGCCGACGTCTTCGAAAGGGTGCCTCTCTGCGAACGGCCCTTGGCATTTCCCCCTCTTAACGAGTCCGAAGAGGCGACTCCCCCCCCTTTTCCATATATATTTTAATTTTTTTTTGAGAGAGAGGGGTTGAACTCCCCCCTACTTTCTTTTTCCTCTTCGGATATCCAAGGTTTGCCTTCCCCATCCCTCTCCCTGGGCTTAACCCCGCCGTTGATCTCAAGCTGCCTTCAACTCTTTCTACACCCCCCCCCCCCTGTCACCCCTCCTCCCCCTAGGAGAAAAAGATTCCTCTGGTGGTTGCCCACCCCCCCTTCTTTAGCGCTCTTTCTCCCGTGGGTTTAAGTGCTTTAGAGCGAAGACCTTCATAGATAATATGCAACCCCCTTTTTTATCGACTCCTTTTTCCGCCCCGCCCCCCTAAGGTGAGAGCCCGTTGGGGTAATCTTTCTGTTCTCGAAGCTCTTTCCTTCGGGACCGCTCCCAACCCTCCCTGTCTAGCAGGCGATCCAGGGCCAAGTGTCATTTTCTTCTTTTCGTACGCTTTTCCTGATTCCTAAAGTCTTTAAATGAGCTGTCACTTTGAAAAGGGTGGAGCTAATTTTTTTTCTTTTAATTCTTTCGACCAGGGCCCCTGAAAAGGCAATTCCCTGGGGACGAAAACCTCTCTCTTTCTTCCCCCTTTGTCCCTCCTGACCTCTCCCCCTTTCCGGTACCAAAGTGACATCTGTCGGAAAATCTTTTTAAAAGAGGAGAGGCGGTGTTTTTTTTTCGGGAGAGGTTCGTTCTTCACATTCTCTCCCGAATTTTCTTTTTTCTCCGGTGCCATTAGATCTCCAAGGTATAGACGGTCCCCCCCCCGTTCCCTTTCTTTTTTTTGGGGGTCAATTCCTCGTTCCAGGAAGTCACTTGTTTATCCTCCTTTCTCGTTTCCCCTGACGTGGTGCTCAAAGGACGAGGGAGACCAGGAAGAAGAGAATTCGAAGCTGGAAGGGTGGTTTCTTAGGGGAAAAAGCCCTTTTCTGGAACGGACCTTTTTTGTCTTTCGCACCTTCTCCCCTTCCCCGGTGCATTATGGTCCTTACAAAGGGGGATTTTTGAATAAGGATGACTTTCCCTTGGTTCCTTTCCTGATATTCCACCCTCGAAGGTTTTTTTTATGACTGTGTTTTTTTTTTTTTTTTTTTTTTCCCCGCCGCCGACGAGGCTCTCTTTCCTTCCTTTTCAGGAACAGGAATGCCTTGCAAGAAAGATGATGGCGGGCTCGGTCCTCTCCAGTCCGCTGCTTTTTGACTGGCACAACGTTTCAAATGAATTTTAAGCGAAGCTTTCTTACTTCTGCAAGCGGGCCGTTTTTTTTTTTCTCCCCTGAGGAGGCGAGGCCTTCCCAGAAAAAGAAGGCCCCTTTTTTTTTTTTTATTTCCCATTCCCCCCTTTTTTGCGCGATCTTTCCCCAAGATGCTCACCCCTGCCCCCTCTTTCGGATTCCGAGCCCTCCCTCTTTGCTCAAAGAACCCTACTGTGGTGTAGAGTTTTTTTTACGTCATTCCCTCCCCCGTCGAGACCTGCTTTCCTGTGATCGAGGCTGGCCGAAGCTGATTTGTTCGTGGATGACCTCCCCCCTGATGTCCTTCCTTTCAGCCGTTGGTCCCTCTTTTTTTGAGAAGGCCAGATGAACTCTCCGGCAGGAGGCGGGTACAGCGGTTCCCTTCCTTTCCCACTTTTTCCCGAGGGCATGCTAGTAGCCCTTCCTGAAATGTAAGGGAGGTATGGTCTTTTGGAGGGAATCGTCCTCAACCTTTTTTTTTTGCGTGTCTCCCCAAAAAGCACCTTCCCGGAGCCCTTCCCGGAGGAAAAGGAGAAGACCTGTTGTTTTTCAATTGGGTTGGCTGGAACAGTTCCTTCGCTGTGGGTTTTGGAAACTGGTACCCCCCTTATATCCATCCTTTTTGGACGCCGCCGGACCGCAGATCATCCCCCTCTGCAGTAGCGTATCGCTGTGGCTCTGCTTTCTCTTTTCCAACCGTTCACTGGGAGCAGTCCTTCATCCGACACTTCGGAAAGAATGTTTTTTTTCCCTGGAGTTCCTTCCGATTCCCGGGCCCGCCCTGGGGCGGACAAGATCTCCCTATAGGTAAGGGTGTCCTTCCCCCCAGTCCCCCCGCGTCGGCGTGAGCTGGAGCCTCTCCCCTTTGACCAGGTTCAAGAGATCCTTTTGCCTCTTCTCCCAATTCGAGGTCCGGAACCTTTCCCTCCGAGACAGAGCACTTCCAAGTAGAGGAGGGAGCTTGTCCCTTGACTTCCTTTTTCTCGCCGAGCCCCGTGTTATCTTGCGAAGGATGGCACCCCTCTCCCGACCCCCTCCTCCTCTTCGCCCGAGCCGAGCCTGGCGGTCCTCTACTTCTTGGGCCGGTGCCGCGGAACCGACCTCCTCATGCGTTTGACCCCTCTTACGATGACACTAGAGAAGCAGACCTTTTTCCAAGTTCGAAATCCAGACATTTCGTCGCTTTTCCTTTTACCCTTCCCCCAGAGGCCCCCTCACTGATGAAATAGCCCCCGCAGGAAAGCGAGACCACCCTCCTCAGTTCCCAGCCGGTGCTTGTCGATCCGGATGGTAAGACCCTTTGGAAAGCTTTTCCCCTCTTGGCCGCCGGCTTCCTCCGATTAAAGGGGATGGAAGTATTCTCAGCTTTTGTGAGAGTATCGGCATCCAAGTGAAGCGGCGGAAGGTCCCGAAGGGAATCCTATTTTCCTCTTCTCGGGGACCAGCATCCCAAAATTCTTGCTTCCTTGGAGGCGTTCTTTTTCCAAGAAAAGCCTGCCCCTTTGGCAACTTGCGAAGATATCTTTCTTGGGGTTTCCTTGTCACAAGTGGAACCGGGAGTTTCGGTCTTTTTTTCTGGCCAGTAAGGAAGTCTATTCCTCGTTTGACTTGGTGGTAAGTTTCCTTGATCCTCTTTGGTGAAACCTCCTCCCTCACTTTGCTGGGTGTCTGGTTTTCCCAGCTAATAGGAACCGGCCCTTTCTCCTTCTCCCTTCTCGCGCCCTTCTTGCATACTGCGTCGCGTAAGAGGGCCTTCCTCTTTTTTTTCTTGTGTTGTGAAAGAAGTAGTTCCCTTATTCCAACTGTCCAAATTCTTAAATCATACCCCCTGTTTAATAACTTTTTTCTCTATAGCTTTTCCGACTTTCGGTAGTGATCTTTTATAGTGAAAGCGGCCTTTTCCTGGTGGCTATCGGTAAAGGCTTTGATTCCCTTCTTCCTGGCCAGGAACCTTTTCTTACTCCTCCCCTGAAGAAAAAACGGAGGTGTGCTTCTCCCAAGATAGGTGACCTTTCCCCGCCTTTCTGTGGTCTCTGGCTGTCTCTAGGGGCATCGGGGAGGAAGCTGTTCTTGTATTTAAGCTCAGTAGGGCCCTCTATAAATGAACCCCACTTCTCCCTTGTTGTTTCCTGGAGCATGAGTCAGCCCTTCCCCGGAAGACCATTTCCCTCGGTGTTTGCGCCCTTGGCTCCTGGCGAGTCCTTGTTTCGTAGGCGTGGATCCCCTCAATAAGAGGAAGGGAGCTGCTCTGAGCAACCACAGGTCCCGCACGTTCTCGCGGCCTAGAAGTTTCTTTTTCGTTGACATTTTTCTCTGGCCCTCTCACGTCGGCGGCAGTTGACACTTTTTAAAGACTTTGTTTTTTCTCTTTTTTTTAGGAAGTTTAATCCCGGCATACAGACTGCCTTCCAAAAAGACAGGAAATCTTTTTTTTCGTAATGACTCACCTGTTCCTCGCTCATAGACGGCCTGTGTCTTTCAGCGTTATTAGGAAGGAATTCTTTTTCCCCCCTTCCTTTCTTCTGCCAGACAAGTCACCGCCTTCTAACGCCGAGAAGCTGCGTTCTGCCTTAAACCTCCGCTTCCTTCTCCTCGTCCCCACTTGAGCCCATAAGTTTAGACGGTGATAGCGACCCTTTTGAGCAATACCCCCCAGTTTCAAGTGCTCCGTTCTTTCTTTCCGTGCGCGCTCTTTTCCTCTTTGGCAGTAGCTGGATCAGAGAATATGGGTCTTTCTCCTCAGGCAGTCTTTTTCTTCCAGACATATAATTGCCTCTTTTCTTTTCTGGCGCCAGTAGCAGAGGCAGTTTTTCGTTCCTTCCTTGTGCTCGTTCATCATCTGCTCCCCTGTAGTCGCTGAAAGTTCCTCCTTTCCTTCGTGCCAGTCGTATAACTTTTTTCATGGAAGGTATGACGGTTTTCTTCCCTTTCCTCTGTCTCACTATTGGTGAAGAGTGATTTTTTAAGGATAACAGTATTCTTTTTTTTTGGCCTTCGCGTTACGGGAGGCTTTCCCGTGAGTTAGTAAGAGTCTTTTTTCGAAGTCAAGGGTAAAGGACCCTTTTTTTCCCCTTTCGGCACCGCCCACGATCAGACTTTTTTCTTTTCTTTTCCTCAAAAAAAGAAGGAAAGTCATTTTTAAGGAGGGGGAAAGCCCACCCTCCTCCGTGGCATTTTCCGGGAGCTTTCCTCAGGCGCCGGCAACACGGCCTTTAGACCTCGGATTTCCCCCCCCTCTTCCCCGCCTCTCAGACGGCTTTCTCTGGTGCACAAACTTTTCCTTTCTGATGCAATGCAAGAGCCTTCGGTTTTGGCCTTCGTTCTTGCACTCCTTGGCATGGTCCGAATGGCAAATCGCTTTTTTTCCATTCGGAGTCTTCCTTTCTTTTTTGAAGCACCCTCTCCCCCGGCCACCCCGCTCAGCGGTTTTACAAGGATGGGAAATGGGCCCTTACTTGGATCTCCTCCTCCTTTGCCTCTTTTTCCGCTAGCGATGCGCCTCGTGGGAGCTTTTTCTCTTTTCCCATGGACTGGTAAGGAAACATTTTTTTTTTCCCTGAATAGATTAATGGCATGCAAAGATTCCCTCCCACTTCCACCTTTTCGCTCCTTTCCTTACATCTCCTTGACAAACGATGCTGACCCCAGGCGTACGAGAGGTCGGCCTTTTTTGGTAAGGGAAGACTTTTTCTTTTTTGTTTCGAGTCTTCCTTCCTTTCATTCGTAGGGCTTTCTCGGTACAAGAGAGGCTTTCCTTTCAAGTAAATTCTTTCTTCCGTAGCTCCCCGTGAGGGGTTCCGAATCGTCTGGACCGGCCGGATGAACCCCTGTGGGCTTTTTTCAAATGATTCAACGTGCGGAGGAACCCCGGTGCTGGCTTCAGAAGCTTCGTGCTTTCCCCTTTTTTTCCGTAAGCATGTCGTGGATCCGGAAAGGTTTCCTCAAAAACGTTGAAAGAGGGATATGCATCTTTTTTCATTTTTTACCCCCCCTTACTTCCCCTTCCTTTTCTTTCCTAGGAGGCTTCGATTTCCCTTTTTTTTCCAGATGTGGTGTCTCCCCTCTATTTTTCCGAGATGGATCCGCAACTTCGTCCCTCTTTTTCCCTGCAACGGATTTCCCTCGAAAACGGCCCCCCCCCCCCCTCATCAGCCAGCGTAAGATGACTCTCTCTTGCACCTTCCCCCCATCTTTTCTTCCCCTCTCTTTTTTGTTGGTGAGAGAGAGGGGTGGACCTCCCGTATTTAGGACGAGTAAGATGAAGATTTCTTTCTGGCCGGGGTAGCCCTTTTTCAACGAGATGCTTCCTCCCTCTTGTCAAAAGTCCCACCCCCAACCACCATCGGGAGCTTCTCCTTCCCTCTCAGTCACTTACCTAATAGGAAGAAACTTTTTTTTTTTTTCTTCAGGCTGGTCCCTTTCCTTTCCTCCACCCCCCCATTTGCGCTGTTCTCAGGAGACTCTTCAGTTCAGTATGTGAAAACTGACTCCTCTTACCTTCTGAAGAATTCCCCTTTTAATCAACCCGTTCTCCAGAACCCCCTGTCCTAAAGGAGGGGCTTCCGAGCTTAGCGCTTGGGTTCTAGATTCTCCCCTCTCTAGTCAAGCGTCGCGTAAAGCAAGAATCTCTCTTTCCCCTTAGAGATAGGGGTCCTTTTTTCCCCCCTCTAAGGGGACTCTTCCCTCCTTATCAGGGCCCTCGTTTCCTCCCTGACACCGCAGAACTTCCTCCCGGAAAGATTCCCTTCATACTGTCATGAGCGGTCATTTCTCCCCCTTTTCACCCCGTTGCGAGCCCCCCTTTTTTTGTCTAAGGGGAATCGAACCCCCCTAGTGCCCCTTCCTTTCTTCCCCCCAAATGTTTCCCTTTTTGCCATTCGATACTTCTGATGAGCGTCTCTTCTCTGAGATTATGCTTCAAAGGGAAACCCTTCCTCCCCTATCCCAGTGATCGGTTCTTTAAAAACCTGATTTTTTTGCCCGTCCCATTCCTTCCCCCTTGAGCAGCAGGAGAGTTTTTTCTTACTTTTAGGACTGGCGGTCCCCAATCGCACGGACTTCCCCCAACTTTTTTCCCCTTCGCCAACCTCTTCCTTGAAGCTGCGGTCGACGGTGCTCTGTCCATTAGATTTACCCGGAGACAAAATCATGTGGGGTTTCGAAGGCAGACTTTTTTCCTCGCGTGGTAAAAATGATCTCCCCCTCGGAATAACTTGTTTTTTTTCACCCGTATGGAATCTCCCTGAGAGATGGGGACAATCTGTGTGAGCAAATCGTACTCCTGCCGCCCCCCGCCTGAAGTGGCCGGACTTTTTTCTTCCAAGTATAACTTCGAAGGTCCACCGTTGCCGGTCTGTGTTTTATTTCTCCAGCTTTATTCCTTCATGTACTTTTTGCCTCTCCCTCCTTCCGGGAGCACTGCTTGCGGTGCCTTCTTTCCTTTTCCACAGGTGGAATGGAAAGGCCTTCTGATTCAGAGTTTCTCAAGCACGTTCTGCTCGATGCAAAGTCCTTCCCTAGAATGCGCAGATCCTCCTTCCTTAACGCTGATCCTTTCCCCTTTTTTGCACTCAAGCTTCCCCATCTCCTAGTGTGATGGGCTGTCCACACGAAACCTTTCCCCTCCCCCCCTCCCTTCAGGTTACCTTCTCCCCGTTCCTGAACATTTCTCCTTTTTTTTCCGCGAAGACCTTCTCGAGAAACGAGAAGCTTCCCCTTTTTTTTCCTTTATCGGACAGCCTGGACGGGCCTCCCCCTCCTCATAAAGACAATGAGAGTCTTCATACTTCAGGAGGAGGATGGGCGGCGATAAATCCTCTTCCAGAAACGCTGCCCCTTCTCGGTATTATATCGACGTCCTTTCGCTTCTCACGAACTTCTCCTCTTATCCGGTTGTATAAGTTTGGGTCTTCATTTTTCCTTCACCGCCCCTCCCTCTAACCGTGAACATGATTTATCTCGTTGATTAGCTTTCTTCCTTTCTGAGTGGTCAAGTGTTTCTTGAAACAAGGGAGCGGCTTTGAATTGCGTGGATTTCTCGTCGAAGTGGCCTATTAGTCGAGAACTTCCCCCTCCCAAAGAATACCCTTTTTTTTTTTCTGGGTGCACCCAGTTTCCCGCGATAGGGAAGTCCGCTCCTTTCGTCTATTAAGAGGGCCTTTCCTTCTTTCTCCCCTTTTTTTGTTTGTGACCGTATGGGATGTTCTTTTCTTCTGGAGGCGTTTACTCTTACCGGGCGTACCCTCCCTCCTTTTTTCAACAGTAAGTAGTTTCCCCCTTAAAGCCGAAGACTTCTTTCCTCGAAGCCCTGTGCCTCCTCCCTGGCGCAGGGCAATTCCTATTTTCTGCTCGGAACCGGGAGGAGTTTCCTCTTTTTTCCCTTTCCCTTCAGCGAAACTGAAGCTGCTGTCGTCGTCTTTTCCCTCCCCCTGAAGCATGCTGGACCTCCCTTTGCCACTTTTCTCATAAATCTTTGATCCTTTTCCCGGTGTTCGCTTTTTCTGTATAAGGCTCGCCTTTGCAAAGGAGAGGCAAGCTGTCTTTTTCTTCCCCTCCAGTGGATATCCGGCCCCCTTTTTCCAATGAGTGAAACTTCCTCCCAGGGGAAATGGATGTGCCTTTTTTCCCTCAGACGAAAGCGAGGCCCTTCCTCCTTTTGAGCGTTGAAGTTGTCCCTCTTGTGAAAATCAACCCGTCCCCCCCTTTTTTTTTTCGGGATTTTTCTGGAGCAGACCGGTCTTTTTCTTCATGCAGGTAGAGTTAGCTGTCTCCCCCCCCCATTCGAGTCCGGCCTTTCCTTTTTTCTCTCCCCTAGCAATACCTCTTCCCTGAGGGAGAACGGGGGTCACGTCTTCCCTTTTTTTGATCGCAGAGCAACGTTTTTTCTTCCTCCCCGTCCTTCGGCGCTGTTCCCCCCCCCCCAATCGGGATCGCAGCCCTTCCCCTTGAGAGTATGCACGCTGTCTTTCACGACGGAAAGCCTTGGGAACGCGGACTATGCTTTTTCCTGGAAAAAACCAAAATTATAAAGACACTGCCTGTAGAGGCCTGCTCAGCTAGTAGACAGCGTCTTAAACCCTGCGCCGCAAAGCACCCAACAGTGAGACCCCGCCCTAACTGGTTAAACAGACATTTTCGGTTTGAACTGTCGCGAAGTCCCGACCCCCCCCAGAGAGACACTTTCATTTTTTTTTTTTTTTGTGGGCCACTTGCTTTTTCCCCCCCTGGCCATCCGCCCCCCCGAGGACTGCGCCACTTTTTTGCCACCGCCCCGTGGATCAGCGTGTGATTGTCTCTCTTTTTCCTCCGCCGGATGGTCCGCCCTATGCCTTTTCCTTTGGGGCAAACGGGGGACCTTCTTTTTTTTTAACTGAAGAAACGCTTCACTTTTTCTTTTCC
>Ga0179593_1279442_pt1 | contig 24444 bp, 34 predicted proteins | sample CZODoug2_1_08_16_FD_185931 | JGI IMG/M metagenome (GOLD analysis project Ga0179593, IMG submission 185931) | Vadose zone soil fungal communities from Angelo Coast Range Reserve, California, USA - CZODoug2_1_08_16fungal (PacBio error correction) | ecosystem: Environmental > Terrestrial > Soil >... | reverse complement strand
AAACCCCCTACTTTCTTGAGTCTTTAGACCCCCTCGCGCCCCTTCTGCCCCCAAAATAGGCCCCTAATGAGGTGTTCCCCATTTCTTTCCGTCCAACATGCCCTGAGTATCGAGAAAAAAACCTTCCGATGTCTTCCCCCCACGGGCAGTAGTCGTGCGCTTCTGAAATTCCAGCCCCGCGGCGGCCCCCCCGTTGTTCACCTCAAGCGGTCCGACAAGACTTTAATGTGGATGCTGATTTCACCTTTCCGTTGCGGCCAATAATACGTGGACAGATTTTCTCAAGTTTGGTTACTTTTTCCGCGACCGGGTTTTTTTTCACGTAAATTTCCTATCTTTTTGCCCACATTTCGCCCTCTGCACTGATGTAAGTGTCAACCACTCTTCTAGGTTGAGTTTCTCGACTTCCTCATGGGTTTCCCTTTTCTCCGTGTTCCGATTGCCGGTTGGCGCTTCCCCCCCTGACCCCCGTGAGGCATCACTTTTTTTTTTCCCGGACAGTGTTTCGTCAGCATCGTTTCTTGCGTCATTGAGCATTTTTTGTGTAATCTACCTACCTGCCCGTTCCTTGCCCTCCTTGTCAATCTTACCAATCCTTCCCACCGGATGATCCCGGTTTTGTTGTCTTTCTTTGTTTGGTGAGCACCACCGTTTTATCCACTAACGCCTAAACGTTCCGATCCAGGATCCCCCGACAGGAATTTGTTATATCACACTCCGACATGTCCTGCCCGGAATTCCGCCTTTTTGCTTTTATTCTGTGTTTTTTTTTTCTGATCTTTCCGGCCTGTTGAATTTTTTTTCCCACTGTGACATCAACCGATGTCGCGTGCATATTCGCGCAAGTCCCTCACTTTTATAACGGTCTTGTTCAGAGATTTTCATCGCCCTTGATAAAGCACTTTTGGTACGAGCCATTTCCCTCCCCGGTTTTATTTGCCGTTTTGTGACGTGTCCCGCCCGCTCCTCGGACGTACCCTCGGTGAAATCCGGTAGACCGGCGCCTTACATGGCCGCTTATAGAGTTCTACCCCCTGCTAACCTCGTCAATAGAGTTTATTTTGGAGAAAGGATCTCCTTACCACGCGCTAGATGCACGGTCGCGTTGACCGGTATGTACTTTGATTTCGAATACAGATTTGATTTCATTTATTAATTTATCTTCCAATATCAGAGGAGCCTGATTTACGATCTTCTCGCTTTCGTGGTATGCCGCCTGCACGTTGCTAGCCGTCTGAGTTTGTTTATGACCCCCCCCTGCAAGGTTTTTTTTTTTTTCTTCTCCCTTTTTTCCTTTTCTTTTTCTTTCCCCTAACATTCCGCGCGTTCAGTAAACGCTTGGACGTCGTTTTTTCTCAGAAGTTGTTTTTCCCTATTGTTGTTGCCTCCCCTGACTCCCAACGGTTGACAGCCGGCGTTGCAGTAGGCCCTGTCGGAAATTTTTGAGATTTTTCCCATCCATCTTTTTCCCTGCACATACCGGGGTCAGTTTCTTTTGTACACCCCCCATCATTCCGTTCGGACGTATTTTTGCTCCTGGTCACACACTTTTTTTCCACCATGGTATTTACTTGGTTATTTCATCGATTTCTCATTGTTTTTTCAGTTCCTTCAGTTTTCCCCTTATCTTTCATAGGTGGTATCAGCCGGCTCTTCATGGATCCCTCTTTACAATCGCGTTTCTAACGTTTTGACGACATCGATAATATTATGGTTTTGAACCGTTCCAACGCCGTGCTTTATGCACTCCTCTTCCCAGGATGGCCCCTTGGACGGGGCGTTTATGCCCGCGTTCACAAACAGCTTTCACGATTGGAAATAAGCGTCTTGGAGAACGTTTGCCATCTTGACCTCCGCCCCATCTTAGTAAGACCCCCTCCTCCCTCCTCTGACTTTTCTCCCCCATTCGCAAATGTACCTCTTTTTTGCTAGAAACTGCCCCCCCTCTTCTCACCTGATTTGAGTTCTCTCGATCTCCAATCGGTGCCCACCTTCAGAGAGGGTTCCACGGCGGTTGATGAGTGGCACTGGTCCCTGTGGTACCGTTCTCTTATGCTCTTTCTTGTAGATCATTTCTTTTCCAGAGGAACGGTTTTTTCCTTCGTGTTTGTTTCCGGATTCTCTTCTCTTTGTGTGAATTCACTCGCACTTAGAACCCCCTTTTATGTTCGCCAACTAGGTCTATCCTATGTCTTTTCGCTTTCCCCTTACATTCCTGTACTATTTTGCCGGACGTCGATCTAGCCTTTTATGGGTGCCTTTTTCTCTGATTCTTTTTTTCACCACCCTTGCTACTTGGGACTGCCTCTTTTGTTCCACTTCCTCTAAGCTTGCGACCATCTATACTGGTATCCAGTGCGGTATCGGAGCCACTGGAACCCTGTTTTCTTTGATGCTCGTTGTTCAACTTCGGAAGGTACTCCTTCCCGTGTCCCCACACTGCGACATCCCTCTTTGACTTGTTCCTCTCTCTTCTCCGCCGTTTTTATCTTCTGTGCAAATTGCTCTCCCCTGTCGATTTTTACAGAATTTAGGATTCGTCTTAATTCCGCCTCTTGCACTCAAAAGGTGGATAAACGATCCTTTTCTTCTTTTTTTTTTCCCCTGCCCATGGGACTGCCCGAAGGTCCCGCTGGGGTACCGTTCTTCTGTCGCTGCCGATCATTATGCTTTTTCTAAGACGAATTTCTTTTTCACACGGTCTTTCTCCCGTAATTCCTGAGCCTTAGTCCTTCGACCCCGTCAGGGGGACCCTCGCTTCGCCATTTTTGTATCATCTTGCTATCTACGCCCCCCCCCATCCCGATCCAAGCTCCTTTCAGAAAATAATGTTTACATGTTCTGCTTCAGAGATAATACCTTAGTGATGCAAAGAGCAGAGGAACGGGCAGTTATGCCTTCTCGCAAGGCTACTGTGTCCACTTCTTTCCATTTGTTTTTGGTTGCCCCGCCTTTTCTGCTACCTTGTAACCTCCCCTCTTTCTTTTTTTTTTCCGCACCCCCCTGTTTTAGACTGGCGAATTGTGGCACCTCCCGCGGAGGAGGAATTCATGACTCCAAGTTTTTTTGGCCAAATCTTCTGCAGCTATTCCCCCAGTCCTTTCCTTTTTGTTACTGTGACAGTATGCCCCTTCCCTAGGTTGCTGTTTATGGACCAACCCCGTAGTGGAGCGTTATTTTTTTCCGTTCGTTTTTTTTTTTCTCAGCGTTTTCTTTGCCTTGCCCCCTTTCGGGAATCGATTCTTTAGATCGCTGACGCAATTTTTTTTTCTATTTCCGCGCCCTGCTTCGCACGCCGTCCATCTGACTGTTTGTTCGGCAAACCAAGGTTTTAGCACCTTGCCCCCGCAACGCACCATTCTTCCCCCCTGGTTTTTCTTCACTTTGACGTGTGAATCGGCTTTTCTTTTCGTCTTACCACTACGGTTTCACCTTTCAATTTTTTGAGGATACTACTCCCGGATTGAGCTTAACGCCCGATGCCCCCCCTCCCATTTTTGCCTTTTGGTGCTCTGTCCTTCGAACCACATCTTGCCCCAGTCCTCGCTCATCGAAAAGAATTGCTGGCTTGTATGGCTTTTTTAGTCTGTATTTTTTTCATCTGCACTGCCTCCCCTCAACACACTTTCCTGTCGCTTTCTCATCCTACACCGTCGCCATTGCTGACTCTGTTTTTCCTATTATCGTTTTGTCGCCACTCACGCCTTTTTTTTTCCGGGAAATTTTTTTGCCTCTCCATACGATTTTTTGTTCGTGATCCTTGTAAGGCGTTTTTTTTTTTTTTTTCTAGGCCTTCTACTCCGAGTACGGCGATTCCGCGGCTTTTTTAGGAGCAGCTTCCCAAAACCGGTTCCCCCCCGGCTTTCCCCCTTCTTCTGCTTTGCCGCCCCAGAGACTTTTCTCCTACCCGATTCTGCCTTCCGTACGGGGCGGTGTCCTTTAGTTTCATTTTGCGCCCCCCTGATTGCTCTTTCTGCCTGCTATTCGCCCATGGATTTTTTGATCCTGCCATTTGTCAACGAATTCCTGTTAGGGACATTCGTTGCGCCCCTTTGTGTGCTTATATGCGATTAGCCATGGCATTATTTCCGCTTCTTTGGCGTCTGTTCATGGACTTTCGTTTCCTATTTTACCCCCTCGTTTGCTTTGTTTCCTTTTCGGCGATATGTTTCGGTTCCGTCGATACCCCCTCGATACGTGCCTTCCCAGTGATCGGCAGGTTTTTCTTTGGCTCTCCATCCTTTCCAGTGGTCGTTCCTTATTCCCCCTCTTCGTTTAGAGACCGATGCTGACTGCCTGGACTGACAGCTTCTTAGACGGTGTAATTTTGTGTGTGTTGCCTCCAATTGATTTTGCGTCTGACGGGTTGACCTCTTTTTTTTTCGGACGTGTTCTTGAAAATTTGCGCCTGTACGTCCAGGTTTCAATATATTTTCCATGTTCGATGCCTTTCACTTTCCTTCTTGTAAGTAGCTTTGTTTTGCGTTTATTTCTCGTTTTACTGCTTTTTTCTCGCTTCCCCCCATGACCCTAACCGGTTTCTTCTTTTTATACCGGTAGTGTTTTTTGCCCCCGTTTTGGGCCTGGTGAAGCGTTTTTCACTATTCATTATCTCTACCGCACACCCACTCTGAACTTGGTGCAGCTTACGTATGGTTGTGCTGGCGATCCTGAGCTAAGTCTGCAGTGCAAAGCTTTGCCCCCCTCTTTTTCTCTCTTTTTGCCCCATAGTGGTTGTTTGATGTCCTTCTACTTCTTCTCTCCGCTTATATTCCCGGGGGGCTCAGCCTTTCCTCCTTTTTCCTCTCGTGTCGGGTTTGCGATAGTAGATCATACTTTTCCAGTCCGAGCTGGCTTCGACCAGACGCCCCCTACCCAAACCCCGCATCTTACCGGAAACGTCACCTGGAGGTGAAGATTGTATACTTTTGGCCAACTTCTTTGCTTTTAGCCCTGAACAAACACACCAATGCGATGTTCCAAACGTGGATATGTTAGTGCGAGCTATGCATCCGCCTGGTCGGCAACCTCGCCACCCCCCCACCATAGGTGGAAAAAGCCTGCTGGTGTAGCGGCCCAGAGCAGTGGTGATGATTACGTTTCCGTGAAGCAATGTGCAAAAAATTAACTTGAATTTCTGCCCTTGCTTTTTTCCAGTTTTATATCCGCTGTTGTTTTAACTGACCCTGTCAAATGTGCGTGAAACTATGACTAGGTAGTATTCCAGCCTATATATAGGTTCGCCCGTAAAGCTCGTTCTCGCTAATCACCCCCCCACTGCTCCTCTCATTTCTTTCTCAGCGAGCACTGCTTTTTTTACCGGCACTTTCCAGAGCTTCCTGTGCACAAATACCCGTTCTCGGACAAGATTTTCCCCCATTCGGTTTTCACTCCTTTCTTAATTAGTCAGCTCGTTCACCCAGGAACTTGCATTCCTGGTCTACTTCTCCGTCTCCGTCATTGTTTAGATTTTTTTTTCCTCATGATTTCCCGGCCTTACCCCCCATGCACCCCCCAAGCCTTTCCTTCCTGATGACCATTACCTGGTTCGTCCCCGTGCATCGGTCCTCGCTTAACCCCCAACCTGTTTCCGTAGCTAAAGCCCTCATCAGTCCTCTCCCACTCCCCCTTTCCCCTGCACTTCCCTAGGACCCTGACAAAGCCCCCTGTACCCGTGCCCGCCGTCACACTACCCCTGCTTTTTGCCCTCCCGACTTTTCACCCCTCGCCAGTTTGCTGTTGCGGTAGCAACAGGTTTCGCCAATCTTTCATTGATTTTAAAAGCTTTCAATTATTTCTTTCTTGCTAATGTACTCCCCTCCCCCCAGCCTGTGCACGCCCGTATTCGCCTCGTTTGGTCATGACATCCTTTTTCGCCAGCTTCCTTCGGTCCGCACGTTTTGCCGCCGGGCGCCCGCCCTACGCCTTCCCTTCCGGCTTACACTGATTCTTCGGACCCATTCCCCTTTTTCCCATTCGTACCCGCTTAATTACGCCGTAGAGGGCGTTTCCCATTGTCGTCACTTGCAAACATCCCCCCATTCCGGTGCAGATTTCTACCCGTTTGCCGTGTTTTTTATGCGTTGATTGACTCTTCTTCTGGAGCGCTTTTCAACCTCGGTATCAGCCCTCACCCCCCCGCGTTTTTTCACTTACCCCCACCTAGCTGAGCGCCATCTTTTCGATCGATGGTCTTTGCTCGCTGTCCCTTTTTTCTTCGCGCTCACTGTGTCCCGCTCCCCATCCGCCCGCTCCTATCGTGTGTCGAGTTGGACTCTTCCGGTTCTGGCATCCCGTGACACGGTCAGCCCCCCCTTTGGATTCGAGAGACTTTCAGGTTTCCATCCCCCACTCGCTACGGACCAACCAAAGATTGACCTTTTGGCTGTCCACATTGTTTTACCCCCCCCTTGTCTCGATCCTTCCGAAGTATTTTTTTTTTTAACCCCGACGATTTTCATCCAATATTTCGTTTTCTTGATATTTATTCTCTTCGTCTTTCGTGTTTTTTCCCCATCATGGACCTCTATTTGTACATCCTCCTTGCTTTGGGCTTTAGTTTTGCCTAACGCTTTGATCTATCCAGACTTCTTTTTAAGTAACACCTTTCCGGTGAGCCCCCCCCCACCCCTTTGTTACCTTCCCTTTTTTATGCAACTTAGAGTGTGATCGCGGTGCTTGGCATGGTTGCTTACGCCCCCCCCCGTTTCCCTTGGACATTCCCTATGCTGGCCCTGATCCCGGTCGCGCATCTTTTTTTGTTCGCCCTTCCCCACGTATTGTAGTAATCGCCCCCATCTCATCCACGCTGACCTTTTTTCCAAATTTACCCCTGTTACCTTTGTTTTGATCGCGAACCGATCTACCCCATTCTTGATGTTGTCTCTCTATTCGATTGAATAATACTGTGCTACGCGACTTAGGTGACAATCGCCTTTACGTATCGTTTCCTGCTGCCATTGTTCGATCTTCTTATTGCAGTCCCTATTTATCTGCGCTTATCAGGTAGTGTCCGGTGGCCTAGGGCCATCTTTTCAGATGTTTTTAATGGTTTTCAGTCATATTAGATCTTTTACCCTTCCCTTTCTTCTTTTTTTTTAGTCCGCCGGCCGGAGTCGCTTCCTCGGTTTTTCCATTCTTTTTTATGATTTTTGCCCTTTTTTTCGTGCGATACTCGCCTGGCTTTTCCCTTCTTTTATCTTCCGAAATTTCTCCTTCTGGGCTAGCGGCTGTGCCAACTTCCGCTGCGTTTCGTGATCAATTTCCATGTTGTCGGTCCAGTGCTGCTTGACGAAGAACCTTGTCCACATTTTTTTGGATATTCTCCCCTCTCTTTTTGTTATTTCAGGGTTTTCACCTTCACGATCTTTTCGCCCGACCACCCTTCCCCTGTTGCGGACAAAATGATCTTTACTTACATCTTCCTTTGGTTGTTTTGTTGAGATTTGCTCTTTTTATCCTTATCCTTTGCTTTTCTATTCTGCACTTCTGTCACGTGGTTATTTAAGTGCGCTCTTCTTTTTTGTCTTTTGCCCCATCGTCGTCACTTTTACTCCTTTGACTTTTTTGATTCCCGCGTTCCCCGCTTCCACTTCCCATCCCTAGTTTCCCGTTCTCTTTCCTCCATACGTGCCATAACCTTTAATGCTTTTTTATGTTTTTTTCAGCCTCTGCCGAGGTTAGTTAAGTTGAATTGAATCTCCGCCCCACCCTGTCTTTCTCTCCTGCTTTAATTCAGGGATAGTTGACCCGATCGGACCCCGCTTTTGTCGGCCGTCTTTTTCTCCCTCCCTTTATTTCCATTCGAATCCAAATATTCCGCTTGCCCACCATTGTACCTATTCCTCTGCTCGTTTTTGATTCTCTACCTGATGGCTCGCACTCAATTGACACGGCGGCCCCCTTCCCTCACTCGCACGGCTAGTTGTCACTACGACTAGAGTCAGGGCCACGCCTCTTCAGCTCCGAAACACGATGTTGCGATCCCTCTTATTTCCATTCCGAGTTTCCACTCGTTTTTTTATAACTTGGCCTGATTTTTTTTTTATGAAGCTGGGTTTCCGAAGTTTTAACTGCGGCCACCTTTCTCACATCACCCCCACGCATTCCAAGCACGCTGCATGCCAGAATCAGTCCCCCCTCAAGATTTTTTCCGTTACTCTTTTAGATTGACCTTGTGTTAGTCGTTTAAAGTTATTCCTTGTGTTGATGGCTCCTGAGACACCCTGCCCTTTTCGTTCATGTCCCCTGAACCCTTGCTTTTCCTTATCCCCAATCGCGATATCAAACTCTGCCCTGACATTTTTTCTTGAACTCTCCCCCATTCATTTTCCCTTCCACGACACGTCAGCTTTTTCCCCGTTTCCATGTCGATCGATCTCGTGCCCGTGCTGTCTCACTCCCCCATCGTGTTTCCCCCCTTTGTATCACGTTTAGTGTTAACACCGCCAGGCCATCTCCCTATACTTCGCTTTCTATCGCGTTCCCCTCTTGTGCCACAGGCCGTGTCTGTTTGGTCGTCTCCCAAACTCGTTTTCGTGCACCAGTATTTTTTTCCATGCCAAGTTTTTAGAGACTCCCCCCCCTTTTCTTCACTTTGACCGCGGGCTTTGTTTTACTTGTTTTCTTCTTCCCCGCTTTTGCCCCGCTTCCCTTTTTTTTTTCTATGATGCTTTCCTGTTATTTTGTCGATTTTCTTCACTCCGATTTCCATCTTTCCGCCCTTGTTCTCCTTTTTTTCTCTACGTGCGTTCAGTTATGTCGGCAGGTTTGGCGTATTTATCGGTCCTTGAGTTTTTTATCACCTTTTCTCTTTCCCATTGTCTCTTCTGTTTTCCCGGCACTTTCATCAGAGGATTCGCTTTGGGGTCCTCGTTCGACTGTATCAGTTGTTTATTTCCCCTCCTTATCTGTTCTCATGAAGCAGTGAGTTGACCCTGGAGGAGAAGCTGTTTGTCCCTATCCAACAATTTTCCCCCTGTCCGCCACTTTTTTTAATTTCCCCTGTCTGTCCCCCCGATTTTTTCCATTTCTGCACTTTCCCCCTTACATTTCGTTATGACTTTAACCCACCCGGGGGCCTCTGCTTTGTCTATTCGCACGTATGCCCGCCTATACGCGTCTTTTTCCAGCCCCGATTTACTATTTTAAAGTCACGGTTTTTTTTTAGGAATGTCGTGCTTCCGTTGTCCGTTTTTCGCCTTCGGATCCGATCCATTCCTTCTTTTGGCGCCTGTCTCGGGCTTCTGGATTACGTGGAGGCTTCGTGCGTTTTTTTTTTCGAAATCCGCTAAGCCGTCCCCCCTTGATTCTGGTAACTTTTTTTTTCTTCCGGAAGTTAGGTTAGGCTGTTTTAGTCCGCTCAGTTTTCCAGATGCTGTATTCTTGGAAGTTTATCCTCGGGACTCCTCCTGTTGTGTTAACATGGGTTTCTCATCAACTTCCTATTCTATTGCCCATATTATTTCTGACTCCTGTTCCACCTTTCTTCTTCCGCGGACTTCTTCTCTTGCCTTCCATTTGGTCTTTACGACTATGGCCTTGGGTGCAGACCTGTTAAGTTGATAATGTCAGTTGCGTATTTCTTCTTCCCCTCTTTCGTCCCACGTGCCATCTGAATCACCTGTTTCGTTCTTTTTTTTACTGATCTTTGTTTGGGGTTTTGCGCGATTGTGTATTTTGAAGGAGTCATCTCCTATCATCCCACTCGTGTTCCCTTCGTGACGTTCTTTTTTTAGTGAGATTGTTCGCCTTCCTGTTGCCACGCTCCGCTATTTGCTCTGGTTCCCTTTCTCCGTTTGGGCAAAAGTGTATTTTTTTTCGTTTTCCCCGACCTCTCTTATTAAGGGGTTTGTTTCTCCTCTTTCTCTCTTTCCGCCCACCTACTCCGTCGTTTTTTGTTCTTGATCGACTACCTTTTATACTATTTTCCCCTGGGGATCCACCCCGGATTTGTCTTTCTACCCCGTACCGTTTTTCCTCCAACCTATTACAATTATTTAACGCCCTTTACAGACGCCATATGAGTGGGTGAACCCCCTTTTACCCTACACATGTTAGAGATTTTGACAGAAACCAACATCCACACTTGCCCACTGCTCGTTCAAATTCGGTTGCCTGTTTCTTTCGCGTCCGCCACTCTAGCGACCCGCATCCGCTTTCCAGCCACAACCTCGTTTTACACTCAGCTTCCGTCGCCAAGCCACCTGTTCGTTCCTTTTCCTCGGACTCGCCTACAGCGCTCAACTGTGCGTCTATACCACTTTTAGGCTCCCGCTTCATAAATTTCGGCCCTGCGCTCGTTGTCCCAATATTGCCACTATTCGTGTGACCTCCCACCTTCTTTCCTTTCCCTGGCGCATACGCATTAATTTGTCATATGTTTTTCCCCTAGTTGTGACCTTCAAGTTTTATCTAATGGGAACGTGTTCCCCTCTGGAACCAATCAGATACCCCATCCCCCCAGTTTTCCCCGATTTTTCTTTCCCTTCCTCTCAGTCATTTTTCTGACTAGTGCGCTCCGCGTTTTGTGTTTCTAACCCGCAATGACTCTGAGACGCTTTTTTCTGATTCCTCCTCCCAACCCGTTTTCCCTCCTGACATCTTCTCATGGCGGCTTTCTTCAGCCCGGGATTAATAATTACACCCCCCTGTTCTTTCCATGGACCATACCGCCACAATCTTCCCCTTATAAGCCCCTTTTTCTACTTGCCCTTCCAACGACAGTCACGTAGTGTCACCATTTAAGGAAAAGGCCGGCCACGCGCATTTCTTTCCATGGTCCCTCTTTGGGATCTCCCTTTCGGTGCGATTTAGATAACCTCTATTGGGCGCACTCTTTTTTCGTGAATCGACTTACCCGGGCACTTGTCGATCCAAGTAACGACATCCGACCCGGTTGGCTAGGTGTATATCCGTAACTCTCCCATGTGTATGGCTTTCCTATTCAACGGTTTCTAGTCCCGACGTTCTCAGTTCCCCCGTGCGACTGTTTTTCCCTTTTTCGCCTTTTGCACTTATTCCGGTATGAAAGTCCCTAGCCCCACGTTTTTCCCCGCAATAGTTTTCCTGTACCTTTCCTCTTGAACATCATCTCGTATGGATTCTTTTGGGCGCCGCTATTTACCTAGCACCAATCTTTTGCATTTTGAAGAGTTTCCCATCTCGTGGTTGTCTTTTTTTCTCTTTTCTTCAGTTTTTGTATTATCCCCCCTGGCAGTTGTTCGCTCTTTTTTTTTATGCCCCCCTTTCAGTTCTTTCTTCAGCAAAAAAATTTTTGTTTTTCCCCATGCCTCCCCTTTATTTTTTCAGTCCCGACTTCCCTTTGTTCCGCTTTCCTATGCGCTTTGTGTTGCCCCGCTTTTTCGGCGCGCTTCACCGCAGCTCCACATGCTTCCTCTTACCAATCTGGATTGATTAATCTTTCTTTTGTCCTTAGCTTCCTTTTCATTATACTGCTGCATTTTGTTTTATACCGCCTAGGGTGTTTCTGATCCATTTTTCCTGGGTCTCCGTCCGCACGGTCCCCGGCCGAAAACAAACGTGGCGACTCGTTTCGTTTCAACATCGTTCTCAACCCATGTGTGCGTTCCATTGTCCGTTTTTTTTTTTGATTTCCGTCTGAGTTATCATTTCTTTTATGTTCAGTATTCTTTTTCTCTAGTTTTTCTCTTTTCTTTCAACTGCCCGATGTGTCAGATCCCCTCGGGTCATGACGCGGGAGCATCCACACGACTCAAATTCTGTTTTGGATTTACCCCAGCTGTTTATTACCCTCTGCGGCCCTTCTTATTCTTTTTTTATGGCCTTGCGCTGTCCCCACTGATGGGAAATGCTTTTTTTTCCTTATTTTGCGCTTCGTTGTGCCTCCTCAACAATTTCCAGTTCTTCCTCCCCACCGATTTCCCCCCTTAAGCGGAGTCCCACGTTTGCTTATCTCCTCTTTCTTGTGTCGACCTCTCTCCCCTAAGCTTCCTTGGCTGCTTGTGTGTTACACTTCCGGTGCCCGCGTTTCAGGCGTGTTACCCCGCGATCGTACACCCCCCTGTAGCCTCTCTTTGTTCTTTGCTCTCCAGAGGTAGATTTTTTCGCTTCTTTTCCCTGTTGCAGATTGTCTTTTTTGCGCGGACTTTTTGACTCCTGTGGTTCCAACTCGGCAAGACAGTGCCCCTTTTAGTAGATTTACCCCAGTGCGCTCTAGTCATGTTCTACAGGCTACTATTACTGAATTTCTTTCTCTGAATGGGATTAGCCCCGCACTATTTTCTTCTTTCTTCTTCTCCACAGAAGGCTCTTCATCTGCCCCAAGGTGCCTTTCCGCACCCTATTCTCAGTCATTAAACAGATATTTCAGACGGACGTTCGTACGGTCACCTTCCTGCTGACTGTACTTCCATGCCATTTTTTAACCCGGGCTTTGCATTAGAAAAAAGGCTACCACTTCTCCGCGGCATTTTCCAAATGATCTATCACCTCCCCATACGTTGTTGCTCTGACGAGCTCCTGTCATCTTTGTACCGCTTTCTTTCACCGTCTAATGCCCTCCCTTGCAACCAGCGTGCCCTAGACTCATCACTTCCTTTCCCGTTATCCCGTCCTCTTTCACGTCACGGTTTCGTCCCATTTATGTTCTCTTAGAATTTTTACCCTTCCACGCTGATTCACTTTATAGCCGCTTCCCTGACCTTTTTATCTACTAACGATCTCCTCATTCTTCCTATCTTCTTTTCCCCTCACGGAACCCAGTCTGCACAGGAATCCATTGTCTCCTGTATGCCACTTTTTGGCTTACTTTTGCTTAGTTCCATCACGACCCCCCCCGCAGCCCAAGATTTCCGCAACGACCCACTTCCTAACTTTGACGACGATCCTGATGGCCGCACTCACAAACCGCGGACCTGTACGTTTATATGACTTCTGTGCCGCGGGTGTCCAATTGCGCCCTCCTCTTGCTGTATGCTTTCTTTTGTGGTCTTACCGTCTTTCCGTCCGTTTCTCCATGATTTTACAACCCCTTTATTCATCTTTTTCCTACTTTCAAACCTCTAAGTACGTTAGATGTCTTTACTTGGGAAAGTAGCCCGGGGGATTCCCTCCTGTTCGTATTACTAGCCTTTGGTCGCCAGCTTCATCTTCGCAGCTCCTACTTCCCAATTTTTTGACAGCTGTTTGCGCGGTTCTCCATTATTTGCTCTTGCTACTTTTTACATTATCATTTCTATTGCCCTTCTAAGGAGTTTTCCTTTTCCCATGTTTTTTCAGTTATCTTTTCCTATCTTTTTGTTTGAGCCTTCATCCGGCCCCATATGTCTTTTTGTTTTGTTGCCGCTTTTGGGCTCCCGTTGTTTCCATCTCAGTATTTTGTTCTTATTCTTCCCTGACCGGTTTGTAGCCACTTTTGTATTGCAGTTCCCACCATCATCCTCGACCTATGCGTGATCAGAAGCGTCCTCTCTGACCTTTTGAATGGACCCTTGTTCTGTGCCCCGCAATACTTCAACAGTCCGGTTGTTTCCCCTTGTTCTTTGTTTTCAGCGTGATCACATAGCTTTTTTCCATCGATTCCTAGTAAGGGCTCCACCAATTTGTATCGTGGAGGTAAATTACTATCCCCGCCACCACCCGCCCGCACGTATCTATTACGATTTTTAGGAATTGTTTGCCTTTGTATTCCTCACGTTACTTCTGACAGGATGATCCGAAACCAAAGAGCGAGAATCTTTAACTAATCGTTTAGTTTTATTTTTTATCTTTTCCCCTACCCCTAACATGCAGATAGTTCCTACTTTATGGAGGTCTCTGGTCGTGTTGTAGTTCCTTCCTCTCGTGCCATATTTTATCATCACAACGCTCGCATCCTTTTTCCCTACCCCTCCTTTGTTTGATCTATGAGCAGTCCTTTCCTATTTTTTCTGTGCGTTTTTTTGGATGGTTCCTGTTTCATCTGTTCTATACGGTCGCCCTATCCCCTTCCCCCTTCCCCTGATTCTCACCCTTTTTGGTATCACTGGAGCATGTAAATCTACGCGTTTTCTTGCAGGGCACCGGGCTTCTTCCGGTCTTTCACCATCTTCCCTTTTCATGCAGTTTTCATGCGGCTCATTGGCAACCCCGTTCCTGCCTCCCCCTGTATGATCCCGGATTTTCACGTCTTTCCTTCTTTATCCCCATACCGCTGGCCGCAGTAGATTCTACCCTCCGTTTTTCTTTTCCGTGGGCTTGTCGCTTCCTGTAACGTTCTCTTGACCCCTAATTTGACCTTATGTCTCCTCCTTCACGGTATGACTGACCTCCCTCACCTGTGAATCCGACGTCTCAGTTCTCCTTTTCTCACTCCATTCCTGTCCTTGTGGTCCGGTCGTCTCTCTTGAGGTGCTCGTGTCGGAGTCTGACTTCGGTGCCTGGCTCCGATCCGTATTACCAGCCCCCATGAAAGTTTTCACCCGTCCCCCCGTTTTCTTAATCAGGGTAGTTTTTGCGGGATTGGGACCGCTTTATCCTGGTTAGGGTATCTCTTAGCTCCGAGTCATCCCTCTTTGGTCTTACGCCGGAACTCAGACTTACTTTCCATGGTTGTCCTTATTCTACCCCTTCTTCCACATTCGGCTGATTTTTCCCTCCACTCTCTATTGCTTCTGCCCTTTTTCTGAGCTGCTTATGCTCGCATTTGTCAGGTTTCCCTTCCTTATGGTAGGTTCATGGTTCTCATCGCCCCACGCCTTAAGCGGACCTCTCCCCTTTCCGCGGGCCACTTTCCCCCCCTCCCTTTTTAAACGTGAGCGTGGCCCACCTTCGTATGGTCCCGTTTCTTCGGCTTTCTGTCAAATCTCTATTCTTGAAGACCCTTTTCCTTTGCGCTCGTTTTCATGTTGACTGGGTTTTTCTCGCCGACTCTGTTCGCATTTTCTTTTGAAGAAATCCTCCTCTGGGTCTCTTTTGTTTTGTGGTTGTTTGCAGGGGTTGCTTTTCTCGTTCTTTCTTTTCAGACTACATTGCCTTCCCTTTCCTTTGCGTTTGTTCTCCCTCACGTTATATCTCCTTCGTCCAATCCCTTTTTGTTTTTTGAGGCGTATCAAACACTTTCTCGCCCTCGGGTTGCTCCCCTAGCGACCTAGGCCCCCCCCATATAGTGAACCGACCCGATGTTTGCAGCTTAGCCATCTTTCCAAGCTGAGCGCTCTTTTTGCCACCCATTTCCCCCTCTTCCTTCAAGGTCCTAGTAGTGTTCTTGCTTTTCTCAGATGTGCATCATCTTCTCCGGTTCCCTCCACACAAAACGTTGGCTCCCCGCCTTCTCTTCCAGCGCACAGTTGCTTCTTTCCTCTCCCCCGTGACACTTCCCGCTTGGATACCTAGTCAAGACGGCACTTTTCCTTTTTCCCCCGGATGGTAAAGTCTTTTTCTTCTTTGCGATTCCCTACCCTTCCAGCTTGACCACTTATTGCCTTCCCCACTTTTTTTGGTCAATTGTATATGCTCGGAACTCCTGATTTTGTTCACCCTTCACATGCCTAACTTTCATTTCCGGCCGGTACATTTTACCCATTTGCCCCCTTTATCACCGTCTCTCCTTGGGTCATCCATGCTCGGTTCAGGAGTCTTCGGTTATTTGATGATTCGATCCTGAACCTCCTTTCCCTTGATAAAGCTTAAATCACCCCGTCAATAATAAACTCCCCTCCCTTATTGTATTCCCTTTTTTTTTACTGATGCAGTGCCTCTGGCCTTAATTCTCCCCAGCGAAGTAACGCCTTCTTTACTGATCCTACCTTCCTACATGAACCGACGCACCAAAGAAGGATGGCTCCCTCCTCCCAACCCATCTCGCACGAACTCTTCTATCCTGACGGGAGGTCCTATAACTCCTCTGGCCCGCGCTTTCTTTTTCACCTTCTTCCTTTTTCCTAGTGTATCTTTCCCCTATCTTTAGAGCTTACGTACGTCATTTAGAAAGTTCATGAACTCTCCTTAGGTTCTGTCATTCGCCAGCTTATTTCCTCAGGAACGTCATGGTCATTTTCTCTTTTGTGTGGTTGGTATTTTTTTCTCAAGGTGTGGTGATAATTGGTTCCCCACTCCCCACACACACCTCCTCCACCCCTCCCACGACACCACCCTCCCTCTTTCTCACCCCCCCACTTTACCCCCCCCCACCCCCCCCCCCCCTCACTCCCCCCCCCACTCCCCCCCTTTTCCCCCCTTCTTCCCCCCCACCCCTCCTCCTCTTCTCTCTGTTTTATTGAAAGTACCGGAGCCCTTTCTCCTTCCCATGCTGTAGCGTTTAGTCCTTTCAGGACCCTTTTCCTTCTCTTACCCGGCTCGTGGCGCTTGATTTACTCCGCAACATCTCCTCCCTCTCCCGGTGCGGATTGGCCCAATGTTTATCTTTTCCCCTGTTTTTCATACTCACTCGATCCTGGCCCCTACAACCATACCCTCCTTGCCCTAGCCACCCTCTCCGTTTGTTATTTTTTCACCTTTACTTTTTTCCCTCTCCACTGACCCTTCCCTTCCCTTATTTTTCGTTAGCTTAACGATTCCTCTCTCATCTCAAGTTTCCTTTTGTAGTGTGACACCCTCCCCACGACGGTTATCCTCTCGCACCACTCTGTTTCTTTTTGACCTTTACGGACCTGCCACCGGCCCACGCTGACATGTATCCACCCGGAGTTCTTCCGACTTTCCGCTGCTTTCGGCCTCCCCCACCTTCTGCCTACTTTCCCTGTTACTTGTTTCCCCACCCCTTTCTCTTCCTTTTTTCCAACCCGTCCTATTCATCCCAAGCTTTTCCTTTTCCTCATTCTTCCTTTCCTACACCATCTCTTTTTCAGCTATTCCCTATTCGACCTCTCCTTTTTTTTTTTCTTTTCCCCGTTCTTCCGGCCGTTTTCTGATTTTCTGGTTACCTCTAATCCCTTCACCCAGTTCCCCGTTCTTCCTCCATTTTATTTTTGTTCCTCATTTTTGCCTCTCCTTTTTTGGTCGGTTTTTTCCCCTTTCCCTTTGATGCCTCCCCCTCTGCCCTTTTCATACCCCCATTACTTTCCCTGTTCATTGCAGACTGTTTTACTTCTTTCTCCCTTCTTGCATTTTCCTTTTTTTTCTGCTCTTTCTTCCCCTGTTTTTTTTTGTTTTTTCCTGTCCCTTTTTTTTTCTTTTTTTATTGCTTGATTAACCCTTTTTTCCTATTTTTTTGGTTTTCTTTTAGCGTGCATTCGCTCCTACGTTTAGTTTTTTCCTTCGTACATGGCAGTGCCCTCACTCTGTGCATGTTTATTTAAAGCTGGGTTTACTCACCGACTTTACGAACCCTGTTGTCATTTTTTTGTCCTCCACCCCCTCCTTGTTTTTTCTTTTTCAATTTCGCGGCTAATTTTCACCCCCTTTAGGGTTTATTTGGATTGGCTTGTTTCTGTCCGCAGTTCCCCCCCAGGGAATGTCGTGGTTTCTTTTAATTAGGATTGCGTGCTATGAATTTTTAGGCTTTTTTATCACCCCCGCGTACTGTCCTTGACACTGCCCCTTCTTAATTTTTCCCCATTTACATGTTTTATCATTTTTGTGTGTGATTCGGACCTCTCCCTGAGGGTATTTTGCGTGTATTGATGGGACTTGGCTTTTTTCCTGCGCATTTGGCTTCTCGTTTCCAACCGCATTTCTATAATTGTCGTACTTTTTCCCTTTCTCTCTGTTTTCTTTTTTTATCCCCTTGAGTCTGTTATTCTTTACCACAGGGGGTTTGGTGTCTCGACCCTTTTCAGATTTCTCTATTTTTTGTTTTTTTGTTTCCTGATACTCTCCTCTCCTTCTCAATTCGCACCTGACAAATTCCTGGGTTCCTGATCTGCCCTTCAGCCCCCCTTCCTACGCTGTGTAGTCTTTTGTTCTGTCTTTTATTTGTAAGGACTCCGCCTCTGTGTTGCCTAGTCTGCATGCTCTAACTTTATTCCATTTTTTTTAAGAATGGTCTGTTTCGTCTTGCCACCTGGCTTTTTTCCTGTTCCGCCACCCCTCCCGCTTTTTTTTCCCTGGTCCCTTTTTTTGCGCCCTTAGTCTTATTTTCTACGTGCGGTATTGGCTGTTATTTTACCTCGGACGGAGTCCCCTTCGGTGATAGTCTCCCGTTGCGCCGCGAGTGGTTTATTACCCTTCTCTGCGGCTCTTGGCCTTTACTTTCCCTTTCCCTTTTTTTCTTTTTTTTCTTTTTGTGCATTGTAATCCCTTCTGATCTTCCTTCTTTTCTTCCTTCCCTCCTCTAATGTTTTCTCCGGCTTTCTATTACCATTAGTCCTTTGTCCCCCTTCCAATTTGTTTACGCGGTGCCGGTTTCGAGTAATTTCATTTGTTTTAGTTTCCACACTTTTACGTAGGCACCGTGTTTGTCTTCTCCTGTTTTTTGCCCTTCCCCGTTTCCTCAAGTTTCCCCCCCCCTCTTTCCTTTTTCGTGGCATCCCTTTCCCTTCCTCGCTTCCCTTCTCTCCCTTTTTTCTCTTTCCCCTCTCCCCCCCCCTTCTGTTTTTGCCTTCTCTCTGTTGCCTTTTTCCTCTTTCCACTTCCGTCTCTCTTTCGTTCCCTTTTCCCTTTTTTTTGCCTTTGTTTTTGCTTCTTGCCTTTGTTTTCTTTTCTTTCCCTTTCCTTTTTTTTCCTCCCTTTTTTTTTTTTTTTTTTCTTTTTTTTTTTTTTTTTTTTTTTTTTTTTTTTCCCTTTCCAAGTATAAGGGCGGATCTTTTATCCTTATCTGTGGACCTGCTCTGTTTTTTCCCCGCATGTGCCTGATTCCATTCCCCCCTGAGATTGTTTTCTCCCTTCCCTACTGTTTTCGTTTGCTGTCGGCGCTTTATCCAGCTTACCGCGGCCTTGTATAACCTGCCCGGAAGGTCCTCCCTTCCTCTCTTCCCCCATCTGCGTTTCCCATCAGCATTATTTTTCTTTGTTTTCATCCCCTTGTTCGCCCCTTCCTCTTTCTTACATGTAAGTTTATCTTTCACCCCCGTCCATCAAGTCCTTTTGCCACCTCTATGTCTCCTCTCCTCACTCATCATTCCTTTCGACCCCGTTCCGGATTCCCTCTTTTTACCTACCACCGCTTGGTTTCCGCTCTTGGATGCCTATTCCGTTTCGTCCCCACCCCAATTCGAGCTTTTGACCTTTCCTCGCGCGGCCACTCCAAGAATTGTTCCTCTGCGACTCGCTCTACATGTATTTTCCTCAATCCCTGATTGCTCCGGAAACGGGTTTCCCGTAGACTCTGCATCATTTCTCTTCCCCCCCTCCTTAACCCGCGCCGAGCTTTTTCGGCCCGCTTTCCCCCCCGCGGCTGACCTAAACTCCTTAGGTTGTTAGAGTCGTTCGATTCACCCCAGCTTCTTCACATGGGGTCCCCCCGCATTAGTTCCGCGTTGCGCCATTTGTGGGGCGATCCCTACTCTTTTTTACTGCTTTGTATACACTTTTGGCATTATATAACTTCTTCCCCCCTTTCCGCCCTTTTCCCACCACCCAACACTCCTCCTTTTTCAATTTATCCCCCCCCCGCCCTCTCTCTCTTTTGCCCCGCCTCTTCGCCCCTTGATTTTTTTTAGTTTACTCTTTCCCTTTTTTTCCCCCTGCCTGACTTTCCCCTTTGTTGTTCTCCTTGCTCCCTTCCATTTTCTTGTCTCTTCCCATTTTTTTTTATTTATTTCTCTTTTTCCCCCATCCTTCTTTCCCTATCACCCCCTTCTTTTTACATCTGTTTTCCCTCTTCCTGTCATGCTGTTGCATTCTTGTCCAACATGTTTTTTGATTTTCACCTTTTTCTTTCGTTCTTTTCTTCTCTCCCTTTTTTGTTTTGAGACACGTCCCTTTGGTCTATGCATTCTATGCTGGTCTTTCCGTCTTAAATCATGTTTTCCCATCCTATGCCCTTCCTTATGTAGCTTTTACCCACTTTTCCGATCGTCTTGTCTCATAACCCTTTCTCCCCGTCCTAACCTGCCCCCACCATTTTCAGTTCTAGAGTTTGTTCCCGGTTTATTATGGTCTATATTTTTTATCTCAGCACCTTTCTTTTCTCTTTTCTCATCCTGCATCTACGATATAGCCTTCTTCATAAACCCCTTGGCGTGTATTTGCATCCCGCCAACTTCGTTTCGCACGTTTGTTTCCTACAACGTGGACTCCTCGTTTCCTCCCTTTGACGGTGATCGGCCCCTCCGCAACACCGCAACCTCCCCGCGGATACAACATTCCCTCTATATACCCCACCGAGTGTTTTCTTATTGCATGCCTCCTCCCCTTGGTTCTTGTGCTGTCTCCACCTGCCTCAATACCGATCACTCATGCCACCCGTGCATTTTCCCTTTTGTTTGTCGTGCTCCCGGTGCACCCTTTTCCCTGTTCCCCTGGAAATGGAACTTTGAGTATGCTCCGAGTCTCCTGTTTATTGTCTTCCGTTTTTCATTCTGTTATTATTTATAAGTCTCCATGATGCTCCTGCTCACTGCATTCCCGGCCGGCCACCATGATTTCTCTGATCACACCTGACTGGTCAACCTTTGAGCCTGGCCAATTTTTTTATTGAGTCCCTTCCCCATCCGGGTGCTGTCATGGTCTTGCTTACCGTACTTCGTCCTCGGTTGAATTCCTTATATGATTAACTTCTTCTTCAGCTCCTGATCTGCTATGCACCCCCTTGTATTGGCCCTTTGTTTTGTTTCGCTGCCTGCCCATTTCGTTTATCCCTTGTATTCATCGCTCCCACGACCATTAATTTATTTGTTTCCTTCCTTTTTCCCGTGTCCTCTTTTAGGTTGCTTCGCGGTTAGAATATGGTTATTTCGCTTCTGCATTACCGCTCCGCACGGCCCCCGCCCCCCCACATGTGATCCCATTCAGGTGTTAAGGCTTTTGTGTCGCTTCCTGGTCCAGCTGCTTGGTTCTGCGTATATTTGCTTTTCGTATCGAACGAGACATTCCCTGACTGCCTTTTCCTTGTTTGCTGCGCATTCGTTTCTATACGGTGGCTCCCCTTCGTTGCCTGCCATTGCCCCCTTCTTGGAGTGTGGCCTGCAATCCCTCTCTGTTGTTTACATCGACGATTACCGTTGGCTGTCTTTTTAGTTCTCATTTTTTTTCCGATATCTATTTGTTTTGCTCTTTATGCAGCGCCCCGCTAACTTTTCTCTTCTCCTTTTTTTGATTATCTTTGACGTGCTTTTTCTCCCCTTTCTCGTGCTCATTAATTCATTTCCATTTCATTCCAACCTGTGCGATTTTCGCCTACCCTTCTCGGGTGCACGTTTTGGTTTTAGCTCTTCGTGCATCTATCTCCGCATCCCCATGCCCGTTTTCTGTGTTTGCTTCACTATCTTCTAGTACTGCGTTTGCTTTCACACGACCTTCTTGCAAGTTCCCCATTTGTTTTTCTGGTTCTATCTTTGATGTAGCTTGCTCTTTTCGCGTTGTTGCACCGCCTTATCTTTGACTCGTTTTTTTTGTCTTTCTGTCCCCCCGACGTTGTGGCGTTGTCTAGTATCAATTATTTCCACCTCATGCTTTAATGTTTTTCTGCTTGTTTTCAGAATGCCTGACCCTTTTTCCCAACCCTCTCCTTCGCATTTCCCGACCATTCGTGCATCTTTTGAATACCATTTTTTTTTTTGCAATATGTGATCCCTTTGTCATCCCCCTACATGCCGATGGCTTATAAATTTTCTTGCTTCACTTATCTGCTGCTTGTGCGCCCGTTTTGATCCCGCATTCCTCGGAAAGCACACCCCTAGTTCACCCTCATCCTTTTCTGCCCAACCATCCGTCGAACTGCTGCTTTCTATTTGTCATTGTTCACGTTTCCCCGTATGTTTATGCTGGAGTTTGTCCTACTAGACTCCTTCCCGCACTCACTGCTGACCTCGGCGTGCCCCTTCCTCCCGTGCACATTTTTTTATGGGAAATTACTAGTGTGTTTATTTTCCACATCTGCATCTCCTTGGCGCTCCGCACTCTCTTCACGGTGTTATTTTTTCACTAGTGTTCTGGTATATGTGCACCACTCTCTCCCATTCCATATGGGGATGTGTATCCGGTGTGCCCCCCCTTTTTTATGTCAAGTCTTGTTCTTTGTTTGCCTTCTTGGTCTGCCCTCTTTTTTTGTTCTTCACTTTATCCATCTCTTTTCTCCCTTTTCTTTCGAACGAGCGTTCCACTCCCCCCCCCCCTTCCTGCCTCCCTTTTTTCCTTTTTTTTTACATTGTTATTACGCTTGCATTTCTGCACTCCCGACCCCCTCAACCCTTCCCCCTCTACAAAAGCCCCACACTTTCCAGCTTGTTACTTCCAATTTGGCTCCTTCTTGCCCTGCCTATTTTTAACTTCTTATCAATTTCGCCGGTTTTTTCCCCTGGTCCCTCTCCCGATCCCATCGCCCCTCTATTGCGCAGTACTCACAGAATGTATTAAATGATTTTTGTCGCGTTCTATCTGTCTTTCTTTACCTGACCCTTGCCTTGCCGGGTCCTCACACTTTCTTCCCCGTGGGTCTAGAAATAGACAGGGGAAAGCTTCTTACTCACGAATGGACTTCCCTGTTTTTTTCGTCACCCACAGTTCCCCTAAATTTGCTGTCAATTTCAGGGTGCTGCGTCCCCATTGACTGCGGCCTTTTGTCTGACCGCTCTCCTGTTCTTCTTTCTTACAGAGAGCATTTATCGCACGTATTACTAGACTCCGAATAGTTTGATCCTTTCTTGTGTTTTTTCCCCGCCAGTAGTTCGACAGCCTCTTGGGACTTAGCCCGACCACATGTCCTCCTTTTTATTATTTCTGCTCATCCCCTCCGGTGAGTGATAATTTTCTGGATTATGTATTGGTTCCTTTTTTGTTTGCCCTCTAAGTCTGTCTGCGGCCGTTCCTTCCTCCGAGTATACTTAGTTTGGAATTTTCCTCTGCCTGCCTCTGCTGGGTGATTTTTTTTGATCCCCCTTTTTTTGACATCACCCGTCGCCTTCAGCTCGTTTCTTCCCCTCAGTCAACCCTTTTTAAGGCTGTTTTTTCGTCAGCCATCCGGATATTCTCCAAATCATTTCTTTTCGTAGATCTTGTTGTGACCCAGTCGTGCATTCCTTCCCCTTTTCACCACCCTTTTGTGACCCCCTTCCCTGCCGACCCCGTTTTCCAATTTCCGGCGTGCTTGCCGTTACCTTAGTCATTTTCCTGTCGCCTCTTTTTTGTTTTGTTTCCGTTGTTCACGCTCCCCGGTCCACAATTTTTTGTTTGGAGTGAGAACCGTTTAAGTTCCTTCCTAGCGCTCACTCCTATCCTCTCTTCTCCCGTTACCCCCATTTCTTCCATACTTGTTCCTCAAGTGCCTTCTGATTCGTTCTATTTTTTCTTAGCTGCCCCGGACTCCATTATCCCTAGAAACTTTCCCCCCTGCGGGTCACCCCATTCTGACTTCTTTCTTTCCTCATCCCTTTTTAATTCTGTGTTCGACTCTTCCTTCTTTTTCCGAGCTAGGATGTCTTTATGGTCGTCTTGGTTCCTTCGGATTTTTTTTTTCACGTTTCTCTCTGTGCCGGTCAACTGTGCCTGTCTAACCCTTTTGTCTCCGCTCACCGCAACGACGTGTTGTTTCTGGATGCTGGTTCCCACTCCCTGCGCATGCCAGTTTTCTTCCCTCCCCCCGTACTCCCACTTCCCCTTTGCGTTTCTTTTTTTGCTGGTGCTTGCTGCCTTCCCCGGCGGTGTGTCCCTTCACCGCTTGTCATTCGGTAGCCGTTTCGTCCCCTTGTCGGTCATTCGTTGGGCCGCTGATTCATTCACTTTTGGTGGTATTATCTCCCCCCTCTTGGCTCCCCCGCGGGATTTCCCCCTGGACCCTGTATGTTCCTCTTTGGTGTGTCTCCGGACAACCCCCCCTTCTTTTTCTCAAGATGTGTTCTTTTTCGTGCTCGTTTGAAAACTGTATTTAGGCGTCCCCCCCTGCTTTCTCCCGGCTTGGTGCCATTGCACATCTCATACCTGCCTCTTTCCCCCTTTTTCTGCTCTTCTTCTGCGATTCCCCCTTTTGGTCCTCTCCCCGCGCCTACTTCCTGAAGCGACTCACGTCTTCAGAATTTGATGTTCCTCGGCCACAGCGATTCCCTTTCCATCCCTGATTTTTTTTCTGTGATCTGCAGTTGTTCAGCCTGTCCTTCTTACTCCTCCTGACACGTCTTTTCATTCCCTCGCTGTCTCGTCCGCCTGTCCTTCGTGGGTCGGACGTCATCCTATTCCTCTGACCTCTAGTGACTACGCCAGCTAGTCTTTATTTGCGTAGTGCTGTCTTTTCTTCCTTCTTTTTTCCCTCCTGGTGTACCTCTGCAGCTCGGATTTATTTCTCTGCCGATGGCGGTTGTAGTGGGTTCCCCCGAGAATTCTAGATGTTTTGTTTCGACCCAACCACTCCTTAGCCCTCCCACTTTATTG